>Ga0214473_10000783_pt1 | contig 43577 bp, 46 predicted proteins | sample RVTome_7_FD_203509 | JGI IMG/M metagenome (GOLD analysis project Ga0214473, IMG submission 203509) | Soil microbial communities from uranium-contaminated site in the Upper Colorado River Basin, Wyoming, United States - RVT98D197 | ecosystem: Environmental > Terrestrial > Soil > Contaminated >...
AAAAAAGAATGTATGCTTTATCACATGTAACCGGGATGATTGAGGAAAGTCCCGATATATTAAGAATATATATTGCTGGTTTTCCAAATGGTTATCCCATTTATGGATCCAATAATTGGATACCCATAAAAAACCAAATTGAAAATTATTGGAAGCAACAATCTATTGATAATACTCGCATAGCAGAACTCCAATTAAAAATAAAAGAATTAGAAATTGCTATTATAGAATTACAATCGCAATTATTGTATATTCCTGGAGGATTGGAATATAAAAAAGCAGAAGCACATTTTAATTCCCTTGATAAAAAATAATAATTATATAATGATATTTAATGAATATCGATTAAGTTAACATTATTATAAATATTTTTTATATTTTTGTGTCAAATATTTTAATAATAATAATTCTTCAATATCTTCTTTGTCTTTCTTTTTGCCTATAATATCATTATCATTAAGCATATCCAGTTCTGCTACATTTGGTGTTATCATATATAAAGGATACAATTTTGATTCATCTATTTCTAACCAATCTTTTTGAAGATAATGATTTTTAGGTGGATATTCAGCACCACACTCTGATACTATATACCCATATTCTAATAAATTCATATTATGATCGTTTGATAATAATGGAATTACTATATCCAATGCAATGAATCCTTCTTTTACCAGCTCAATTGGAAAACCAAGAAAATCAAGTAAACTCATTTCGGCAATATTATATTTGTTCTTTTTATGCAATAATAATTCCATTATTCCTGATATATATGGTACGTAATGATCAGGTATTATTACTGTTTTTTTCCCACAACTCTCATACATACCATTTACCGTTTCCATTGAATTAATAATGGATTTTGGTAACTCATAATCTATTCCATTAATATTTAATATATCATATTGAACTGTTTTATATGGTTCTTGTGGAAACGTTAATTTATGTTTTTTTACAGCCCAAGATTTAGATATATTTTTACAATATAGACACCTAAAAACATCATTTAAACATATTCGATATAATTCTGCATTTTTCCAACCATTATACTGCAAACTATCACATATTTTAATTATATCTTGTGTGCTTGTTCCCTCTGGCATAGGTTTTTCCGTTAAAAAAAGGAACTCTTCTGTTGTTAATTCTAATTTAATATCATCTAGCAAATATCGATCAGGCCACATATAAGAACACCATCCACACAAATATTTATACTTAATTTTCTGAGTTCCATCAGTAAGTTTTATTATTAATTTTCGTGGTTTTATTTTATCATTTTTCATTATTTATTTCATAATATTAAATAATTTATTAAATAAATCATTTTTTCTTATTATAATTATGTTTCTAACGAACTATCATTTGATATCAATTTGATTTATCAAAATAAATTTGATTAAAAATAAAAAATTCTTCACAAGTAATTACTGCCGTAATAAATTAGCTGCACAAATAATGTCTGATACTACTACAACTACAAATAATAATTTTACTTTTCCTGCTAACAAAGAACTAACTAAACGATCTATTGGAATGTGCATTCGACACATTCCTGAGTTTAAGAAAGCTTTCCCAGCAGTCACTTATATTCGTTACTTAGATGATGGTAATTGGACAGTTACTAATACTGATGATAATCAAGCTATTACCGAATTAATTCAAGAAACTGAACTTCAATCTATTAAGAAAGTTTCCGAAGAACCTGATCGACAAACTGATGCTAACAATGATGCTCCTAAATTTGTTCGTGGAAGCATAAATGAACATCGACTTGGTAAGCCATTTACTGGATATCTTATTAAAGAACTTCATTCTCTAGAACTACCTGATGGTGCTAAGCCTCCTCGGTTTAATAATACTACACGCGAATGGACTTTCCTAGCAACTGATAACCAAGTTCTTGATCTTATAATGGATAAGTTCCGAGAATTTGAAAAGCAATCAGCTGCAGTTTTCGATCCACCTATGCAATATAGTATTCATGTAAATGATCTTGAAAAACATAGTCGCCAATTTACTGATCTAGTTAACGAAAACCTTAAATCGATCCTACTTCCCCCCGGATCTAAACAAATCTATTTCAATCGCAAAACCCTCGAATGGCAACTTGCTTGCCAAAATGAAGCTGATATGGATCTTCTATATGAACGTTTTCATGCTCTTGTTAAGCAACTAGCACAACAACAGCCCGAACGTCCTCAATATCGTGATGGAAATCGTGATGGAAATCGTGATGGTAATCGTGATGGTAATCGTGATGGTAATCGTGATGGTGAACGATCCAATAATAATAATGTTGGGCGCCGTGATGGTAGTTCACAAGGACAAGGTCGTGGTAATAGTCAGCGCCGTGATGATAATTCCTATCGACGTGGGGATTCTAATGGCGCTCCTCAACGTGATAATCGTAATAATGGAGAATTTAAACGACGCGATGATCGCGAACCAGGTTATCGCCGTACACGACCTGATACACGCAATAGTGCACAAAACCCTGATCCTGTTAATGTTGTTCCAACTGCATCGGATTTCCCTCCCCTGTAAATAAATCACGTATACAATAGCTTATAAATACAAATATATTATAAAATATATTACTTTGGTTTTATCCAATGTAATCTAATAACACCATATTTTATTATTAAAAAAAATGCATCTTAGCCATATCTAAAAAAATTGATAAAATTTTTATTAAATATCTTAGTATAGTAAGATAATTTTTTAATTGCATTTAATGTCACAACAACATAAATATCCACTACAAATAGCATTTGAAACTACAATTTCTAACGTTGCTGAATGGGGCAAATATGGCTGGCAACCCGGCGGGGGGAAAGTTACTCATACAGTTGAAGATAATAATATTGATCATACACAAGCTTATGTTGATGAGCTTTCAAGTTCACTAAAAGATTTGATTGGAAAACATACTGTTAAAAATTATGAATCAATGAATGGGGATACTGTATACTCTTTTAATAAAAATGATGGTGTATTTAAATTTTATAAAATAAATGATTTTGTGAAACACCATATAGTTTATGAACTAACATGGGAATTATATTCTACTATTATTACTATTCGTTGGGATAAAACAGCTAGTAAAATTAAAATTTTAGAAAAGCAATCAAAGACTTCTAAGGAAAAAAAACTATTAATTATTACAGATGCAATAAAATTTCAAACATTTCATAACTGGATATATGGAATGTTTTCATATTTTTATAAGCTAGAAAATGAACTGGTGAAAAAACCTGCGGCTAAACCTGAACCACCTACTATTTCTGCAAATATATTTAATCAAGATTCTTCTCCCAAACGCCAAGCAATTGATTCTTCAGTAGAAGAAACAAATAAAGTCAACAATCCTATGAAAGAAACTCTGGAATCTGTTATGACCAAGGAAGGATTTTCTCAAGATATAATCCAAATCATTGTAGATCAAGAAATTGATCTAGTAACATTTGATGATTATGATACTCAATCACTTAAACAAGATCTGAAAGATGTTGGTATAAAATTGGGACCACTAAATAAAATTATCAAATTCCATGAATCAAGAAAATCTAAACTTTAATTAATTAGAAGTTCTATCATATAAAAACATTTATTAATAGATTAATTAACTTTTATTTTACATATTTATCTTTGTATGCACAAAGATAAAAAAATATTTTTGTAGGGTAATAGTTTTTAAATATTTATAATTAACTGCAATAAATGAAATATGTTTTTAATATTTTATTTATATTTTCATGTAAAAATGAAACTAGAATTAAATAAATTAAAAATGAGAGTTATGGTAATAAACAGATAAATGTTTAAAAAATTTATAATTAAAATTATTTTATGTGTTTTATTACTATTGCTATTAACATCATTAGCCTTACTTGTAATAGGAAAGTTCTGTGATAATTATGATGAATACAGTGATGTATCGAATGTATGTTATAAAATTAATAGTAATCTACATGAAGATGTTTTTAAAATATTTATAATAATTGGGAGCATTTCAACCGGAATAATAGTTATTAGTATAATAATATTGTTTATATTATTATGCTGCTGTTAATTTTTATTTATTTCTTTAATTTCTTTAAAGCATCTTGAGTCCTAGGACATGTGCAGATCATATCAGCACTTATTCCATTAAATACCGATTGTAGGTGTTGACCACATCCAGCCCAAGTATATTTGTGACAAGTTTGACATTGAGTTCGTGCACACATTTCTTTTAGCTTATTTGATTATATATTACTATTATGTTTTATAATAGAATTTTTACAAATCAATTTTTTCAATTTTTATTTTTAAGTAAATAATTCATATATTCTATTTCCTCTGTTTGTGCTTTTATAATATTATTTGCCAAATTTACTATACGTGGATCAGATGTTTTCTCTCTGATTTTTTCTGACATCAGGATTGCCATCGAATGATGCGGTATCATTCCCTTCAAAAATTCTCTATCATTTATAAAAATCTGTTTTCTAATTAACCATAATGTAATTATTACTGCAATGCCTCCTATAACAATCTTATCTAGTGAAATTCCATGATATAATGCCCCAAATAAAAACATCCAACTTGTCATTAGCATGACCATATAAATATCATTCAGATGAAACCGAATATCTTTAACATTTGCAACCCATATATTCATTGTACTTAATAATCCAGCTAAAACAGATATCGCTATCATTGCCCAATCCATTTGATTTAACATATTAAATTATATGATAATGGATAAATATATTATTATATATAATATAATATAATAATATATTTATCTTTACCATATAATTATTATATAATCTAATGAAAATTGATTAATATTAAATATTTTTTTAAATCTTAATTAAATGAATCAGATTAATGAAATTAAAACTCTTGGATTAGATAGTGATGATGAAGTTAAAAAATTATTACAATCTGCTATTACTAAGGTTAATCCAATAATGAAAAAAAGATCTTGGGTTGTTACAAAAGTAGAAGAATTTTTTCCTACAAATCCTGGCCTATTAGGTTTAAATGAAAAAATCGATAATAAAATAATCATTTATATCAAAGTACGTAAATCAAAAGCTGGAATTGATTTTTTCCCATTTGAACATATCTTAGGAACTTTACTTCATGAATTATGTCATATCGAAATTGGACCACATGATCAAAGCTTTTATAATCTTCTTGATCAATTATGGAATGAATGTGATGAAAATCATTCAACAACAATTAAAGGATTTAATGCTAATTCAGATGGATATAGATTAAATTGCGCACGACATAATCCTAACATATTGGATGCACGAAAATTAAGATTACAAGCAGCAGAAAAAAGAATTAAACTAAATAAATTAACTTCTATTCCTCCCCAAAAACTTGGGGGAACTCAATCTAATAAATCAGTGAAAGATAATATTTTATCAGCTATTGAAAAGAGAGCTAATTCTCCTTCTGATACTTCATAATTAACTACAAATCAATATATCTCGTTACAAAGTAGTTTTATTATTATTTTTGGTTTATTATTGTAGTATTTATTCGATTTCAATACCATGCTCCTCCTTGAACCATTCTTCTAGCTTGGCAATAGATGCTTCTCCTTGAACCTTCTTATCTGCCCCAAGCACCTTGCACGCCTTGAATGCTTGATCACTGCAAGCTATCTTAGCTGAGCCTTGGGGTAGGAGAGCATTCAGTTCACCTAGTCGCTTCTGCATCTGAGTGTATCCCGAAACCTTGCCAGTTGAAGCCCGTGTGCTCCCCTTGGTGGAAACACGACCTTCCGCTTGGTTGAATTCATCGGCCAACTCCTGGAAATGAGCCTTGATAGTAGGATCTGCCTTGCACTGTTGATCCCACAAGCCAGCAGGAGGATTCTGCTTGGGGTGATCCAAGCGCCATTGCTTAGCCCACATAGTATAGGCCGATACATTATGAGTTCCCTTGCCGGAAGAAGAAGGAGCAACTTCAGCTGCAAGAAGTTTCTTTACCGGCTGAACTGCTGCTGCTGGTTGGTTAACCTTCGCTGTCAACATCTTAACCTGACTCAGAAGCTCGGATAGTTCAGAATTGCTGCTATCTGTAGAAGCAGGCTGATTCTTCAGCATATGTTCTGCCATAGCAGTCATAGCCCCGGACATCATTGTCTTGATATCCTGGATTTGTTCCTTTTCTTCAGGGGAATCAGGCTCATCATAGTTTTCGTTGATATGCTTATCAATGTAAGCAGTAATAAACTCCTTATCCTTTTGGGAAAGAGGAGTCATCTTAGTAGTAATAGACTTCTTCATTGTAGATGCCATCTTTTAGTAGTTGTAATAGTCCAGTGAAATAGTATATATTTTTTAAATTTTTATTATCATTTTTTTATAGATAATCATTTAGCTTGCACAATTTGGGTTTATATAATTAATTTGAAAATGATAAAAGATAAAGATAGAATAAGATTAAACTCCTAACAAAGTAGTTTTATTATTTTATTTTTGGTTTATTATTGTAGTATTTATTCGATTTCAATACCATGCTCCTCCTGGAACCACTCCTCTAGCTTGGCAATAGAGGCTTCTCCTTGAACCTTCTTATCTGCTCCTAGCACTTTGCAAGCCTTGAAAGCTTGATCACTGCAAGCTATCTTAGCTGAGCCTTGGGGTAGGAGAGCATTCAGTTCACCTAGTCGCTTCTGCATCTGAGTGTATCCCGAAACCTTGCCAGTTGAAGCCCGTGTGCTCCCCTTGGTGGAAACACGACCTTCCGCTTGGTTGAATTCATCTGCCATCTCCTGGAAATGAGCCTTGATAGTAGGATCTGCCTTGCACTGTTGATCCCACAACCCAGCAGGAGGATTCTGCTTGGGGTGATCCAAGCGCCATTGCTTGGCCCACATAGTATAGGCCGATACATTATGCGTTCCCTTGCCAGAAGGGATCGCATGAATAACCTGCTTCTGAACTGGCTGATTAACCTTTTCGGTCAACAGCTTAACCTGGCTTAGAATCTCAGATAGTTCAGGTGAACTATCTGAATTCTTAGTTGTAGGAATATGAGTCTTCGTGATATGCTCTGCCATAGCAGTCATAGCACCAGACATCATGGTCTTAATATCCAGGATCTGGGCCTTTTCCTCAGGGGAATCAGGCTCATCATAATTCTGGCTGATAAAATTATCAATGTAATTAGTAATAAACTCCTTCTGAGGAGCCATCTTAGTAGTACTAGTCTTCTTCATCATAGATGCCATCTTAGTAGTATTAGTCTGATGAAAGTATATATAGTTTTAAAATTTTTTTTATCAATTTTTTCTAGATAAACATTTTGCTCATCAAAAATGATATATCCTCAATAGTTATCTAGATAGATTGTTCTGAATTATTTTTACTAATTGCATAATAATACTATTATCTTCTATTTTATTGTTCCATTTATTATGCCAATGATAACAAAAACTCCCTTTAAAAAAATTATCAAAATTGTAATATTTATCTGTATTCTTAAAAAATTGTATAGTATTAGTATTGTATGGATTTTGTATCCAATCCGCATCAAACCAACTACATGGTAAAACTAACATATCTAATGGTAAATCATAAGTTAAATTAGCCTTTTGAAATCCCCATCCACGATTACGATTAACGATAAATTCAATATTTTTTTTCATTTTTTCTGTTTTTGGTTTCAATGATATGTAAATTGCGTTGTTTGGGTATTTTTGATTCTCCCATTGATATAGACATATTTCATTTTCAAAGTTATAAAATATAGGATCAAAACTTCTTAATATAAAACAATCTAAATCAAACCATATACCACCGTAATTATATAATAATAAATTTCTTACAAAATCAGAATAATATGTAATATTACCAAAATTATAATTGTAATTTTTAATAAAATTCGTATTGTTTTTTTCATCGCTAAATTTAAAAAATCTAATTTCAGCATATTTTTCTATTTCAGTATTACATTTATTCGGGGTATTATTTTCTAGCCATAATATAATTTTATGTTTATTTTTATACACATTAAAGTAATAACAAGATAATATAGAATATAGATGTTTTTCATTCAATATACCATTCCAATAACAATGAAAGATAACCGATTTACTATATTCCCCCTGTAAATTAAGGGCAGCATTGATTGTTTCTGTATAATCGGTTTTATTAATTAACAACTTCATTATATATTATATAAATATGATAAATTTTTGATTTTTAACGAAAATGTGCGAATTTAAATCTTCAAAGGTGTAGAAGTAAAAAATTATTAAAAAATAAAAATAAATAAATAATTTATTTCATTAGGAATTATGCAGTAAAATTCTTAAGCAATTATTATTTATATGCAATTGATAAAATATACCCCCATGATCAGTAGGTAGCACCTGCGGATCGAGCCATAAAAATTGGCTTTGTAACAAAGCCAATTTTCCCTTTGTGACAAAGCCAATTATAAATTTTAAAAATATATTTTTTGGAATCAAAATAAAAATTAAAAAATAAAAAATAAAAAAATAATAAAAAATAAAAAATAAAAATTTGCTTTGGTTACAAAGCAAAATTTGGACCCATGACATGCAGCGTATACAGTAGATCATTTGGGTATTTTTTATTAGGAAAATGACATTGTATATTAATTTTATTATAATTGGCTTAATATTAATATGTTATTTACTAAAGCCACATTGCATCAGCTGCTATTACCCGATGAAGGAGGCCTGTATACCGTCCCCCTTAAGAGTTTACTCAAAAAAGGTGGATCAACCACAAGCTATTATAGTTAAATTAATATTCAATTCACTGAAAAAAAAATATATAATCAAATATCATATTGATATAAATTATAAATTATTATTAAAAAATTTGATAATTATTATATTTATTTTATAATATATAAAATAAATGACTTGTTCAGAACGTGATAAAAAATATTTAATCATTTTATGCATCACAATCCTAATTGGAGCTATTTATTTCGGTATAGCCACCATGCTAATTTTACAAACTAATCCAATTGGTATAACTATGCTTTATCTATTATTAGCTTGTTGTAATTTTATAATAATAACAACAAGTATGACCTTTTTCTATTATAATATTTTTATTATATGTGGTTTTCATAAGGATTATCCAACTGATAATATATGTTCAATACATAATGATATATGTTCCAAATTAATTGCTATATTTATGATTACCACATATACCAGCATTATAATCTTTTCAGCTAGCTATTTTGCAGTCGCTTTCATCTGGGTACAATATAACAATAATAATACTCTACTATTATATGGATCATATAGTATGCCAATTAGCATTGTTTTTACAATTATATCAATCATCATCTATAAATGTAATCGTGCTTTTATCAACGAAAAATATCAAACAATTATTTCAGCCTAAATCAACTATATAACAAGCAATAATTTTTAAAAAGCTCTTGAAATGTTTTTGGATTATATAAATTATTTATAGAAACCTCATAATAATTATAATAAACATATATGTTTATTATTTATGCCTAATTGATTATATTTTCTAGTTTTTCGATTATTATTTTTATTTTTTTTATAGTTGTTGTTTATGGATCCTTGATTATTGTTTATGGATTCTTGATTATTGCTTATGGATTCTTGATTAATGTTTATGGATTCTTGATTAATGTTTATGGATTCTTGATTAATGTTTATGAATTCTTGATTATTGTTTATGGATTCTTGGTTATTGTTTATGAATTCTTGGGTGTTGTTTATGGATTCTTGGGTGTTGTTTATGGATTCTTGGGTGTTGTTTATGGATTCTTGGTTATTGTTTATGAATTCTTGATTATTTATAGAGTCTTGGTTATTTATGAATTCAGGGTTATTTATAGAGTCTTGGTTATTTATGAATTCTGGGTTATTTATAGAGTCTTGGTTATTGTTTATGAATTCTTGGTTTTGATTATTGTTTATAGATTCTTGGTTATTTATGGATCCTTGGTTATTTATGGATTCTTGATCATTGTTTATAGATTCTTGATTATCAGTGGAATCACATGGAATTAATCTAATACCTAACCATGCTCTATATTTCTTCTTTCTACCATTTTCTTCAAATGAATATTGGTTCTTTGATTTTGTAATACCTAGTAATTCTAATTCTTGTTTTATTTTTATAGGACTCATAATAATTGCATATCTTCGGTTAAATTTAGCAATATCATTAGTTGAAATAAAATGGTTTGGATTATGAGTAATTTCATATTCACTCAATAATAATTTTTTAAAATTATTATCATCTAATTCCAATGTGTTTGATCTGATTGTATCTGGCACAAAATTAGGATTTTTTATATGATAATTCCATCCTTCAACAAGTGTAAGATATCTTAATCCTTGCTTAAACCATTGTTCTTTACATAATTCTTTTATATTTTCATCTGCAGGTTTTTCATAAATAAAACATTTAGATTGTATTTTATTTACAAATATATTTGGTAAAATTACGCCTCTAAATCTATTTTGAACCCCATCATCATATGGAATAAATTCAGGAATATCATTTGCATAAATAAACATTGTAAATTGAACATCAAAAGATTGTTCTTCCTTATATAATGATCTTGCAACTAATGTATCTGCGCCAGACATTTTTTTAATTACATTAGCATCAAATGAAGCTTTCATTCCAACTTCATTTGACATGATTAATCTTTGAAATCGTAGCGAAAGTGCCCACCTAGTACGCGTAGATACATCTGATGCATCATTGAATTTTAATGCATCAGCATCAAATACATGTGCAAATCCTTCAAAACCGGCAAGATATGCTGCAGTCAGTACTCCTTTGCCGGCATTACTCATACCAATTAATACAAAAAAATGTTTTGCATATATATCTCCAGCTAATGCTCGTGCATACATAGCAATCATATATTCTCTAATAGTTGTTGAATCTGGATTCAGTTTTGAATCAAATATATTACAAAAAAGCTTTTCTTTCACAATTGCAGCATATTTTTTAATATCATCATTATCAACCCAATCATCATCAATATATGAAAAAAATACAATATTTTTATTAAATGGAATTAGTTTTTTTAATTTAAAATCCCATATTCCATTCTTGAATAAAAGTTTATACAATGAACTAAGACTTATTTTAGATACCCATTTATCATCAATCGTTAATGCTTTTAAATACTTATAAATTTGACCAGTCAAACCACATGAACTACCATATGATTTTGTACTTTTATTGCCATTTCTATCTACAATATGAAGAAAATCACGTATTGCTATAAATTTATTAGATATATTAACTTCATTATCAGTCCAATAACCTGTGGATGAATTATATGAATATAATATTGATTTGCAATAAATAATTTCATTTTTATAAATTTCTAAAAATTTCACACATGCTTCATAATCATTTTTAACCGGTTCATATAACCAATCATATTTATCTCCAATATATTCAACACCATTAATTGTAATGTATTTATTAACTTGTTTTGGTAGAATCTTATTACCATATAAATATTCAAGTGGTTTAACACTAAATGTGATATCTATATCTATTTCTTTTTTTATATAATTAGAGAGTTCATATAATATACGATCATCTACACACTTGCCTGATAATTTTGTATTTATATATAGTCCATCGAAAATTAAATCATTTACATAAAATCCATTGGAATACATGTAATTATATGCTTTCATGAGTATAGTATTTTCTATTGTAAATATAGTGTGTGCTATAAAACTTCCCAATGTATTCGCTTTTTTTATGCCTTGATATTCATCATCTTTTCTTTTTCGTTTGATTGATTCTTTAATATAATTAAAAAACACATCATCTGTTTTGTTATATAATGCATTTATCATGGTAGTAATTTCATTATTTAATTTTATTAACCATGATGGTAATATTTTACCATTTAGTAACATATTAATATTCCCTCCATTAATTAAAGAAATTATTACATTCTTTGCATCAGATCGCTTAATTTGAATAGAAGTCATCAAATCATTCAAATAGTGGTCCCTATTTTTAATATATTCTGATAAATTATCATGATCTAATTTATATTTTTTTGCAAGATAAAGTAATATACTGGGAGCACAATTTACTATATCAACATCTTGTACAATTCCATTAACTAATCGTCCACGAAGACCAGATGAAAGTGATTGTAACCCATATTTAGCAATATAATATCTCCCTGTTTTTTTTCTATTATATATTATATTAACATATGTGCCATTTTTATCAGTCACTGAATTTTTGATCATTTGTTTTAAATTATCAATTATACGCTGAGAATAGGTTTTATCAAAATCAGGAAAAGTTTCACCTAATATATTGTTAGCTTCATTAATATTAAAATAGCATTTCATATCTAATGTACTATTTGCACCAAATTCAATATCCATTTTTTTGTTTTTGTATAGTATATATTAGAAATCTTTTTTGTATAAATAAACGTATTGTAATTATATAACCAAAAATAACACTAATCTTAATTTTATATATTCTATATTATATATATATGTATATTTTAATTGATAAACTTAATTATATGTATTTTATATAAAATATATATATTATATTTTTTCTTAATTATATATTTATATAAAACTATACGCTATATAATATTAATAATTGCTATAATAAAGAAAATATATGTAATAAATATATATAAAAATTTGAAGCGTTATATTTTTAAGAAAATAATTTTATATAACTATATATGAGTACTGAAAAAAAAAAGGTATCTATTAAAAAAATTATCGATCCAAATATACAATCAGTTAATATTACGAAGTTATCAGAATCATATGATCTAAATATACAATCAGTTAATATTGCAAAGTTATCAGAATCACATGATCCAAATATAAATAAAAATGATAATGAACTATATAATAAATTAATTGAAATGAAACGATCAATATTATTAAAATTAATTAATAAAATATTGGTTGGTGTTGGATTAAAAGAAATTATTAATTTAATTGATTTTGTTGATATTGAAAGAGATTATTTGATTAAGGATATATGTAGTCAAATAATAAAAGATATGGAAACTGAATTATATATGTTTTTTAATAAAACAGGTGCATCATATAAAAAAGATGCCAAAAAATTTGTATTAAATTGTTTAAAGAGTTTTGCAAAACAAGCAAATATTAAATTATGTTATAGGAAAAAAGATGTTCCCGTTACTATAGATGGTGTTCTTTATAGAAGAATAGTGTATGTTTATAGTTTTGAAACAATGTAAAACTATATTTTTTTCACAAAATCAAATTTATATTATTTAATATTAATATTTTTTAAGTTGAATCAGCATAATAAAAACTATTGATATTATATTTGAGTATATTATTTTAGCTGTAAAAATTAAAAAAAACAATTTATTTATGATTATAATTTTTTTATTATATAAATAAATTTATATAATAATAAAAATATTATAAAAATATTATAAAAATATTATAAAAATATTATAAAAATAATATTAAAATAATATTAAAAAATATAATAAAAATAATATTATAAAAATATTATAAAAATAATATTTAGTCTCTAAAATTGAAGATATATTATTACATTATCTTAAAACTTTTTACAAATACCTTTGTAACTATTTTTATAAATTTTTAATTTTTGTGAATGTATAATTATAATTTTGAAATTATTGTTATTAATCCTGAAACCATATAAACATATACAGATTAGTATATAATGATGATTTATCGTCGGCTCAATTTTAGACTTAATTTTTTGGAGAAAAGCTAATTTTTATAATAATAACATTTGTTATTTAATAAAAATGAAATTATATCTATTTTGATAATATATTAAAATATACAGTTTCATTGATATATTTATCATGTTTATGACTAACTTGCCGCCATAATGGTATTGATGGGTCATATTTGGTTTCAATTACTTCATGTATAAATGCATAACTTTGATATAATTTATCATCTATCACAAACATAAAGTGCTCTTCCCCACCTGGTTCCCCAAAAATCACTTCAAAAAATAATGGTTTTGGTTCTGGCAATGTTTCTGAATATTTCCATATATGTTCATCATATGCTTGGCCTGGAGTTATAAGATCCTTAATAGCATATGTGGTTAATTCACAACTAGTCCTCAAAAAATCTTCGGCCTTATTTATTGGTTTCCATATACATTTAGCTGCGCCTAATATATGTTCAGGAGGATTTATTATCTTTCGATGATCTTTTATCTGCTGAAACGTAATATTCATAATTCCTTATTATAAATCATATTTATGAACTTGATAAAAATCATTTTTTTAATTTTACAATTAAATTAAAAAAATAAAATATAATAAAATAATTTAAAAAAATAAATTAAACAAAGGTTAAACGAAATATAAATAATATATAATAATTAATATAACTAATAACATTTAAAATACTATAATATGATTCAGTTATTCAATATAGATTTACATATTTCTGTTATTGCCGATGTTAAAAATATATTTAATAAATTATATCCAAATATTCAAATTAGTGATTGGTCTTTATCTGGTCATAATTGGGTATTTAATAAGAAACCTACTAGTGTTGAAATATTAACACAAAATTCTTGGCCCAATCTAAATCTAGATATTATTAAACAATTTCAACATAAATATGATGATATATTAAGCTCTTTTGATGGTTTTATTGTTTGTCATCCAAATGCATTTGTTTTCTTATTTGAAAAATATAATAAACCTATAATTATGGTTAATAGTTGCAGATATGATATGCCTTTTTGCTGGAATAATAATTTATTTATGATCTCTGAATTTCATGAATTACTTAAAAGATTAACTCAAAAAAATCTTTTAACTGTTATTTCTAATAATAATGCCGATTATGATTATTTTAAAGCTGGTAATCCAAATATTGAGCCATATATTATACCATCATTATGCTTATATACTGGTGTAATATGGAATAAGTTTGATATTAATAATAAATTCCTATTATATTCTGGAAATATACCTGATCATAATCTCATTGTTAAACGTAAATCTATTGGGCGGTTTGGATGGAATGATCTTATGAAATTTAATGGAATAATTCATATACCATATGAAGCTTCAACTATGTCTATTTTTGAACATATTTCCAGCGGTATTCCATTATTTTTTCCATCTAAACAATTTCTTAAGGAACTAATAATAAATAATGGATCACATTTTCAATCAAATTATTGGAAACATCATAATTTATGTCCACCAGATTACCTTAAACATACCCAAAATATTGATTTTTGGCTTGATAATGCTGATTATTATAATATTGAAGGTTACTATTATTTTGATTCATTTCCTGATTTATTCCAGAAATTAAATAATTTTAATGATGATTTATATGATATTAGAATAAAATGGATTAAAGATAGATATGACTTAACACTAAAACAATGGAATTCTATTATAACATCTACATTTAATATAAAATAATTAATTTAATAAATGATATTGTTTGAACAATGCTGTATTTTTTGAAATCATTTCTTCATATTGTATATTACTAATTTCATTTATTTTACTAGCCAACATATATTCATATTTAATATGAGATTCTTCTTGTGTTCTATAAGTATGATGCCAGCTTTCTACTATTGGTAGACTTCCACACATTAATACTTCATAAAATCTAAATGACCATGCAGAATCACCTGCCGGACATAATACATATTTACTCTGACACATAGTCTCAAAATAAAATAAATTATTTTTAACAACTCTGTACTGTGCAGCTCTTGATTGATTATTATGACATGCCTTCGGAGAAAATCCTAAATTTTTTCCTGTTAAATCATATTCACCCAATGATTTCCAATTAGGATTATTATCAGTATTTACAAAAATGGAATTAGATGTAAAATGTTTTTTTGTAAATTCAATTACCCATTGTCTATTTTCAATTGAAGAATTGATGGAACCAATAAAACAATAATCATATTTTTTAGTATGATCTAATGTATTAAATTCATTAAAATATTTTTTTGAAAAAATTGCAATTGGTGGTCGATACTTTAATTTTATATTACAAGTTAAATTAGCTTCAGAATATGCTTCTTCTATATGATATTGGAGTGCCATATAACCCTGACAAAAACCTAATTCTAATTCAGACATACTTATATATTATAAAAATAATTTTTTTTAATATAACTTAATCTATTTATATTTTTTAATAAAGATTTTATATCCATACAAACATTTAATAAAAAATTATTCAAAAAATTGATTTATTTTTTTATTATTATTATTAATTTATAACTATTCGTTATCATAATATAAATGATTATGGATTCTTTCCAATTACAGATATTAACTGGATATATTTTTGATAATATCATTGCTAATTATCTTGATATTAAAGATATCTATAATTTAAGTTTAGTTAATAGAAGTTTATATCATAAAATTAATGAAAATTATATTCTAACACACATTAAAACTAGAATTATTAATAATCTAAAAAATATATTTGAAGATGATTATAATTCATTTGTTTTAGCTATAAATCGGGCAAAGGCCATTATTTCTGGCTCATTTATTATACAATCTATTCTAAATGAAAAATGGCATGAATCTGATATTGATATTTATGTTGAATATGATAAAAATAATAAATATGCAGGTATACTTGAAGAATTTTTAGGATCCAAAACCAACGATTATGTTGATGGATATTATCATAGATTTGATGATATTCATTCCACCAGAAATTATTATTTTAAAAAAAATTATACTATTCAATTAGTAAAAATTTATACCACCATAAACTGTTGCCGTAATTGTATGCAAAATCTTACATGTATAAATGATATAAAATGTACAGGAAAAAAATCACAAACATTATGGGATCATGTTAATAATACCGGTTTTGAAGCTTGTAAAAATATGATTTATTTTAATGATGATTTAAATTTAGAAGCCAAGCTTAAAGAATATAAACAAATTATTAATAAATGTACAGTATTTACTATTTTGGATACAGAAGATTTTCTTTTCAGAATTAATAAATACAGCAGAAGAGGCTTCTTTTTTAAACCAAAATATAATAAATTACTATGTTTAGAATATTTATGGCGTAAATTATATAATTTACAAATCAAAAAAACTAATAATTTAAAACACAGTTGCATTAGTGCACAATGTCTTTTAAAATTATTTTATAGAAATATTAATCATTATCATCATCATGATAATGGGTATATATATATACATCAAAATAATAATATATTAGATAAATTATTTTTCCCTTCAGATTTAGCTACCAAACAATTGATTTTGAAATGTATTAATCTCGATGCTTATGCCGCTATAAGAAATAAATTAGCTGAAGATAATAATGCACCCAAAATTAATATTTATAATACAAAGAACCTTAAATATGATATGCAATATGGATTACCTATTATACCATATAATTATAATCAAGCCATCAAACCTGAAGTATATGTTGATAAAATAGAAAAATTAGAAAATAACAAAAAATTAAAAAAAATAAGTAATGATTGGACTATCGTAAAATATAAAAAACATCCAAATAATCATAATAAAAAACCTAAACTAAATAAACAACCAAACAAACCTTTACCAAAACAATCACCAAAACAATCACCTATACCAATACCAAATACCATACAAAATACTACTATAACATGGGCAGATCATTTAAAAAATCTTAAAAATAAAAAATAAAAATAAAAAATAAAATAAAAATAAAATTTAATAAAATATAAATATGTCATGTTATAGTGTTGCGCCCTGCATACTACAATTACAAATATATATTTTATTAATTGTATAAATATTCTTATAATAGAATAATTTGATATCTGATATATGTGATATTAATAATCTATTTTATGTTTTAGTCTCTGCGCGCGCAGAGACTAAAGCATAAAATAGGCAATTAAAAAATAACTTTTTTATATTAATTATTGCACTTGATTTTTACTATGATAATTTAAACGATAGTAAGCAGTGCGCAATCATATACTGAAAATGTATCATAATTACAAAATCAAGACTGATATTATAATTCAAAAAAAATTGATTTATTGAAATATTTGTTTAACTTGGAATTAACAGATCATTATGAATGTTTTTCGATTTAAAACTATTAATGATGGATATATAAAATTGGTTAAGAGATTATTGGTAAAACCACAAGAATATCAAAAAGTTAGTTTTGAAGGTAGTGGTAAAGGCAAAAATGTTAATAAAAAATCTCGATATCATTTAAGAAATGTTCATATTATGTTTGATAATCCTCAAGAATTTACTGAATATAAAGTAGCTTGTCCTAAGAGAACTCAGATAATGAATGATTATATGACAAAAGAAAGAAAATTATTCGATAATGGCGTAATTAATTCAGATAAAATGGGAGAAATATCTAAAATTTGGAAACTTATTGAAAATCCTGATAATACCATTAATGCTAATTACGGATATATGGTATATCATCTGAAAGATGCTGGGAATCCTAAATATAATAATACTTTTATGTCTCAATGGGAATGGTGTCAAAATAGATTAGATAAAAATTTATCTACTCTACAAGCAATATTGCATTTTAATAGACCAAAAGATCAATATATTGAAAATTTAGATCAGCCTTGTACCGTATTTTGCCAATTTACTGTGGAAAATAATAATTTGAATTTTCATAGCTTTATGAGATCTAATGATATAATATATGGCACTCCATATAATCTAGCTTATTTTAAACTATTACAAAGTAGAATGCTACATTATTTAAATTCTAAACATAATATTAATTTGGGATTTGGATATCTACATCATAATGTTACTTCTCTACATTTATATGAAAATAAAACTGATATAGCTAAAAGCATCGTTGGTCTATAATATTATATTGCATATCACATATATCTATTTAAAAATTATACTTTGAATATTAAATATTAAATTTAATTAAATTTTTGACAAAGTATAAATTAATATTTATATTTATTATTTGTCAAAAACTTATTCAAGAACCTTCATCCATTTTTTCATTTCAAACATTTTTGCTTCATCTTTATCCAAAAATGCTTTTTGCATGCTTAAAATATAATCTAATCTAGTTTTTTCTGACCAGTTTTCAACTACATTATTCATATTATCTTGAATTAAATCATGTTCTTTTTCAGTTCGAATAGTAGTTTCCAACTTCCACATACCTGATTGCGTATTTTTTGCTATTAATAATAGCAGACCTGCCTTCGTTTTTAACTGAACATATGATTCAGCCCAATTATTCAATTCATAAAATTTATATATATTTGATAAAATATTTTCTTTTTCACTTTCACTCGTTGAATTTGGAACAACTATTGCAAATTCAAGATCACTTTGTGGATAAGCTAGATTAACTGATCTACTGCCAGTAAGACTGATCTTATATTCAGATAGTGAAGATATCCCCTTCATCAACCATTTACTAAAACATTCATTAAACCAAACTACCCAAGTTTGGTTATTTTCAACCAGAATTTTTAATGAATTCATAATTTGTTCATTTTGCCTAACAAAATGAAGCTCAAGTTCCGGGTTAGATGAACTAATAATAGAATTATCATTTGAATTCGTAAACTTGTACATCAGATTATAATAATAATAAAAATTGATAAAAATTATTTATCAAATTTTTAAAGATATAATCTGATATAATGTTAAATATACTATGATGAATCTTTCTCTTTTCAGATATCTATAATAGGTAATGAATTGATTAATTTTTTACGATATCGCTTATTAGATAATTCATATATATGATTTTGACAATTAAATATATCAAATTCATCTAAAAATTTACCATCTCCCTTATGATTCAAATTATCTTCTATAATTATATTTACTTGCACCAGATAACCATTTTGCAAATTACTACATAAACGTTTTGCTAATTCCATCCCTGTTGGATCCATTATTTTCACCTTATTTTCATCTATAAATTCTACCTTATTTCTGGATCTATCTAAAAATTTAATCGGGTAATCTGATGGCTTTTTCCCATCAAAATAAACCGTTTTCAATAAATTTATATCACCATCCAAATTATTTTTAGCACAATTTAATATATATTCACGGGCTTTTTCAGTTCCCATGCGCGCTGAAAGAATTTTGAAAAAATCATCATTTTGTCCCACACACACTATTTGTACATAATTATTTATAGTTGTATTATTAATATGGTTTATTTGTTCAATTTTTTCTCCTTCATGTGATCTGCCATCAGGTAATGATGATACATCAATTGGCTCCCCATCAATCATCGCTATTTGCTTGGTTGTATTATTGATAACATGATCAACTGTTGATTTTATATCACTAACCGCATTAAGTAACTGCGCCATATTTTCATTTTGTTCCATAATCACATTATGCTGATGCTCTAATATGTTAATAATATTATCATTAGAATCTTTTTTACAATAATGCTTTTGATGACGATACATATGATTCTTATGAAGGAATTTTTTTAAACAATATTTACATTGAAATTCTTCTTCTGAATTACTTTCCGATGATCCATTATCATGTGCTTCTTGATCTATTGGTGTATTATGTTGTAAAACTTTACCTGCATTAATAGATATTTTTGGGAAATTTGGACTTGATAATGGCAGATGTTTAACAAATTTCGTATGAGTTTGATTATGACAATATTTATTAACTTCATAACATTTTTTTCCCTTATTTTTACCCTTGGTTAGAACAAACATACATTCTTGCGTTTTGTGTTCCATCCATCCTTTATTTATATGAATTTAAATTATATTTATAAATAATATTTATAAATAATATTTTATAAATAATATTTTATAATTATAAAATAAATTATATTTATAAATTATATTTATAAATTATATATTTATTTTTTTATATAAACGCATCAAATTTTATTATATATTTATATTATAAACTATTGTTGGTTTACTATGTAATAATCAAAACCATTTTCCTTAAAGAAATCAAAATCTTTTTTATAATATTTATTTATTTTAGAAATTATATCATCATTTAAAAAATATTTTAATTTTGGTTTTTCATGCATTCTTCTAATTTCAAACTTATTTAAATGATATGCTTTTTTATTAGTATCATCATACGTTTCAGAATATTTTAATTGATGACTTGTTCTTAATTTTATTAACCCATCATCCAATTTTTTACCAAAGAGTTGGTCCAAATACTCATAATCTATATTTTCTATATCGAATATCTTAGTAAATTTAATATTATCTTCATATTTTTGTGATAATTGTGGTGAAAAATGCTGGCTGTTTATTCGGTTCACACCATTTGCATCTAATTCATTTACGAAATTTTGAAAATTAAATTCCCTTATATTTAAACGACATCGTGAAATACAATATCTATCAATAAATCCCGAAAGTAATCTCTTATATGGATTTCTAATAAATAATACAATTGTATATTCGTTATGATTATTTGGTAACCCACCATATGTATCATATGTATGAGGAATTTTAAAATTATATGTCATATCAGGATTGATATTATCATAATTATTTTTTCCCGAATAAAAATTAAAATACATTTTTATTTTAGTACAACCACATTTAGGACTGTAGCCAAAAATTATTTTCTTTTCTTCATTTACAAGAAAATACATCAATTATTATATAGCCGTTCAGTTACAAATATTCCTATAATATTAATATATATTTTATAGATATATTTTATAAATAAATTTAATAAAATTAAATTATGTTACGAATAATTTAATTTCATTCCAAATGTGAATCAAATAAATAACAGAGCAGTATAAAAATAATTTATAAATCATTATGTTGTATATTTGGTATTTGTGCAAGTATATTTGAGAATTTTTCTTCCAGTTGTAAAAAATAATTATTGCATATATTATCATTAATAAATACTGGTTGATTTCTCATTTGTAAATACAATTCATCATTAGTATCAATTTTCATGATTTCTTCCGTAATTTCTTCATAACTTTTATCATTACAATTGATAAATGCTTTTGGATTAAAATCATTTATAACCGTTTTATCTCCCCAATATATTGGAATACATCCAGCAGAAAATGCATGTAATATTTTTTCTGTACAATAACCTGATGACTGAGCATTTTCAGCAACATATGCAAATTTATATTGTTTAAACAATTCTATTTTCCTAGTATATCTACCAATAGATGGATTATTATCATCATTTGGAATAATAATATTATTAAATACTTTCCCTCCACAATCTAGTTTTTTATATTTATTTATAATTTGTGCTATTTTATTCCGGTCCCAACATTTTTTATCACTACATACAAATATACAAAATTGTTCCCTTATATTTGTTATATTTCCACGTTCTAGCCAATCATATGGAATTAAATCTGGATCTCCCTGCAATAATGGATTATATGTATTATACCAATCTATCATTATGAACCATAAAGGTACTCTTAAATAATTATTATTATTTGAATGAGTAAACCCAATGCACAGATCGTATGATAAATTTTCTATATTTATATCTTCACCAGTATATAATATTTTTTTTATAGATTTAGAATTATACATTCCATATGAAGGAATATACATATAATTTCCAAAAATACTACTAAATACAACATCTGGCGGTTTTGTACTATCACTTATAACTTCAATATTAAATTTATTTTGAATATATTGTGTAAAAAAATTATATTTACTACTAAAATTACTCCAGAAATTAATATAATGCACATTTATCTTATGTTTAAATGTTTTTGGTACCAATATTTTTGGTATATTAACATTTGACTTGAATTTATGATCAGAAAAATTATTACATATTGGCTCTTTTAAAATATATGCTTTTAATTTCGAAGTTCCTTCTATATGCTCTATTTTATTATAATTACGTGCATTTTTTCTAAAAATATCCATCATAATTCCATCTATTCCACGATAAATGCCTTTTTCTGTTATTAAATCACAATATATTTTGGCTAATTTATAATTTATATAATATGCACATGTTGTCATGCATCCCGCATTATAAATATTTGTAAAATATTTATTTCCCGATTCATATGATCTTAAATTTAATCCTTTATTTAAATAAATAATCCCAAAATCATCCGGAATATCATCAACAATACTATTCCAGTATTCACTAAAATTTATATTTTCATTAAATACCACATCATCTTCAAATATCAATATATTTTTTTCTAAATTTATTATTTTTCTCCATAAACTATAATGACTTAAAGCACATCCAACTATACCAGCCCTATAATTATAATCATTCGATCTTAATAAATGCTCTAATTGATCATTTAATTCTAAATGTTCACCATCAAATCCATAATATGTCTTATAATTTGTAATATTCTGTTTTTCTGCCTGTTCTATAAAATGATCTAATCTATAAGTATCTTTCTTTAGCGTTATAACATAAATATCGTTTATATTTTTAAACATTGGAATATATTATATAATAAATTATATATAATAATTTATATATATTATAATTTATATATAAACTATTATTGATTATAATTTATATAATAAATTATATATAATAAATTATATATACCAATATAAAATTAGAATTTATATAATTAGCATATGAATATTGATATTATATACATAATTGTATCTGCTGAATTTGAAAAAGATAGATTAAATTATTTGCAAAATTATTTTCAAATAAATAACATAGATATACCAATCAAATATTATGAACCATTTTATAAAAATAGAGATGAACATGCAGTCAATATGCAGTATTTTACAAATTTAAATATACCTGAAATAATGTTATTTTGTACATATGAAAAAATGTTTGAAGAAATAATTGAAAAAAAATACAAATATATATTAACACTTGAAAGTGATGTCATATTCTGTGATAATTTTAATGAAAAATTAAATATTATTTTTAAAGAATGGGTTGAACGAGCGGAACATCCATCTATTTTATTTATTGGTAATGGAGTTAATAGAGGATATAATCAGAAAGCACAAATATCAGATAATTTATTTGAAATGAATGAAAGTAAATGTACAGATAGTATGATTTTTGATTATGATTCTATTAAATATTTAGCTGATAAAATTAAATATATTAAAAACAATGGAAAACTATCAAATGCTGTAGATAGAGTTATAGATCATTGTATTGGTTTAGATATTTTATCATATTGGATTAAAGATCCAATAATTATACAAGGATCACAAAATGGTACATATGATTCAACTATTCACCCTATCAGACGTAATTTAAGGAAAAATAGAAAACAAAGATTAGCTGAAAAAAGAAAAAAAATAGAATCTTAAAAATCCATAAATTAATCTTATTTATTTTTTAAATTTTTTATAAATTTATGAAATATTAATAATTATATTAATGTTATATAATTATTTATTCATCTAACTTAATCATGGATTTATATATTATATCTAATTTATTACAATGATTTTATAGAATTATGTTAATTATACATTGTATTAGCCGTATAACCATTACGTTTTTCATATCCATATGATCCTCCATCACCTAAATGACATACATATGATAATAAACATCCAAATCTCATATAATATCCAAATGGTAATAAATATAAATCATGTTTTAACATCCTGCAAAATATAGGTAAATTTGTAAAATGCATGATCGTATTTAGTGAATAATCCGTCCACCAAAAAGAATAAACATCTTCAAACTTGTTTTCTACCAATTCATAATCTACATTAATTTTATTATATAATTCAGATTTCGTATCTTTCCTTAAATTACGACGTTGTTTTGTTCGGCTCCTAACTTGTGCTAATATTTTAGTTAACGTTTCCTTCGATTTTGAATCATCCAATAAATCATTAATTATATTATATATCAGAATTTTCCAATAATATAATGAAATTGGTCTAGGATTTACTCCTAAATATGGAATTTCTGAAAAAACTTGTTCGTATTTTGTATTTAATTTATCATAACCCTCTAAGTCATCAGTTAATTCAAAATCTTCAATTTCCATTTTTTTCACTAAATTTATACAAAAAGCTTTTATCATTTCTTTCATTTCTTTTTCTTTCAAAAAATATATAATATCTTTTGCACATTTTATCATATTAAATGTGATTATTTTCCATTTATTATTACCTTGTTGCGTATACAAGAAATAATTACTTGCATGATTTAAATCATTTTTATCAGATACACCTAGTGGTTCAGCTATATTATGTGATAAAAATATATATTTAATTGGAGATAAACATAAACAATCATTAAAATCAGCATAAACTCCACCAAATTTATATAATATCATTAATCTTAATATATCCGTTTTAAATATTAATGAATTTTTTATAGTCGAGTGAAATTCATTATTTAATAATTTATACGAATACTCATCATAATATTCACTTTCTTTATATTCATCCATAAATTCATTAAAGATATTAACCACTTCTTCATTATAATGAACAGTTATCTTTGATATAAAAATTTTTTTTATATTATCATCTAAATCTTCAATAAATTCCAAAAATTCATTATTATCTTTTAAATTAGACCATAAGTGAAACTCTGAATTGGGATTAACCATTATCCAACTTAATGCTCTTTCTGATATTTCTTTAGTTAATTTTTTGTTGTTATATCTAAACCAAACCCAATTTATCGGTATTTCTGGTATTGTTTCTAATTTGTTAATAAAATATTGATATTCTTGGAAATATATTTTTCGCTCGGTAATTACATTTTTGATATATGATAGTTTATACATATCGTCTTTATATAGTGTATTTGATATCATATGTTGTTTATATATGTAATCATATAAATTAAACATTAATAAATTAGTATTTATTTGTTCATCATTTGATAACAAACTACTATTTATTCTTATAAAATAAACAATATCATCTCCGGTTTTTATAAAATAATAATCACAATTATTCTTTTTAATATATTTATACATATCTTCAAAATTAATATTAATTTTTTTTTGCATGTGAAAAAAAGATCTTCCTATCGAATATGAGGTTTTAGTAAGATCATAGTTTTTTCTAAATGTTTTACCTTCATCTGATAACCATACTATATCCGCATTTATTGCATATTCCGAATTACATTTTGACCATTTAGAAAAAAACTGATTACTAGATTTAATATTATCCTTGTTCTTTATATCTAAATAATTATACATTATATGTAATATGTATATATTATAATATCTATTTTAACATATTATAATTAGATAGTTCTATATTAAATATTTATTCAATTATAGTATTTTTTGTTTTATTTATTTATTTATTTTTCTTTTATAACTATGAAATATAGTTCGGTTATGATATTTAGGCCATATATGGTCCAAATCAAGTTGTTTGGTAATGATATTAGGATTATATATTTGTTCTAAAAATAAGAATAAGGCTATTGCTGTTTCAGTATAGCATGCTTGATCAATATTGGAGGAATATCCTTCTCTCATTTTCTCCATTAGATGATCAAAATAAACCATCAGTTTTTGAAACATTTTAGTTGATATCACAAATGTATGTAGTAATATGATTTTTTCGGAGCCATTATGCAGTTTACGAATTTTATCAAAATCTATAGATGTATTAAAGGTAGTATTATATATAGATAGTAAATAACTATCATTAATTCGATCGTAATTACCAGTTTGTCCTACTAGTAAATAAAATATGTGTTCTTTTTCTGGATATTCATTTAATTGTTTATTTATTAAATCAATTGAAGTCTTAGAATATTTCATATCATACTGACATAATCCAATATAATCATTTGATTGATAGAGATTATTTTTGTATATATGCCACATGGCTGACGCTTGACAATAATTGTTTTTTTGCCAATAATTATCATAAACTGGAAGGTTTGATTCAATCATCATTTGACATTTATCAAATTGTTGAATATTAAGCTTATTTGAGTTTTTGATATATAATTTTGGAATATCTGCATTTACACCAAATAACACAAGATGTTTTGCATCTTCATCATTTAATTCAGAGTACATTTCATCAAATATTTTATGATGAAATACTACAAACATTTGAAAAGAATACATATACACTATATTTATATATTTATATGATATACATATATAAATTTCTAAAAAAATATATTTATTATTATTATAGAATTAAGAATAAATTAGATGCCAGATCCAATATTACTATGGAATCGACAACTAACTGCTTTCAATACAAGTGCTGTTTATTATGGGGATTCTAATCCATCAACAGCTGTAGATAGTGCTGGTAATGTTTATACAGCATATTGGACAGCAGGTACGGTTAGTGGTGGGACCAATAAAGGAGTAGTTGATATTGTGGTTTTTAAATTAGATACTAATGGAACTCTATTATGGACTCAACAACAACCTACTTTCAATACTAGTCTATATGATTCTAATCCATCAATAGCTGTTAGTAATTCAGGTAATGTTTATGTAACATATAATACAAATAGTACAGTAAGTGGTGGAACCAACAATGCTGATTCCACTGATATTGTGGTTTTTAAACTAGATACTACTAATGGTGAATTAATATGGGTTCAACAACAAACAGCTTTCAATACTAGTGTGACTGATAGTGATTCATCAATTGCCGTAGATGGTACTGATAATGTTTATATAGCATATCAGACATTAAATGGTATTGTTAGTGGTGGGACCAATAATAATGACTCTATTGATATTATAGTTTTTAAATTAAATGCTAGTGGTAGTTTGATATGGACCCAACAACAAACTACTTTTAATACCAGTATGTCTGATGAACGGCCATCAATAGCAGTGGATAGTGCATTTAATGTTTATGTAGTATACCAATCAAATAAAGGTACAGTTAGTGGTGGGATCAATAATAATGATACTTATGATATTGTGGTTTTTAAATTAAATAGTACTGGAGATTTACTATGGACCCGGCAACAAACTACTTTCAATACCAGTTTAGATGATGTACAACCATCAATTGTTGTGGATGTTGATGATAATGTTTGTATAGCATATCAGACAATTGGCGGCACAGTTAGTGGTGGAACTAATAATCCTTATATTTCTGGCGGTTCTAATGATATTGTGGTTTTTAAATTAAGTGCTAGTGGTAGTTTGATATGGACTCAACAACAAACTGCTTTCAATACAAGCGATGGTGATTTCTTACCATCAATAGCCTCAGATGGTTCTGGTAATGTTTATATAGCATACTGGACATCCGGCACGGTCAGTGGAGGAACTAATAATAATTCTTATTACGGTGAAAACACAGCTGATATTGTAATTTTTAAATTAGATACAAATGGTAATCTAGTATGGACTCAACAACAAACTGTTTTTAATACTAGTAAAGATGATATTGATCCATCAATAGATGTAGATAATTCTGGTAATATTTATGTATCATACAGTACAGATCAAGGTACGGTTAGTGGTGGGACTAATAATGGTAATACCCGTGATATTGTTGTGTTTAAATTAGGTGAACCTACTCCTACTCCTACCCCAACGCCTACCCCTACTCCAACACCTACACCTACCCCAACACCTACCCCAACTCCTACTCCTACCCCAACTCCTACTCCTACTCCTACTCCTACTCCTACCCCAACACCTACCCCAACACCTACCCCAACACCTACCCCAACACCTACCCCAACACCTACTCCAACTCCAACACCAACACCAACACCAACACCTACTCCAACTCCAACACCAACACCAACACCTACACCTACACCTACACCTACACCTACACCTACACCTACTCCTACTCCTACTCCAACTCCAACTCCAACTCCAACTCCAACACCAACACCTACACCCACTCCTACCCCAACACCTACTCCAACACCTACTCCAACACCTACCCCTACCCCAACACCTACTCCAACCCCAACCCCAACACCTACACCTACTCCAACACCTACTCCTACTCCTACCCCTACACCTACTCCAGTTCCAATTATATGTGTTTTCCCAGGTGCATTAGTATGTACTATAAATGGTAATAAAAAGATAGAAGATCTTAGATCAGGTGATATATTAATTGATGAAAATAATCAACTTGTTGAACTTATCGGAAATGTAAAATGTCAAAATGGTTATAAAGGATACACTACATTATATAAAGATTGTTTTGCACCTAATTTTCCCAGTGAAGATCTAATTATTACTGATAGACATCCTATTCGAGCTCCAAATTCTAATAAGGAAGTTCCTGTTGAAAAATTTGCAAATGGTAATAATATTATTCGAACCAAAGGATTTGTCCAAGAAACTTATTCTTTAGTTACTAATGAACGCATTTTTATTCCAATCAATAATATACCCGTTTGCACATGGTCTAAATCTAAATTCAGTAAATTTGCTAAAAAACAAAAACTTAGTTATATACTCCTATAAATAGCTTATACCCATTAATAAATAAAAAAGTATGATTATCTTTATAAAATTGATTAAATTTTATAAATAAGTTATTTTCTTATAATAAACCCACGAAATGATTAAGAAACCAATCAAATCCCTTCCACGTAAGAATTCCTTCTCGGCTAAGGAATTCGAAAATGTAATGGAAAAACTATATGAACATCAAAAAAAGAATTTTATTGATGTTTATTTAACCCTGAAAAAATATAAGTTGTGTTACAATAGCTCCGAAATGGGTCTAGGAAAAACACATATTCTAGCTGCTATTGCCAAGGCAACTGGTAAAACTATTATAGTTATTGGCCCAGATAATATACGCGAAGGATGGGAATCTGCTTTTAGATATCATGGAGTAGCAGATTATGCTTTCGTTGGATATAATACCTTCCTATGCCGCGAAAAACCAATTTTTTTACAAGATCCTGATAACTATGATGTATGGTGCCCTTCTGAAGAATTTGTTAACCTAGTTAATCAACCAGGTGGTATCCATTTGGTTTTCGATGAAGCCCATATGTTAAAAAATAGCAATACATCCAGGTTCTCACAAGCGGTAATGTTAGCTCGTGAAGCAACCGTATCAAAGGAATCAACATTAACATTGTTATCAGCTTCTCCTCTGGAAATTTCTAAACATGCTGAAACAATTTGCCAACTTTTGGGCTTTATGAATAATAGTAATGATATAGAAACTTTAAGGAACAAATGCATCCAATTATTTGGACCCATCCCCGCTGAACAAAATCCTCAATCCTTGTTTGATTGGTTCACTCAGATTATCGTGCCCAAATTATTCTTTTTCATGGATCCAATTCCCCATAAAATGGTTGTTGATAACCAATTTATCCGACTTAACCAAGATCAATTAAACCAAATGAATGCAGGAATAAATCTATTGGATCCAGATGCAGAACCCGCTTACTATTATTCAACTAGAATGAAGTTTGCCGAATGCGGAAAAATTATGGCCTATTGCCATGAATTTCTTAATATCCTTAGAAACGAACCTAATACTAAGTTGGTGATTATGGTTAATTACACCTCTTCTATCGACTATTTAGTAGAACAGCTCAAGCAATGGAATCCTATCATTGTTTCTGGAGATAGTAAATATAAAACTTCTAACGCCCAACGTAATATCTTGAAAAACCAATTTCAAGAACCTAATCTAAATCGACGATTAATCATTGGAAATACTCAAATGCTTGCATTCGGCATTGATCTCGATGATAAAGATGGGCGCTTTCCTCGAAAAATATTTATTAGCCCAAGCGATAAAATGAATAATATGTATCAAGCTTCTAAACGGGCTGATCGTGGCATATCAACCAAGTCCGTAGCAATTGTTAAGTTCATGTATATTATGGGATTACAGATTGATACTAAAGTACTACAACGAACTCAGATTAAATCAGATGCACTTAAATCTATTCTGCGATATAAATCGATCCTTCCTGGAGATCTTGAAATCCATGAAGATATGTTTATCAAGAACTAATTAGTATCATAGAAACCTTCTAAAAATCCATCAAAAACTTTGTATTACCATCATAATTAATTACAATTGTGTATATGTATATAGCTGTTATTGATATAATAGTTGGAATTATTATTTCTATACATGTAGGACGATCTTCATCTTCATCATATTTTCTAATAAACATTATTTTATTATATATAATCAATAATTATAAATTTTTATTATTATATTATTTTATTATTTTATAATTATATAATTATAATTATAATTATATCATAAATACCATAATAAATATTATACTAAGTATACAAAACTAAATAATTTGATCTAGAATTTAATAATTTGGTCCTAGTTTAATAATTATACACATAAATATTACTATGATTTATGAAATATAAATATATCATAAATCCAAATAAGCCACCAAATAAAATTAAATATATAATTAAAATTAATAATGCTGAAAATCAAATAGAATCATTTCCTATAAATAATGATTCTATATCCACAAATGAATATACTAAGAAACCAAAATATAGGATTATTCTTAATCCTTCTATAAATAATAATAATAATAGTAAACCTAATTCAGATAATAGTAATACTATTATTAATAATAAATCAAACCAAATATCATTAACAAAACGTATGGGAAAACAATCACAAATAAATGATAAATATATATTAGATTTGAAAAAAAAATATTTTAAACCTTTTGAAAAAAACTTATTAATTGCCGAAACATTGGATAAATTAGTGGTTTATATCGAATGCGAAATGCTGGATTGTACATATGAACCTTTAAAAAAATCACATATGTTTCGTAGCCTATCCTTAAAAAAAGCATCAAGAGCTATTCGTAATTATCCTTATCAAATTAATACTGTTTCTGATGCAATACAAGTGCACGGTGTGGGTGATGGCACTTTAAAAAGAATTGCAGAAATTCTAAAAACTGGTACTCTTATTGAACTTAAAATGGATGTTAGTGAAAGCAGTAAAGCGATAACTGAGTTATGTACTGTATCCGGAATTGGTCATGTATTTGCTAAAAAATTAGTTAATAAATATCTATCTACTAAACCAAATGATCAAAAAATAGTTAATTATATATTAGATATCTATCACAATACCCCAATGGAAATTGAATCAATTCCTGGATTTTCTCATAATATGAGCATTGGATTTCGTTATTATGAAGATTTATTGGAAAGAATGTCTAGAGATCAAATTAAAGGATTTATCAAAATGTTAAAAAATATTATCCAGGAAATTAATCCTAATTTTGTGGTTAAATGTTGCGGATCTTATCGTAGAAAAAAACAAACAATTGGTGATATTGATATATTAGTAATGGATCCAGCAAATAAAGATTGGATTGATATAATTATGAGAAAAGATGGTTATTTTCCCAAAATAATTGGTAAATTACGCCAATTAAATATTATTGTAGATATAATTTCATATGGTAGTAGCAAGTTTATGGGTATTTGTATGGTAAACGGTAAAGCTAGACATATTGATATTTTATATGTACCAAAAGATTCATACATATATGCATTATTCTATTTTACTGGCAGCGATATGCTCAATCGATTAGTTAGAGCTATTAGTATTCGAAGAGGATATTGTGTAAATAATTGGGGAATGTATCAAATAAAAGATGGGACACGACATAGAAAATTTGGTGATTATATTGATAAAACTGTTAATAATATCATTCGATTAAAAGATCCACATGCTCCAGAAAAATATCTAACAGGTTATAAGATCCCTGTTGCATCAGAAAAAGAAATATTTGATATTCTTGGACTGAAATATCTTGATCCTATTGATCGGGAATAATTATTATATACACTTAGATTTCTGATTTTATTTTTAATTATAAAAAAAATAAAAAATAATAAAAATAATAAAAAATAATAAATAAAAAAATAAAAAATAAAAAATAAAAATAATAAATAATAAAAAATAAAAAATAAAAATAATAAAAATAAAAAATAAAAATAAAAATAAAAATAAAATAAGAAATTATTAAACAAATTTATTTTTTTATATTTATTATATTTTTATATATTTTTTATATTTTTTATATTTTTATATTTTTATATTTATATATTTTTTATATTTTTATTTTATTTATTTTATTTATTTTCTAATAAATATATCTCAAAATTATCATTCTTTTCAATACTAGGATAATTTAAAATAATATATCTCTGTGGTCGTTTATTATAACCAGATAATTTTCCTTCTATGGGCAAATTTCTAGGAACACATAAATAAGCTTTTGCTCCTTTTTTAAGTAATTTTTGAATTTTTTCAATTATTAATGATTCATGTAAAAAACTAATAGCACTTAAAACATTTATACATATTATAGTATCGAATTGACCTTTTATAATACTATCACAATAATATGGGTCAAATTTCTCCCATCCAAATGTATCAGCATCTAACCCATAACCGCATCCATAATCAAGAACTCTTCCAATATCTAATCCATTTTCATGAATAAATGTTGCAGCTCGGCTAGGAAATTTCCTCTTAGGGGCACCACCTCTTGCTACTTTACCTCTATCAATTCTAGTATTTTTAGACATTTATTATTTATTAAATTAATTTATTTAAATATTATGATATATAATTATAAAAATTCATATTTTTATAATTATTTTAAACCAAAGGATATAAAAAAATAAAAATAAAAATAAAAATAAAAATAAAAATAAAAATAAAAATAAAAATAAAAATAAAAATAAAAATAAAAATAAAAAATAAAAAAATAAAAAATGGAAAAAATAAAAAAATGGAAAAATAAAAAATGGAAAAATAAAAAAATGGAAAAAATGGAAAAATTAAAAATTTGCTTTGTATACAAAGCAAAATTGACTTTGTAGACAAAGCCAAAAAAGCATGCTCGACCAGTAGGTCATGGGGGTCAAATTTGGCTTTGTAACAAAGCCAAAAAAATATCTATTTTTTATAAAATTAAAAATATAAAAATAAATAAAAATAATATTAAAAATTATTATTTTTAGTAAATTTTTAAATTAAATAATTTTATACATCAACTTCAATTAATGGAATAGATATAGAAATTTCTTTATATAGAATGGATATTTCAGGTAGCTTTAATGGATTATTTTCACAAATATCTGCCATTTTGTTAGAAAAATACATTTTCTTGATTCTATTACATATTTCCTTATCTAAGCCTTTATCTTGTGCAAGTAATTTGAGACAATAACAAAATTTTGGATATTGTCTAGATCTCCACCATTTTTGAATTTTTAAAGCTGCATATTTTTGTGTTTCTGCTTGACAAAATAATCTATAAGAATATTCAGGTATTATAAACAAAATAAATCTCTGATCAAGATATGGATGATATCTTTCACCCCATTTAAGTAAATCAGAATTAAAGTATAATTGATCCATTTGTATAATTAAAAATAAAAAATAAAATTATTAATTCAATTTTTATTTTTATATCAATGTTCAAATCTATTTTATTAACCGTATTTGAATTACTTGGCCGTAAAAAAAATAATTAATGTAGAACGAATATGTTAAAATTACAAAATAAAAAAATTGATTGATAATATATATAATAAATTATTATCATAAATATATAAATGGAATCAAATATTACAATTCAATCATTTAACACTCTTAGAAAAGGTGATTATATAAATATTGATGGTAGACCGTGTAAAATTATAAATTATACCATAAGTTCACCTGGCAAACATGGTTCTGCAAAAGCTAATATTACTGCAATTGATATATTCACTGATAAGAAAAAACCATTTGTATGTGGAACAACTGATAATTTAGAAGTTCCTATTGTTGTAAAGAAAAATTATACCGTATTAAATATCGATTCTGATGGATTTTTATCATTAATGAATAGTTCAAATGCAGAAATAAGAAGTGATATTCGGATTAAGGATCAAGATTATATACAAGATTTGCTAAATAAATTTAATGAAGCAACAGAACAGGATAAAAATTTAGTAGTTACTATAATCAGTGCTATGTCAGAAGATAAAGTATATTCAGATCAATTTGAATATTAATAATCCAAATAATCATTTAACCTTAAAAATTATTAATTTATATTTTTTGTGATTATCTTTAAAAAAATGATAAAATTTTTTTTAATTCTTTTTCCAGATTAAAATGATTACTGCTGTGCCATCTAAACCTACTATTATTAAAATTAATAATACTTCGTTCACATTTCAAAAAAAAGATGATTTTGAAAATGGTAGTATCATTGTTGATGATGATGGATGTGAAAAAATCATGCCCATGCATCATGTGTTTCTAACCATTACATATAGCAATGGTGCTCAATCAGATCCTATTAAGTTAGAATTGGATATTGATGAAGCATTGGAAGCTGATCCTGCAATTGAAGATGAAATTCTTAATTTATTCAGCTATTATTGTCATGAACTTGATTTAGATGAAGGTAAAGCAGATATGTTATCTGCTCTCTTTTTCTGCAAAACTCTTGATGATATTCCTGACACCATTCTACAACCGCATATGAGAGCTCTTCTTAATACAGTTGCGATGTTTTTGGCACATGGTAGATCCCTTCCTATTTCATTATCTTTTGATAATACTTATTCTACACCAGAAGGTAAGATTTTAGTTATCTTTTTAGATGCTCTTGCCGAAATAGCAGATCAAAATCAATCTGTTCCTATTGAATATGGCGATCTAACCTTGAATCTAAATCCAAGCAAAGATCCTATGTTCGGTATGGAATCATTTCTGGAAATTTTGTTGAGGCAAAATCAGTTAAATATTGCCTATTAATTATAAATTTCTAGAAAAATAATTATTACTTTGTTCCTATTTAATAACATTATTAATAATAATTATTATAGTAATGTTTAGATCATTTTTTAATTTCATTAGACTATCTTAAAAATTTTGATTAATTTAAAATATTTAAATATATAATAAATCAAGCTTTACAATTATGCAACAAGTAGATCTATTAAGTTTAATGAAATATCAAACATTTCTAGATGCATGGTCAAAATCATACAATGATGATGAGGATATGTATACCAAAGATGGATTGAATAAATTTTTACAAGAATATGAAAATATTATTCATTTATATTTACATCATATTCCATTAGTTAAACCTAATGGAAATCCATTAGAAACAATTGATGGTGTTAGGGCATTAATTCATTACGCATTTTGTCTAATTAAAAGAGATAATGGTCAACCACATGATCTTCATACTATTGAACCCAAAAAAGTAATTAAACCAATATTAAGACATCATGATGATAAATCTACATCAGAACCAACTAAACCTATCAAGAAACCTAAGACTATCAAAAAAACTGCCAAATCTGATGAAAATAAAATGAAAACTGATGATAAGCTTAAGGCTGATGAAGAAGCAGCTAAGCTTAAGGCTGATGAAGAAGCAGCTAAGCTTAAGGCTGATGAAGAAGCTAAGATTAAGGCGGATGAAGCAGCTAAGCTTAAGGATGATGAAGAAGCAGCTAAGATTAAGGCGGATGAAGCAGCTAAGATTAAGGCGGATGAAGAAGCAGCTAAGCTTAAGGCTGATGAAGAAGCTAAGATTAAGGCGGATGAAGAAGCTAAGATTAAGGCGGATGAAGCAGCTAAGATTAAGGCGGATGAAGAAGCTAAGATTAAGACAGATGAAGAAGCTAAGATTAAGGCGGATGAAGAAGCTAAGATTAAGGCAGATGAAGAAGCAGCTAAGCTTAAAGCTGATGAAGCAGAAGCTAAGCTTAAGGCAATCGTGGATGAAAAGCTTAAGATGGATGAAGAAGCTAAATCAAAGACAGATGAAGAAGCTAAGATTAAAGTGAATGAAGATAAGCATGGAGATGATGAGGCTAACAAATCAGATGATGAAATTAAAACTAAACAGATTAGCAATAAGAAAAATATCAAAATTGTAACCAAAGAAGTACCCAAAACAAATAGTGGTAAGAAAAAGATTACTATTACCCCTCAAAAACCAGATGTTACTAAACAACAACCAGATGTGGTAGTTACTCCAGTTCAACAGCCTATTGAAACTAATCCCCCAGCAAATGAACCTAAAAAAACTGTTCCAGTTGTTGCGAAAAAGCCACTTCCCAAGAAACTCACAAAAAAAACCTAATTATTCTATCTATTTTATCTGCTCTAACCACATAAAATAATTATTATAGTATTAATAATACTTACTTTGCTATTAAACAGCTGTTAAACAATTAATTTTTCAAATGTAAATGTATGTAAACAAAGTATAAATATTTATAATTAATGAATATTATTTTATAATTTTTGTTATTATTTATTCTAGTTCAAGACCATATGTTGAATTATAGTATTCAACTAGATCATCACGTAATTCCTCTAACGACTTATCCTTAGAATAAAGTCCTAGCTTTTTGATGGTAGATCCATTTGGTTTGGGTTTAACATCAGCTGGAAGATGTTGATTAAATTGACCTACAATCTTGAGAAATTCTTGATATACACTAGTAGTTTTCTTGGTACCCTTACTAGATACTCGTCCTTCATCTTCATTTTTCTGCTTTGCAATTGCAACATATGGTTCCTTCTCTTCATCACTTAGATCCTTCCAAGGAACCATGGCACTATAATTACCCTTATGTGCCTGTTGATATGCTTGATATCCCGTAAGAAGTTTCTTAGTTGGTCCACTAATTGATGATTGTGCTGGAATAGTAGTTTCCTTAAGAGTTTTTAATAGAGTATTGAGTTCAGCCTTAGGTGATTCAGATTCTAAATGAGTATTTAGCTTATTTAGTGCTTTTTGTAAAATAGTTGTAAATGATTTAACATAATCACCATCAATTTCTACTGGATTACCATCTTCATCTTGAGATGCAAATTCAGTCTTAAATTCTTCAGTAGCTTGCTTAGTAATAGATTCCATGATTTTAGTTGTAGCCATTCTTTTGCTTAATATAGTGTGCCTTGCCTATTGTAAGAAACAAACAAAATCGCTATCAATTTTTTTCAAGATTATCCAAATGATATTCGTTAGATATATTCACTGATTTAAATTTTTGATTTATTTAATTAGATAAATAAACCTAAAATAAATAAATATATTTATATAATATATAAATTAAAATGGAATATAGTTTCAAAGAAATTTCAAAACATACTACAGTTGATAGTCTATGGTTAGTTATAGATGGTAAGGTATATGATGTAACAAGTTTTCTAGAAGAACATCCTGGTGGTAAAAAACCTTTCTTAAAATATGCTGGCAAAGATTGTACTAATAAATTTAATTCAGTTGTAGATCATATGGAAAATGAAAATATGGAATTGATAAAAACTTTTTGTATAGGATCCGTTAAATCTAATCTTTAATTAATTACTATAGCCAGGAAAGATCAAGCTGCCGGTATGATAACTTATATATTGGCGCACATTCAGGCGCAAATTATACCAATAACTACAAATTTCCCATCTATATTTATTTTCATTGCCTACTAATTTTAGACGTTTTGCTGGGGGATCATCATTATCCTCGCTGGATTCAACAAACCGTTTAGTACATAATGTATTAGTTGCTATGTTACTTGTACATATATCATTTGGAAAATTATAAATCTCTTCATCACATCCATTATCTTTAACTGATAAAGATAATGGAGTTTCATCTACTTTTTGCGGAAACAGACAATATTCAATATCTTTTAAAGTTGATTCTGATACATTAACTATTTCTTCATTTAAAATTTTATATAATGGTAGAATTTCTACTGTTGAAAGATTTATTTCTTCACATTCCCTAATTAAATGAGAAAATAATAAAATAAATGTATTATCATATTCATATTTATTAAACCATAATGATGCATAATTATAATTCGATTCTATATATTTCACCATCGTACCTATTATTTCTGATAAGTTCATATGAATACTATATTGATTTTCACCTATTTGAACAATTTTTAAAATATTTATCGTATAAAAAGTATTGAATCTTATATATTCATCTTCGCTGATTAACTCCTGACACAAAAATTTAGTTAATATTATAATATCCCATAAATGTTCATCATATGGTATAGCTTCTTCATATAATTTATTAGTTGTTTTCCGTAACCAATTAATTTTTATTGAAATATCTCTTAAAAAATCACTTAATAACCTTTTAGAAACATATGGCATATTATTTGATGATGCCAATAGCGTAATCAATGCTCCTACCACCATTAAATATTAAATAATTCTATTAGATCAGAACAAAATGTTTTTGCACAAATAAACAAAAATAATTATTTATTCAATTTTTTTATAATATTATAAAAATATTATAAACAACTTTTTAATGATTATTAAACTAAAATTATAATAAATCAAAAAAAAATGAAAACTATTTATTAAACTATTTATTAATTTTATAATCATTTCCAAATAATTGATATGGATTCCACTTTTATTTCTACTTTATCCGATGAAGAATTAACACGACTTACTCCAACTATATTCGATACATTGCAAAATATTATTCAAACTCAGGAAAAACCTTTAAATCTTATTAAACAATGTAGTGTTCAAGCAGGAAAAGCAATTAGAGCACAAGATGTAATATTTTATTTACAATTTTTACAGACAATTACAAATACAGGTACAGTTATTGTTGAAATGGATGGATATGGTGGCCATTTATTCCATGTTGTAATGCCAAACGATATTCCACAATTATTAGGAGTCCCGTTGGCCCAATGTAATATTCATGTATTACCCAATGATGAATCTCTTTTAATTATTGATCCGCCAGCAGGCTATGATTGGGAAATTGCTATCATTATCCTAACTGATCAAATTAGACAAATTTTTAAGGACTGGTTAGAATAATTTATATAAATTATATAAATAAATCATTATTGTGTTTTGATATCATATTTTGTTTTTATTTATTCAGTTGCTAATTTAATAGTAGCACCACCATCTACCATAAGATTCGCTCCATAAATAAAACTCGATAATTCATTATCCGCCAAAAAATAAATAGAACTGGCTATTTCGATTGGTTTACCAACTCTACTACATAAATGTTTTTTACCTAATCTATCTAATGATTCTTTTATCATTTCTTCTGTCGGAGATTCTATATTTCTAACTAATCCCGATCTTAACATATTTGTATCTATTGCACCTGGTGATAATGCATTAACCCTAATACCCATCTGCGCAAATTCAATTGCCATATTACGTGTTAAGCCAGCCAAGGCTGCTTTGCTAGTTGCATAGGTAGCTATATTATTAGATGATTGTATTGAATGAACCGATGCTATATTAACAATTGATCCATTTACCCTCTTTAAATATGGAACAGCAAATTTACTAAGAATAAAAATAGATTTCAGATTACAATCCATAATTTTATCCCAATCATCATCTGTCGTTTCAATTATTGGTTTACATTGCTGAATTGCACTTATATTTATCCATGAATGAATCTCCATTATTCCAGATTTTTCAAAATATTCTTCAAGTATTTTTGTAATATTTTTATCAGTTATATCATGCACTATAAATAATCTAAATATACTCTTCATTTCTTCTTCATTAATCATGTTTATATCTATCCCTATTACCTGCCAGCCTTTTTCTTTAAAATACTTTGCCGTAGCTAATCCAATACCACCTGCTGCACCAGTAATCACCACATATCTATCTTTTATCGATTTATTCTTATTTTTATTATTATAAATCGCTTCGGCTATCTGGAAATCTTCTTCCCAATCAATATCCAGCGATTCTATTCTTGATTTAATAATATACATGTATGGTGTTAATCCGATACGATGCTGTTTTTTATTAAAAGAGTCCCCTGTAAACAAATATATACATGAATTTTCTTCATATAATGGGGAAAGTTCTTGTGTAGGTATTAATTCTGATGCTATATGATTTATTGGCTTACCATCGGCGGCATATAATCTTACTTGATGTCTATTCGTAGAAAATAATGAATCATTTAATCCCAGCCTATAATTATTTATAAATATATCCATCGTTTCTTTAATTGTACTTATTTCCAAAAAAGGATTTGTCACATGAGTTTGAAAAAATATAGTACATTCCGGATCATATGTATATGTGGCCAAAATATGATGAATTAGCTTATTCGTCGATGTATTATCATCACATAAATATTGTGGGCGATCTAATACTACTATTTTATTCGCATAATATATCTGACAACCTTCTCTGATTATAGGACTATTCGTATCAACTATAATAGTATCAAATAATTTAGAATTAACTAAAGTATCTAACATATGTTGATATAATGGCTTATCTCCCAATATTCTATAATTTTTTTGCGGAACTCTACTGGAATGATGCTTAATCGGAATAATAGCAATAAATTTAATTGGTTTATCTACCATAATATAATGTATACTTATTATAATATTCTAAAAAACTATTTGATCTTAACCTTATTAAATTTAACTATTAATTATGTAAAAAATATATCTATATTATATAAATAAATTTGTATGGTTTATGATATTGATATCAGTCATACAAAACAATTATTAAACAAATTTAAAACAGAATTAATTAAGAAATGTCCTGACTTTGATCTTAAATTTGATAAGATGCAAAATATGACTGGCACAATTTATTCAATAAATAAAGAACCAAATATACCAATATTGTGTTTATACCATAATAATTCATGTATTTCCAGTATCCAAATAGAATATGATCGTTCATTTTCAAATGATAGCGAGACAGGAATTGAAATTTCATCATATACGAGTGATGCCTATATGAATCGTGGTTTTAACAAATTGTTGAGAGCAATAATTATTTTACTTGCACCATTCATTAAAATTAATGGTAAAAATGTTACATTTGTTTCATCTAGTGCTTTATCTCCAGTTTCTGCATGGTTATTGTTAAAATATTATAATGGTAAAATAGTACAAATGGATAATTATGTTGATAGTAATAAAAAACCAAATCCATCTGTTATTAAATTTTTAAATAAACCTAAAAAAATTACACTTAAGTATATCAAAGAACTGTATAATTATTATACACATCTATCTCTAATAATTATTATTAATTTAACTAAAAATACCATAGAAAAAGCATATAATAGTTTTGATATCTTAATAAACACCAATCAAGGAATAAATTGTAATATGATGCCAATTCATAAATCTATTATAACTAAAAACCCAATAAATCCTATAATTCAATTAAATAAATCTAAACAAATTAAATATACTAAAACATATAATATTACACCAACTAGAATTAAATCTCATAAAATAAAAAAAAATAAATAAATTTTATACAAAGTAAGTAATTATTTAGTATTTATTATTTAATATTTTATTATTTATTCTGATCAATTAAATATTCATTTCACTTGGTTAAAAGTTTCCAATTCACTCTGAGAACACATATTCAGATATAAACATAGATCAACATTATTATTAATAACATATGTGGTATTGATAGATTGATCGATACTTCGAATCATTTCATATTCACTATTCTTTGCCATCGCATCATAAACTGAAAATACATATAAACATTTTGCACATTCCTTATTAGTAATAGATCTTAGTTGGATATCTGCGCACGAACATGCACTTCCTGAACTTGAAGAACATGCAACACATGAGCAACTAGAGCAACCTGCACAACACCCACACCCAGAACATTGAGCATTAATTATTACAATAATAGTAATTAATAAAATAATAATCATGTTAGCTTTAACCATTTTTTCGTTTTATATATTAGCATAAATTCCTTATGAATTGTGAAAAAATTTAATCAAATTTTTTTTGATTATATCATTAATCACTAATTGTTACCACAATTATGGTAACAATTATTACGTTACCATCCATTTACATACTTTAAATGATACATTTGCACCAATCCCCGCAATTAATCCAACAATTAATCCAATTAATTCTAGATCATATGATCCAAATATTATCATAAATATAAAAATAGAAAAGAAAATAATCCACATTTGTTTCTAAGTTATTATTGTGATAATAAACAAATTAATATCAATTTTTTTTGATTGTAAATTTTTCTTGGCCGCATAATAGAATACCATCAATAGATAAATCAAAAATATTATGTATAAGATGATTAATGCTCAATATGATTATTATAAATCATATTGAGGCTGATATCGCATGACAAAATTTTCTAACTATATATGTTAGGATGTTGCGCCCTGCATACTACAATTTTAAATTTATATTATAAAACATCTATTGAATGAATGTGATTAATATTATTTTATATGTGAATTATTATTTTATGTTTTAGTCTCTGCGCGCGCAAAAGACTAAAACATATATTATTTTCATTTACAAATATTTGATTAAATATCTAATAAGCTTAAGGTAGAATCCTATCAGGTTCGCGCACCTAATACTGATTAAAGCTGATAATAATAGATTACATTTGAATTCATCTGATTATATATTAGATTCGAAATAAGCTTGTACGTGAGAAAGTATTCCCCTCGAGGGGAATACGCAGGAAGATTATATTTAAAAT
>Ga0214473_10000784_pt1 | contig 43541 bp, 31 predicted proteins | sample RVTome_7_FD_203509 | JGI IMG/M metagenome (GOLD analysis project Ga0214473, IMG submission 203509) | Soil microbial communities from uranium-contaminated site in the Upper Colorado River Basin, Wyoming, United States - RVT98D197 | ecosystem: Environmental > Terrestrial > Soil > Contaminated >...
ATACTCATGCCGCCCGGACGGCGTAGAGATGACTCGGAGAAACCGCAGAGTCCAGGAAACCTCTTGGCTCATTCGGAGAAAGAGAAAGGAAGAACTCTACATTAGGCTTTGACAACCAGCACGCTTTCAGAGATGACAAAGATAAGCATTATGGGTGCGGAGGGCGTGTTTTGCGGTTGACCGGCGTGAGGCGGGTTTTTAGAATCTCGTTCGCCTTGCCGGGCGAGGCCCAGCACCGGCCGGCATCCGTGGGATAGTGAGGTATAGGAAGGGGTATGCATGCGGTTGATTATCGTCGACAGGGCAAGGGAGGAGAGGCGTCATTTCTGGCCGCTGGTGCTGAGCCGGCCCATCTGGGACCTGCGCTGCGGATTCACTTCGCTTGGCGATAAGCTTCAAAAGAAGATCGGTACGAATGACGTGGCCTATTTCCTGCCCGCCTACCTGGCGGAGGTGTATCGGGACCGGACCGGCCAGCGGGTCAATGACAATTCCGCTCTCAAGGGCGAGGACCTCCTGATCGTCGATGCCCGCGTGAAGGCGGACAGCCTGGATATGCCGACCGCCGGCCGCAGTCAAGTCGAGCTCGACGCTAACGGCGAAGTCCTGTACGCGCGCATCGCCAAGGCGGACGGGGAGAAACTGCAGGGCGGCGACATCGAGAGCTTCCTGGCGTCGGCCAAGGCGACTCTGCCCGCCGTGCCGAGCCATCTGGCCGTCTGGGAGTACACCTGGGACCTGGTCCTGGCGAACCCGGAGCATCTTAAGGCGGATTTCGCGGCGGCGGGAAAGCACGGGATCGAGGGCACCATCGAGCAGCCCAACGCCATCCGCGGCAGCACGAAGGACGTTTACATCGCCCCCGGCGCCAAGATTCACCCCATGGTGGTGATCGACGCCGAGCACGGGCCGATCTATATCGATGAAGGCGCCGAGATCCATCCGTTCACGCGGATCGAAGGGCCTTGCTATATCGGAAGGAAATCGATCCTGCTGGGCGCCAAATGCCGTGAGGGCAACTCCATCGGACCGTTCTGCCGCGTCGGCGGCGAGGTCGAGGAGTCCATCATCCACGGCTTCTCCAACAAGTACCACGACGGCTTTCTCGGCCACAGCTACGTCGGCGAGTGGGTCAACCTCGGTGCCTTGACGACCAACAGCGATTTGAAGAACGACTACTCGAGCGTTTCCGTCATGCTCGACGGCAAGCGTTCCATCGACACGGGCTCGACGAAGGTCGGCTCGCTCATCGGCGATCACACGAAGACGTCCATCGGCACGCTGTTGAACACGGGTTCCTATGTCGGGGCGATGGCGATCATCATGGCCACCGGCAAGCCGCTGCCGAAATTCATTCCATCCTTCGCCTGGTTTATCGAGGGCGTCGTGACGAAGGGCTTTGGCCGGCGCAGCCTGTACGAGACGGCCGGAATCGCTATGGGCCGCCGCGGCTGCCGATGGACCCAGGCCCAGGAGGCCATGTGGGAGGCGATCTTCGAGCTGACCGCGCCGACCCGCGACGAGGCCGTGAAGAAAGGCCGAAAGGCCATGTTGAAGTCACAAGGTGCATGAGTGAACAGCGTACGCGTGCAGCCTGGTCCGGGTGGCAGCGTCAAGCGCAGCTTGGCGATGGCCTTCCCGGGATGCGGTGCAGCCATCGCCAAGGCCTGCGGCCTTGACGCTGCCACCCATCACATCATTCAGCAGTCAAGGTGAAGCACGTACCGGAGAATAGGTTAGTAACGGGAGGTAGAAAAGTGGCAACAGTGGAAGAACGTGTCAAGGCGGTGACCGCGAGAGTGCTGGGACTCGACCCCAAGAAGATCCGCCCGGAGGACAACTTTACGGAAGATCTGGGCGCCGAGAGCGTCCAGTCGATCGAGCTGGTGGCGATGTTCGAAGAGGAGTTCGGCATCGAGATGGATGAGGATGCGGCCCTGTCGGTGACGACGGTCGGCAGCGCGGTGGACTTCATCGCCAACGTATGCAAAGAACAGGGCGTGGACGTGGAGCAGTAGCGTCCCGCGACGAAAGGGTCATACATGAGCACGAGCAAAAAGCGTCACGCGCTGGTGGATGCAGTCCGGCCGAACTTTCTGGAGGACGTCTTTCCGTACGACCTGCCTCCGCTGATCCGGCTGAAAGGGCCCGTCGTGGAGCACATCGACGGCCAGGTCGTCCAGTTCGATTTTGCCACGGTCCGCAACCGGCCGATCGTCATCACCGACACGACGTTCCGCGACGGCCAGCAGTCCCGGCCGCCCTACACCATCGACCAGATGGTCCACATTTACGACCTGCTCAGCCGCCTCGGCGGACCCCACGGCGTGATCCGCCAGACCGAGTTCTTTCTCTACACGAAGAACGACCGCGAGACGCTCGACCGCTGCCGGGGCCTGGGCCACAAGTATCCCGAGTGTACCGGCTGGATCCGCGCGGTCAAAGGGGACTTTCGCCTCGTCAAGGAGGCGGGCCTCCGGGAGACCGGCATGCTGACGAGCTGCTCCGATTACCATATTTTCCAGAAGCTCAAGTTCCGCAGCCGGCAGGAGTGCATGGACTCGTATTGCGAGGTCGTGCAGGCGGCCTTCGAGGCGGGCGTGCGGCCGCGATGCCACCTGGAGGACGTGACGCGCGCAGACATCGAAGGCTTCGTCCTGCCGTTCGTGGACCGGCTCATGGAGATGAGCGCGAAGATGCCGGAGGAGCTGAGCGTCAAGATTCGCCTGTGCGACACGATGGGCTTCGGCATCAGCTACCCCGGGGCGGAGCTGCCCAGGAGTATTCCGAAGCTGATCTACAAGATCAATCACGAGTGCGGCGTGCCGAGCAGCCGGATCGAGTGGCACGGCCACAACGATTTCCACAAGGTCCACGTCAACGGCGCGACCGCCTGGCTCTATGGCTGTGACGCGCTGAACACGACCCTGTTCGGCTTCGGCGAGCGCACGGGCAACCCGCCTCTGGAAGGCGCGGTCATGGAGTACATCGCCCTCAAGGGCAGCCTGTGCGGCATCGACACGCTGGCGATCACGGAGCTGGCCAACTACATGCGGTCCATCGGACTGCCGATCCCGGACAACTACCCGTTCGCCGGCCGGGCGTTCAATGTCACCAGCGCCGGCATCCACGCGGGCGGGCTCCGGCAGGACGAGCGCATCTACAATATGTTCGACACCGGCAAGCTGCTCGGCCGCCCGCCGCGAGTCGCCATCACCGACAAGAGCGGCGCCGACGGCGTCGTCCACTGGGTCAACGAGTTCTTCGGCCTCAAGGACGACGACCGCATCAACAAGATCAAGGTGCACAAGCTGGCCCGCTGGGTGATCGACCAGTACGAGCAGCACGGGCGACTGACCGCCATCAGCGACCAGGAGCTCGAAGCCAAGTCCAAAGAGTTCTTCCCCGATTACTGGGCGAAGTATAAAGCAGGAAAGTGACAGCAGTTGTAGTAGGGGTCGGTCGATGGTCGTTTCGGACGGGAGCGCGTCGCCAAAAGGCTGACGACTGTCGACCGACCCGAGAGGTGTGCCATGGATGCCACGTCGTACCTCACATCGATTGGACATGAGTCCTTCATAGCAAACGATCAGACTCTGGGTGGCAGCGGCAAGCGTCAGCTTGCCGATGGTCTGGTCCATGCGCCATCGGCAAAGCCTTCGGCCTTGCCGCTGCCACCCGGAGATAGGAAACACGCAACCGCAATCGGTATCACACGTTTTGCCGTCGCTGCAGCATTCTTGGCGCTGAGCGCGCCGATGTTCGCCGCTGAGTCGCGGCAGCAGGTCCGCAAGGAGCTTGGCGTCACGGCGTCGGTGTTCGGCAAGATGCCGACAGGCCGGGACGTGATGATCTTCGAGCTGACCAACGCCAACGGGCTTCGGGCGAGAGTGATGGAGTACGGGGCGATCCTGGTCTCCCTGGACGTGCCGGACCGCGACGGCAAGCTCGGAGACATCGCACTGGGCTTTGACGACTTCGAATCCTATCTGAAGCGCAATCCCATGTTCGGTTCGACCGTCGGCCGGTACGCCAACCGCATCGCCAACGCGAGTTTCAGGCTCGACGGTGTCGAGTATCAGATCACCAGGAACTCCGGCAAGAACCACATCCACGGCGGCAACGAGAAGCGCTTCGACCGCGTCCTCTGGACCGGCTATCCCTACAAGACCGGCGCCGAGGCGGGCGTGCGATTCACGCACCTGAGCCTCGACGGCGAGGAAGGCTTCCCGGGCAATCTCGATTGCGTCGTGACGTACGCGCTGACGAACGGGAATGCGCTGCGGATCACGTATTCCGCCGCGACGGACAAGCCCACCATCGTCAACCTCACGAACCACAGCTACTTCAATCTCGCCGTCGCGGGTAACGGCGATGTGCTGAATCATGAGATCACGATGACCGCCCCGTGGTACACGCCCGCCGGCGAAGGGCTGATCCCGACGGGCGAGGTCCGCCCTGTCACGGGCACGCCGCTGGATTTCACCGCGCCACACAAGATCGGCGAGCGGATCGCCGAGCTGACCGACACTCGCGGCTACGACCACAATTACGTGCTCAAGGCCTCGTACGGCGAGCCGGCCCTGGCCGCACGCGTGTACGAGCCGACCAGCGGCCGGGTCATGGAGGTCACCTCCACCGAGCCCGGCGTCCAGCTCTACACCGCCAACGGCATGAAGAACGTCAAAGGCAAGGCCGGCAAGACCTACGACAACCACGCCGGCTTCTGCCTCGAAACCCAGCATTTCCCCGACTCGCCCAACAAGCCGCACTTCCCGAGTACCGTCCTGCGTCCCGGCCAGACCTACCTCACAACCACGACCTTCGGTTTCACGACGCGAAATGAATGAAGGTAGGAACGTAGGAAGGTAAGAAAGAACCTCCCCGCTTTGCATACCCTTGCGAGACGCCGGACGAACGTCACCGCACAAAAAGAGGCCGCACTGACCTTTTCATCTTGCGTATCCTCTATAATGCCGCTAAAGTGCACCCAGTATGGAGTTGCGATGAACAGGTCTTGGCCCTGGGTGGGCCGGACCCAGGCGGCGGGGTTGCATTGTGGGGGGAATACGAATAAGTGAAAGGCTCGCCGAATTGCGAGGGGCGAGAAAGGAACTTTTTCGGAAAGGGTAGAACGATGAAGGGGAGAATAGCAAGTGCCATCCTAGCGACCGTGTTCCTCTGTGGGCCCGTTTGGGCGGCGAGTGTCAACTGGATCGACGGTCTTGGTGCGGTGGCCCCATCCGGCTGGTCGATCACTCCGACCAACCCATCCACGACAACCGTCATTACCTTCAAAGGGCCGACCGACAGATCGTATGGAAACAGTTGCAATGCCGAACAAACCTTCGGGGGCGATCCCTATCTGTCGATCAACAGTTCCACGAAGACGATCGAGCTGAAGTTTCAGGGCCCGCCGCCTGCCATGTGCACCCTGATTCTCAAGCCCGCCGTCGGTTTTCAAGGCGATTTCGGTCCCCTGGCTGCCGGCGCCTGGACTTTCAAGTGTACGCATACCCGTATTCCATTCCAGCTCAACTTCACAGTCACCGGCGGCGCCCCCCGTGTCCTCCGCGTGGACAGGAATGCCCCGTTGACCATCGTGCCGCCGGACGGTAGCAGTTGGACGAAGGCTTACCACAACCTGCGGGATGGACTGGCCGCGGCGCTATCCGGGGACACGATCCGAGTGGCCGACGGCAAGTATGTGCCGGACGAGGGATCAGGCATCACTCCCGACGATCGCACGGCTTCCTTTGTGATTCCCGACAACGTGACGGTCCTCTGCGGCTATGCCGGCTACGGCGCCGCCAATCCGGATGCACGGAATGTCGATACGTATCCCACGACCTTGAGCGGCGATTTGAAGAGCAACGACCTCTGGGGAATCCTGAACATCTCCGACAACAGTTACCACGTGGTTTCCTCCTCGGGATCGGGCACGCTCGACGGCGCGACCATTACCGCCGGCAACGCCAACGAGGCGGGAGACAACGGTTGCGGCGGCGGCGTCTTCCTGAAAGCCTCGAATCTCAAGATCAACGCCTGCAAGATTCACGGCAACAAAGCGGATTTCGGCGCCGGCGTGGCATGCCTGGAAGGCATCGCGCCCGTCCTGATCAATACGGAAATCACAGGCAACTGGGCCTGGATCTTCGGCGGCTGCCTGTACAACGACGACGCCAACATCGAGCTCACGAATTGCCTGATCACCGGCAATACCTGCGGCAGCGCAGACATCCTGGGCGGCGATGCCATTCTCAATTCCATGGGCAGTCTCGATGTCACCAACTGCACCATTGCCGACAATCGGCCCGGCCACGGCGCGCCTGCCAATGGGAGAGCCATCGTCAATCTCGTCTGGGGCCCCAGCTTTGTGGACACGATTTCCGTCAAGAACAGTATCGTCAGAAACGGCGGCAATGAGATATGGAGCACCGAACCGGGCATCGTCACGCTATACTACAACAACATCGAGGGCGGTAAAGGCGGCTATAGCGGTTCCGGAAACATCGATCAGAATCCCCTCTTCAAGGAACCCGGACTCTTCGGCATAGAAGGTGGGTGGTTCTTCGATGACGATGGATATACCCTGCTGGCGGGATCGCCCAGTATCAATGCCGGCAATCAAACCCTCTTGCCCCCCGGCCTTGCAGTGGACCTCAATGGCAACGCCCGCGTTCAGGGCGGGCAGGTAGATCAAGGCGCTTACGAGGGGACCGGACTGCCCCCGCTGCCGCCGGCCGTGGTCCTGGTTCCCAATGTCGTCAACCAAACACAAAGTACGGCACAATCGATGATCACGAGTGCCCTGCTGGTGGTCGGGACGATCACCCAAGCCTATAGCAACACGGTGGCTGCCGGACGAGTCATCAGTCAGAACCCCGTCGGCGGCTCCACCGCCAACGTCGGCTCCGCGGTGAATCTGACGATCTCGCAAGGACCGGCCCCCGGATCGTCATGGAAACTGGAGAAAACCTCAGACCTTGAGGCGACGATACCGAACCCGCCGCCCGCGTTCCCGATCACGGTCGACGGCGCAGGGACATGGACCTTCTATGCCAGCAGCCCCGAGGAATGGAAGATTGAGATCACCAGCATCCCCGCAGTAGGCGGCACCTGGACTGTGAATCCGTCCACCGGCACAGTGCCTTCCGGCTCCAATACGATCAATTTCACCATACACGGCGTGAACATCAATCTCAGTTCAATGCCCCCCGGAGACCACAAGATCGCGGAGATCAAGTTCTATACCCGGTAAGGAACCAGGGATGTGAGAAGATAGAAAGAAACCAGGCAGGATGGGCGACTTGTCGCCCATCCTGATCCTGTCATGCCATTCCCGTGCAGACGGGAATCCACGCAAGGCCGCAAAATCTCCAGGTCCGAGTACGGCACGGGAACGATCTCCCGCCTGCCGGAGCGCGAGAAAAACGAAAAAAAGTCACTTTTGATGGAACATTTAGACCGCAAAGCAGACCTATTATCGTACACGCGAGGCACGTCGTGTGCGCGCGGCCTGCTGCGGCTTGACAGTCGCCGGCGAAAGGAGGTGATCGGACGACAATGCGCGGGGGCAATTCGAGGCGGGCGGGTCGCCGGCAACGTGTAAGAAATCTGGATTGAGCGAGAAACCTGGAAAAATGGAGGTGAAAAATGACACGCAAGTATTTCTGGTCCATCATTCTATCGTGCGGCATCGTTCTGGTGGCATTCCTGCTGACCGGACAGGCCCGGCTCTGGGGGCAGGGATTCGGTCAATCGGGGATCTCCATCGCCGCTTCCGATTCCCTCGTCTATCGGCTGGAAGTCGGCGGCATGACGCCGGATCTGTTTGACGAGTGCTCCGGATTGGGCTCCAGCAGCGACATCGAGCAGCAGAAGATCGTTACAGAAAGGGGCGTCGTCGCGTGGCAGGCGAGCCCCGGGGCGTTGCACTGGGACAGCATCACGCTGACGCGAGATTCTCTGGGCAACGGACAAATCTGGCAATGGCGCAAGGCGGTTGAGGAGGGCCGGCTGGCCGAGGCGTTCAAGACCGGCTCGATTGTCCTGGTGGGATCGAGCTCGTCACAGGTGTATGCCCGCTGGACTTTCCGCAACGGCTGGCCCGCCCGGGTGAGCTTCAATGAGGGCGCGGAGGAACTGGTCATCGTCCATGACGGCCTGGAGTTCGCCGGCGCGAGTTCGGGCGGCGGCATTAGCGTCGGAGTCAAGAAACGGTAACTACCGGCTCCGGGCCCAGGCGTCGAGACTGAAGACGAACATATCGGCGCTTCCGGCGGGCGGGATCGTCTCGGCGACAAGGTGGACGAGATTGCCCAGGAATGTGAGCGTCAGCTCGATATCGCTGCCATCAGCCGCTTTGCCGACAAACTCGATGGATCGATTGTCGCCGGTGGTCCCAGCCAGGGCGGTCATGTTGAAGACCTCGTTCGGATCCAGCGTGCGCGAGGGCGGGCCATCGTCCGTGGCCACGGCCTTCACGTCCGACAGTGACGCTGTGCGCGCATCGAAATCGACGGTCAGCCGGAATTCTCCTTCGAGCCGATAGACCCAGTGGAAGCCCGCAATGCCGCCGGTCTGGAGGACCGTGCTCTGATCGGCGAGGAAGGTGTATTGGCTCGTGGCCGAGACGGGGCCGGACTGGGACTTGCTGGCCTCGGGTGTGTTGCCGAAGGCGCCCATGTTGATCCGCCCGCCGTTGGGGAAGGGCTCGAAGAACACGGGCATGTTCGGATCGCCCGCGTCGATGCACGGGCTGGTCACGGTGTCGTTCACCCATTTGCCTGTTGCCGAGTGCAAGCGTCCGAATTGCGACTTGAGGTGGACGTCGAGCTTGTTCAGATCGGCAAAGAGCGGGTCGGCGTCGATGTTGCCCTCGCCCCAGGTGACGGTGGAATGCTGGCCGGAAACGGAGACCGCGTTCTTGCCGCCCTCGATGTCGCAGTAGCTGATTGTCACATGGGAGCCGCGGTCCTTGACCGTCGTATTGGACGTGTCCGCGAGTGTGATCGCCTGCGGGCAGTCCCAGATGATGCAGTTGATGATCGTGGCCGAGCCGCCGCCCGGATTGAGGTAGTACGGGGCGCCCCAGCGGCCGAGATCGAACAGTCGCACGCCGCGCCCGCAGTTGACGATCGTATTATTGATCAGCGTCGCGGTGCACGAATTCTCTACGGCGATCCCGCCGTTGGCGCAGTCGATGATCACGTTGTTCATCACGAGCGGCGAGCCCTTGTCGCGCAGGACCAGCCCGTGATCGTCGGTCCCGACGATCAGGTTGCCGATGATCTGCGCGGAGCAGCGCGTCGGATTGATCGTGTCGTCGTGCTCGGGATTCAGGAACGTGTTGTTCCGGATCAGCGGCGGCGGCGTGCTCTCGCCCCACAGATCGACGTCGTCGTTGTCGCCTCGCTTGCCCGTGAAGAAACAGTTCTCGACGCGGACGTAGGAGAATCGCGCATGCACGCCCTGGCCGATTTTGAGGAACTGGGAGCCGGTGATATGGGCGCTGGCCGAGCCCGGGTGCTCCGGGTCGTCGGAGATGATCGCCAGGGCGTCGCCCTCGGCGCCCGCGCCGTCATCCGGGAGCTTCTGGAACGTGCAGTCGTTCACATCGACGCGGCAGGCCAGGACCACGATGGCCTCGTGGTAGTTCCGCGCGCCGGTCCCATAGTAGTCCTGGTGCTCGCCCTCGCTGTCGGCATACTCGAACGTACACCAGGCGAACTTGCTGTCGGCGGCCTCGACGAGCTTGATCTGCTTCCAGGTGTTCCCGGCGGCGAGCCGGGTGAAGCGGATCGGCAATTCTTCGGTGCCCTCGGCCAGGAGTTGTCCGGCGACGACGATGGAGACGCCTTTGTTCATCTGCAGGGTCGCCCCCGGCTGGATCTTCAGGACCAGTCCGGCCGGGACGGTGACGGTGCTCTCGACGATCCACGTCCCCGAGAGCGTGACATCTTTCGTGAGCATGCCCCCGATGCGATTGTCCTCCGGCGGCGGATCCTTGGCGACCGCCGCATAGACGATCGTGATTTCGCCGTAATCGACCTCGGTTCCGCCGGCGTTGAAGGCTTGTGCGGCGATGGTGTTTTCGCCTGGCGTGAGCGCCACGGTTGTCGTCCAGGCGCCGGCAGCGGGGTCGAAATCGACGGGTTCGCCATCGACCATGACGGTCGCCGCGCCGGCCCCGGAAGTGCGGCCGGTGATCGTCACCATTTGCGTCGTCACGTAGTACGTCTGGCCCGAGTAGCCCGTGGCCGGCGTCATGCGGAGCGCCGGCGTCAGCGTGAAGTCGCTGCTGCCGAGATCGACGTTGTGCCCCTCGATGGCGAGGACATTCTTGCCTTCGAAGAGCAGATCGCTTGCGAGACCCAGGACAAAGGTCTCCGGCTTGGCGGCCTCGTGGGAGGAGGACGCCGAGGTCTCATGGGTGACGGCGCCCGAGGGCATGGCGGCCCGCGCCACCTCCTGGCCGTTGAGGTAGGCGATGAAGCCGTCATCGTAGTCGATGATGAGCTCGACGTTCCGGTCGTCCGGCGCCGAGTCCGCATAGAACGATTTTCGGATGTACACGGTCTTGTAGCCGCCCTTCATGTCCGCCAGGATCGTGGCGTCGTCATTATCGTCATAGCCGAAGCCGCTGGGCCCGCTCTCCCATGCGGCATCATCGAAGCTAAGCTGCTTCCACGCGTCGGCCGGCGCGCTCGGCGCGGTCTGGCCCCGGAAGAAGGCCCACGAGTCGCCGGGCGGGATGAATTCCGTGGTGTCCTCGCCCACCTGGATGGTCATCGACCAGGCGGAACCGCAAAGGATCGCCGGCAGAATGGAACAGACGAGTACGATGCCGGAACGCATCATGAGCATGTCCTCCGAAAACCCTTGTTCACCCGAAAAAGAACAACATCTCATATTATACCAGATGCGAGGGCCTCTGTGGTGACAAAAATGCCCGGATTGCCTCACGTCTCGCGACGTGGGACTGCATCTTGTGGCAAAACACCCCCCAGTTGTCGTGCGGAGCGAAGCGAAGCCGCGTGCGCTGCGGCACACAAGAGCGTCACAAGCAGAACCGTGACGTACTTCATGCAATCTCCTCTATCTGTGTGTTAGACCTTTTCCGGCACAAGGAAGGGCTCGCGGTAGTTGCGTGACACGAGCATGTTGGCCGACTCGCTGAAGGGGCCCGTGAACCGCTCCTGCTGCGGATCGAAGGTGAGCATGGGGCCCATGCGGAGCGGCGTCATCTTCAGATCGATCTCGTTGGCGTCGAGGTGAGCGAGGAAGCGGTCGAAGGTCTCGGCCAGAGTCTTTTCGCCTTTGACGGCATCGCGGGCCTCGTCGCCGGAAGTCTCTTTTCCCAAGCGATAGGAGATATTGCCCAGGTGGACCAGGGCGGCGGAGAGGTGGCCCTGCAGGACCGGGCAAACGAGGTCGCTCTCGCGGCGGCTGCGAGTCGCGTCGAGGAAGTTCGTGCGCAAGTCGGGCGTGGTCGGCTCGAACTTTTTGATGACCTTGCCGTCGTTGTCGCGAGCGGTCGTGCCGCGACCTGAGTCACAGGCGATGTAGCCGCTTTCGCAGCGGAGGATCGTGCCGATCTGCGAGCCGCTATACTCGTCCATATCCGGCGCTCGCCAGTCGCCTTTGCGCAGAGCTTTGCTTTTGGGCAGGCCGCGGACCTCGAAAATGATCGGGGCCGGCTCGTAGTCGAGGAAGATGATCTGCGTGTTCGGCGTCTGGCCGTCGTCCTCGTAGCCGAAGCGGCCGCCGAGACTCATCACGCGCGCAGGCAGCGTGTTCTGGCCCAGGCCCCAGCGGCAGCCGTCCATGTAGTGGATGCCCATATTGCCGAGGTCGCCGTTGCCGGTGTTCCAGTCCCAGTGCCAGTCGTAGTGCAATTGCTCGCGCATCAGTGGTCGCTTGTCGGCGGGGCCGCACCAGAGGTCGTAGTTCACCGACTCCGGGATCGGCTGCGGGCCGGCGACTTTTCCGATGCCCGGCCGGGGCTTGTAGTTGAGCCCGTGCGCGTAGATGACCTTGCCGAGGCTGCCCTGCCGGACGTACTCCAGGGCTTCCGCAAAGCCGGTCCGCTCGCGCGGGCCATGCGGGGCCTGCACGATCCGATTGTACTTGCGGGCGGCCTCGACCATCCGCCGGCCCTCGAAGATCGTGTGCGCCGTCGGTTTCTGCACGTATACGTCCTTGCCGGCCTGGCACGCCCAGATCGTCGCCAGCGCGTGCCAGTGATTGGGCGTCGTGACGATGACGGCGTCCACATTCTTATCGTCGAGCAGCTCGCGCATGTCGGCGTAGGCCTTGACGTTCGGGTCCTTCTCGCGAAGCTTATTGACCTGAGGCATGAGGTTGGCGCTGTCGCAGTCGCACAGGGCCGTGATGCGCACGCCGGGAATGGGCAGAAACGCGGCGATCTCCTTCTTGCCCATGCCGCCGATCTTCACGCTGGACCCAACCCCGATGACTCCCAGGCGGATCGCATCGTTGGCGCCGAGCACCTTCGATACCGGCGAGGCAAGCATCGCCCCGGCCGCCAGAGAGCTGCGAATGAATTGCCTTCGATTCACGTGAGTCATATCAATCCTCCGGACTTTAGACGGCGTCTTGCAGGGCGAGAAAGAGTGCGCGGTAGTATTTCATCAATCGGATGGGCTCGGGACTTTCGGGGATCTCCGCGTCGCAGTAGCCCTGGTAGCCGGACTGCCTGAGCAACTGGAACAGCTTTCGGTACGGATAGTCCTCGCTCAGCTCGTGCATGTGGACGTTGCGGATGCGGTCCTTGACGCTGTCATAGTTGGCCTCCAGGCCGGGGCCTTTCACGTCGTTCGGGTCGCAGTTCCAATTCACATAGACGTATGGGCTCTCGGAGTAATCGACCATCTTCTTGACCTTGGCGACGATGTTGGTCCCGCTGCCGTGGACTTCGACGCGGATGTCCACGCCGCGATCGTGGCCGAACTGGCCGACCTCCGCGAGGGACTTGCCGATCTGCTGAAGCGTCTGCTCCTCCGGAATCCCTTTGTTCACGAGCAGCGCGTTGGGAAAGACGCGGATGCCGATGGCGCCGAGGTCCTGCGCGAGGATCGTGTACTCCTTCGTGCCTTCGATGTTCTTTCGCAGCTCCGCGGGGTCGGGATAATGGTAGCCGAACCCGCTGGCGAGACTGATCTTCAGTCCGGCGTCCTCGAAGCGTTTGCGGACCTCGCGCCGCTGGTCCTTGCTCAGTGTCACCTCTACGCGGTGGGCGTGGGTCGTGCGAAGCTCGATGTGCTCGAACCCCGTGGCCGTGCAGTTCTTGATGATCGTGGGGATGTCCCAGTCCTTGGCCAGGTTGTAGCTCATCAGACCCAGTCGGAGCGGGCTTTTCAATTGCGGATTGGGGATCGCGGATTGCGGACTAGCCGCGTGCGCCGAGCCCGCGACGAGAGCTGATGCCGCCAATGCGGAAGACCTCAAGACCCCTCGCCGGGTGAATGTGTGTGACATATCAATTCCTCCAAAGATAGGTAGGATGGGCTTTGGCCCATGCGGTCCACTACAGCAATGACATTGCCCGCATGAGCTGGAGGCCATCTTACGTTCGCTCATGGTAGCGGCGGATTCCGGGCCGTCAACGCCAATTCCTGGTTCAATTGGCGGCGGCGCGCGACAGGATCGTGACACGGCGAGCATTGAGTTCCTGGGTGGCGGCGACTCTTTACACTGTAAACTCAATAGTATGGCTTGATTCCGCGTTGGTGGTCAGGGCGTGGACCGTGGCGGTCGCTGTGTGTTTGCCTGGGGCGGGATCGGCCATATGGTGGAAATAGTAGTAGTCCTGATAGGCGCCCGCTTTGGTCCTGGGCGACGCCAAGGTCGGCGTGATCTTCCGGCCGTCAATGGCCAGATTGGTCAACTCCACTCGCGGCGTTTTCGGCAGGCCTTGGGCCGTGCAGTCCCAGCGGCATCGCACACGGATGGTGAGCCCTCCTTCGGGCCGGGCCGCTTCCCATTTATCATCAGGCCTTACCACTATAAGAGATACGACCGGCGGCCGGATCGACGGATTGTCCCACCACCGCCATTGCAGCTCGCGTCGGCGGACGAATTCAAGCACTTCCGGTGGGCCGCCGTGCATCCACGTCTGGCCGCTGCTTACGCGATCATGCCGGACGGCGACAACCCAGTTCTTCTTCAAAGCGGTCAACCAGCCCTGCCACGTGGGCTCGCTCGCAAGAAACAGGGTCCGGAACCCCTCCAGTTGATCGAACCACCACCAGGGCTCCTCTCCGTGCGCATCCTGGAGAGCGACAAACGGGATTTGCTGCCAGTAGTGTTTCAGGAACGGCTCGCTGTTGGTGAAGTCGGGATTGCCGAAGTGAAACGTGCTGATGGCGCCATACCCGCCCCGCTGAAGCGAGTCATCGAGGTACAGGCGCGTAAGCTCCTCATTCTCACCGAACTGCCAGACTAATCGGCCATCGGCCTTCTGTAAGGGAGCCAGCCTCCTCTGGCGGAATTCCTCCCACGAAACTACATCCTTACCGGCCAGCGATGCGCCGAAGTCCGCGCCGGCCGGCGCGATGATGTCACTCGTGTGACTATATGTCCCCAGTCCCGGCACATCGACGAACGTGCCGTACTCTTCGTTCGCGACAAAAAACGTCACGGGGACTTTGTGCTCATCGGCGATGGCCTGCGCGCGGGCGATCCAGCCGGGCGCTGCATTCTTGGCGCCCCACAGGTCGATGTGCAGTGAGCGTGCCAGCTCGACCGCCTCGACGCAACTACCCCTGCCGTGGGCCTCGATCTGGATGGTAAAGACCTTGAGCTCCTCCGGCAGTTGTATGTGTTCCTTCACGCGTGCTGCAGTCACAGGAGAGGACGCGAGCGAGTCGAGCGCATCGAGGGCGTGCATGGCATCGAGCGCGCGGTAGGTTGCTTCCGGGTTACTTGGCCAGCCGGGTCGATCACTGAATCCCCCGTCCGGATTGCGAAGCGACCGCAGATAGTCGATACAGGCCTGCCGGCGAGTTGGGGAGGCGCTCAGATGCTTGAGGATTTGCACCGCCGCCCAGGTATAGGTGACATCCTCGACGCTGGCAAAGGAAGGCTCCGGCTGCCAGGTGAATCCGCCGCCGGGCCGCTGACATCTCTGCACCCAGTCGATGGCCTCCTGCCGCTTCTCGTACGGCCTGCCAACTGCCGCCAATGCCTGGATCGCCCACCAGGTGTTCATCACGTGCCCATCGCCGCCGTCGGCGGCCGGCGTGTGATTGAAGCTGCCGTTCGGCCGCTGACGTGCTTCGAAATACGTGGCAAATGCCGGCGCGACTTCGTCCATCGAAAGACCGACCAGCCGCCGGCACAGCACCGACATGGCCTCCAACTGCAAGACCGGGTAACTGTGTCGTTCGTAGACAGCGGGGTAGATCGACGGCTTTGTCCAGCCCCGGACCTGCTCCCGGAACGAGCTGACATCCTGACCGAGCCACAGCAGGCCCTGAATCTGCTGGAAGTCGAAAACGGGCAAGTCCCGCTCCAGCTTCTTGATGGCGAACGGATGATGCGTCCGCAGGAACTCGACCAGCGCACTCTTGTCGGGCGGCTCGCGCTGGAGCAGGTGATAGCATCCCACAGCGGCGAAGCTCGGCGTCAGATGCGAGCGCGGCTGGTCCGCCCACGCATACCCGCCATCCGCCCGCCGCAGGCTCTCCAGGTAAGCGCATACGGCTCCGGCCCATGATTCTGCTCCTTGCTCCCCGGCAGCTAGCCCATCAGCGTGCACAGGCGCCACCGACAGTGCTCCCAAGGCGGTCTTCAGGAAATCCCGGCGTCTCATGGCTTCGCCGGAGCGACATTCATTGAAGGGCAAATCAGGCAACGTCATTTCACATTCTCGCAGAACGAAGAGAAACCACCTTCCAGGTTCGCAGAGCGAGTATCCCTGCATATTGCGGAACTGTCAAGATGCGGCAGCGGCATTCACCACCGGATGGCTGGGTGGGCGAGCATTTCCCTGCAGGCGGGGCCGGCTGCGTGGTCGCCAGCCCGGTTCTGGGCGGCTTGCTTTCCCCTTGCCTGTTGCCGGCGGTTCGGGCACAATACCACCCAGCCGGGCGAGGCTGGTTGTCCCGGCATCGTCGGAACTTGGCGACTCGGCAAGGGAATCGATCTATGCTTCAGCATTTTTTCAAGCGAAAGCCGCTCAGCATGGTGCACGAGGAGATGAAGGGCGAGAACCGCCTGCGCAGGGTGCTCGGGCCGTGGTCCCTGACGAGCCTGGGAATCGGCTGCGTCATCGGCGCGGGCATCTTCGTCATCACCGGCGAAGCAGCACATAACAAAGCAGGCCCGGCCCTGATGATGTCATTTGTGGTGGCCGGCTTGGCGTGCATCTTCTCCGCCCTGTGCTATGCGGAATTCGCCTCGATGGCGCCGGTGGCCGGTTCCGCTTATACCTACGCCTATGTCACGCTGGGCGAGATGTTCGCCTGGATCATCGGATGGGACCTTGTCCTGGAGTACACCGTGGCCTCCGCCACCGTTGCGCATGGCTGGTCGAAGTACTTTCAGAATTTCCTGCAAATGCATGACATTTCCGTGCCGAAGGTCTTATCGAACGCTCCCTTTCTACTCGATGCTTCCGGACAGTTCACGTCCACCGGCACTTGGTTCGATCTGCCCGCGCTGGTCATCGTCGCGATCCTGACGTCTGTTCTGGTGATCGGCATACGGGAGAGTGCCCGCTTCAACAACATCATGGTGGCGGTCAAGGTCGCTGTCGTGCTGCTGGTCATCGTCGCCGGTGCATTCTATGTCAAAGTCGCCAACTGGCAACCCTTCGCTCCATTCGGCTGGACGGGTCTGAGCCTCTTCGGCAAATCGCTCTGGGGACAAACGGCTGCCGACGGCGCGCCCCTCGGCATGGTGGCCGGGGCCGCGATCATTTTCTTTGCTTACATCGGGTTTGACTCCGTTTCGACCCACGCCGAGGAGGCTCGCAACCCGCAGCGGGATGTCCCCTTCGGCATCGTTACCTCGTTGATCATCTGCACGGTGCTGTACATTCTGGTGACCATTGTGCTCACCGGCATGGTCCCCTACAACGAGATCGACGTGGACGCTCCCATTGCGATGGCGTTCCAACGGGTGGGGTTGCGTTGGGTGCAGTTCCTGGTATCGCTGGGCGGGGTGGCCGGCCTCACGTCTGTCATGCTGGTGCTGATGCTCAGCCAGCCCCGCGTCCTGCTGGCGATGGCGAGGGACGGTCTGCTGCCGGAAAGCTTCTTCGGCGCCGTTCACCCCCGCTTTCGCACACCCTGGAAATCCACCATCCTTACAGGTGCGATGGTGGCGACCATGGGCTCGCTGATCCCGCTGGGCGTGCTGTCGGAACTCGTCAACATCGGCACACTGCTGGCCTTTGTCATCGTGTGCATGGCGGTACTCGTGATGCGCTACATCCACCCGCGAGCGGAGCGGCCGTTCCGCTGCCCGTGGGTGCCCGTAATTCCGATCCTGGGCGTGTTACTCTGCCTGGCCCTGATGCTCTCGCTCCCCTGGAGAAACTGGCTGCGGCTGTTTTTCTGGATGGGCGCCGGCATATTCATCTACTTCCTCTACGGCCGCCACCACAGCGTCCTGGCCCGGCAAAGGCTCGCCGACCAAGCCGCCAACGCCGGCTGCGAGCCGCTGGCGCCGTGAGCACGGCGTGAAGAGCAGCGGCAATTGCCACTTTCTCGCCGTACGTCGTAGAGACGCAAAATTCTGCGTCTCTACAAATGCCCTTACGGGCACACTACAACCGAGTTTGCGTTGCGTGCGAAGAACCGAGCACAACTGGTATAAGGACGAGGATATGAAACGACTTACCATCTGCTGCGTGATCCTGTTGGCATCGGGCGTTGTTCCGGCTGCTAACGGCGGTGCGAGCTCGACCGCCAAGGGGAGCGACCCTGCGGCCACGCCGGAGACACAGGCCCTGTATCGAAACCTGCACAAGCTGGCGCAGGAGGGCGTCCTCTTCGGCCATCAGGATACGCTCGCCTACGGCGTGGGCTGGAAGGGCGATCCGAACAAGTTGGATAGCGACGTCTATCGCGTCTGCGGCAAATTCCCCGCTGTCTTCGGCTGGGACATCGGCCACATTGGCACAGCCAGGAACATCGACGGCGTCCCGTTCGAGAACATGAAGGCCTGGATCAGGAAGGGCTATGAGAAGGGCGGGATCAGCACCGTGAGTTGGCACGCCCAGGTTCCCGGCACGACGAAGAGCGCATGGACGCGGGAGAACGTCGTGTCGCGCCTCCTGCCCGGCGGGGATATGCACGACACCTATCGGGCGACGTTGGACCAGGTCGCGGCGTTCCTCGCCGATCTGAAAGGTCCGCGCGGCGAGCCAATCCCGGTCATTTTCCGCCCGTTCCACGAGCATACCGGCGACTGGTTCTGGTGGGGCGCCAAGTGGTGCACGCCGGACGAGTACAAGCAGCTCTGGCACTTCACGATCGACTACCTGCGAAAGACCAAGGGCCTGCACAATATCATCACCGCCTACTCGCCCGACCGCTTCAAAGACCGCCAGCAGTACCTCGAGCGTTATCCCGGCGACGACTATATCGACATCATGGGCCACGACAACTACGGCGCGTTTCGCTCGCCGCAGACGAAGGATGAGGCCCGCCAAGCCCTGGAGACTGTAGTCGCGCTGGCCGACGAGCGCAACAAGATCGCTGCCCTGACCGAGACCGGCGTCGGCCAAAACTCCGCGAATGCGACCTGGTGGACCGACATCCTGCTCGAGGTCCTCAAGTCCAGCCCCTCGACAAAGAAGATCGCCTGGGTCCTCGTCTGGCGCAATGCCGACAAGCGTCAGAACTACGCCGCGTTTCCCGAGTCGCCCACAGCCGAAAACTTCAAGGCCTTCGAGCGCGACCCCGTCACTCTGTTCCTCGAAAACCTGTCGCCGATGTACAAGTGATCTCATGGATTCTCAGACAGCCAATCCGAGTCCCTGGGTGGCATCGTCAAGCGAAGCTTGGCGATGGTCTCCTGGCTGCTCAGGCAAGCCATCGCCAAGACCTTCGGTCTTGACGCTGGCACCAAGGGTTCGATGACGTGGCACGAGGAACTCATGCGCAATCTGTATATGCCCCACCGCGCGAACTGCGAATTGACTCGTGAATGCCGGTCACATTCCGCTTACGCGGACGGCAGGGTGATGGTCACGGTGGTGCCGTGGTCGGGGTGGCTCTCGATGGTCATGGTGCCCTGGTTGAGCTGGATCAGGCGGGCGGTGTAGGCGAGGCCCATGCCTCGCTTGCGGCCGGCCGGCTTGGCCGAGAAGAACGGATAGGTCGCCTTGCGGACCGTCTCGGCGTCCATGCCGTAGCCGAGATCGCTGATTTGCAGGCGGACCGCACCTTCGGCAGGCTTGGCGGTAATCTTCACGGGGCCCAGCGCGTCTGCGTAGGACTCGACGGAGTTGGCAATCACGTTCGCAAGGGCGGAAATGACCTGGGCGGAATCCACGAGGACCTCGCCGACGCCCTCGGCGACGCGGACTTGGATGTTGATCGGCTCGCCCCCGGTCTTGTGGGTGGCGAATTCCACCGCTTCATCGAGCACCTGGCGGATGTTGACCTTTGCAGGTCTCGGCGGGTCGGGCTGAGCGAAGCTCATCAGGTCATCGATGATGCCCGAAGCCTCGCGTGCGTTCTCCCCGATCAGGTCGAGGACATGCCGCTTCTGGCCATCGCTCTCGGCCTGGGCGAGCAACTGGGCCCGTCCGGCGATGACCGACAGCGGGTTGTTCAACTCGTGCGCCACGCCGGCGGCCATCTCGGCCAGTGCCTCCACGGCTGAGACGGGCGGGAACGGTTGCGGATTCGAGGCCGGGTCGGCCTCGGGCCTCCGGTCTCCAGCCTCTATTCTCCGGCCTTCGGCCTGATGAGTCGTTTTGATTTGGGCGAAGCGTTCGAGGAGGCGTTCGTCGTGCTGCTTCGTCAAGGCAAGGCCCAAGACCGCACCGGCCATCGACGCGGCCGTCTCGAATTTCTCCGCGAAAAAGTCCACGTCGCCCGGGTGGTTCAACTCGAACGCGACGACGGCGATGGCCTGACCATCGCAGCGCAGCGGCGCGAGCTTGGTCCGGCCGGAATCGAAATCGATCTCCAACTGCTCCAGCAGCCAGTCGATGTGGTCCCGCGCGTCGGTCACTGCGAAGCGGCCGGCGATAGACGGAGGGACCAACGAGCCATGATTCGGCGCCTCCAGGACGACCTTGGAACTGTGCCCGAGGGCCTCCACCACGACGGCCTCGACCACGCCCTCTTGCGCCTGGCCGGGCCAGAAGATGCAGACGCTGCCCGTCTGGAAGAACCGCTGCCATCGCCGGGCGAAATCCTCGGCGATATAGATGGCGCCGCCGTTGGCGCCCGTGCTGCGGAAGAAGTCCTCCGCGAAGTGGAGGTAGCCGGAGGTCATCTCCAGGTTGCGGCTCTCGATCGCCAGTTGCGTGTGCATCCTGGACAGTTGTGCCGCGGAGGCCTGGATCAGGTCGCAATACCTCGCCATCGGCTGGGGCAGATCGAAGCCGAGGGCCTTGGCCTTCTGCTCGACCTGCTCGGGCAGTCCGTCCCGGATCTCTTGCAGCGCTTGGACCGAGATGCCGAGCGTCCGGGCAATGCTGTCGAGCGATTCGGGTGCAGCGAATGTGCCGGAGTGGCCGATGCCTGCCTGGCGGGCGATGTGATCGGCCGCCCAGACCGGCAAGGCTGCCCTGGCTCTTGGGGTGCTTTCAAGGATGACGGCGGGGTCGCTGTGATGGAGCCAGATGGCCAGTATGATCGGTTCGGGCAGCCGCCATCGCTGGGCCAATTGCTTGCCCAGCAGGGCATGATTCGTGCCCAGGTGCCTCTGCTCGACATCATGCAGACTCGATCCGTTGGCTTCAGCCTCCCTGGCGATAGCCGCCAAACTTCGCGGCATGATGTCCTGCAAGGTGAGCTTGCCGATATCGTGGAGAAGGCCCGCTGAGTAGGCCAGGTCGGGCTCGACCTGCAGCGGCGCCGCTTCGGCGATTCGGCGGGCACAGCAGGCGACGGCAAGGCTGTGGAGCGTCAGGTCCTTGCGGGCGGGCACGGCGGGCTGCTCCTGGGCGAACTCGATCTCGAAGCCGGCGGTGACCTTTGTCTTAAGCAGGACGTCGCGGACCTCGCTTGCGTCCAGGCGGTCCAGGATCAGGCGGATGGCGTGCCGCTGGGAAACGGGGCCGCTGCCAAGGCGCTGCGCCAGGGAGATCAACTCGGCAGCGAGAACAGGCTCGCATTCCGCGATGTCCGTGATGGAGGCCGGAGAGAACTGGCCCTGGAGCAGTTTCGAGAGGTATTGCACGGCAACGCACGGCGGCACCGACAGTGCATCAAGCTCCCCAATTGCCAGTTCCACTTTCCGGGAGGCCGTTGCATCGACGTTCTTTTGTGCCATGCTATCCCTGTTGCGCAATGGGAAACCACCCGCACGTCCAAACCATCACGCTACTTGCAAGCAGAATATCCCATCCGACCTGCCGGCCCCACGCCAGGCCTGACAGGACCAAGCTGCGTTATGCCACCTGCAGTGCGGCGTTGACTTTGTCCAAGAGATCAGAGATGTTGAAGGGCTTCTTCAGGAATTCCTGGGCCCCTGCCCTGAGGAGCTGGTCGATCTCGTCCTGCTTGATCACGCCGCTGATGATGATGATGCGGGTGTTCTCGAACTCCGGATTCTTGCGAATGGTCTGGCAGACGACGTTGCCATTGACATCGGGGAGCATGTAATCGAGCAGGATCAGGTCCGGCCGGAACTGCTGCGTGATCATCCCTGCCTCGTACCCGCTGGAAGCCGTGCGAATCTCGAAGCCACCCTCGCGCGACAGGATGTCGCTGATCAGCTCCACGATCTCCGCATCGTCATCGACGATCAGCACCTTTCGCTTGCCCGAGTCGAGGTTGTCCAGAGGGATGTCATTATCCCGCATGAACCGGATCAGACTGGCGCGCGGAATGCGGCGGAACTTGGAGCCTGGGACGCGGAATCCTTTGAGCCGACCCGAATCGAAGCAGCGGATGATCGTTTGCTGACTGACCCTGCAGATATCGGCGGCCTCGCCCGTAGTAAACAGATCCTTCATCTTCCTTAACCCTTCCTTGTTCGCCAACTCCATTCAACGAAGGCCCATCCAGGTTGCCTTGCCGACCTACATTACCGGGCAACATTTCAGTTGTCAAGCTTAAAAATTGAGAAAACCCCCATTTTTGACTATAGCACCCAATTTCTTATCGGCGAAAACCGCGAGAACCGCCCGCAACGAATCTCGTCATGGACGAAATGGACTTATAGGACCAATGGGACGCATGGGATCTATCAGCGTGCTGTGGAGCAGAATAGGTCCTATTGGTCCCATTTGTCCTATAGGTCCATCGCAATTCCGGCGTTATAGCTCCCTCTTTTTTGTAACTTGACTGGCTTCGTTGCGTCTTACACGTGGATACGTGCGGTTCTTCGCTTGCGAAAGGTGGTCCGACTCATGACAGTAGCCGACAGAGTCCACAAAGAGGGTGGTCCCGACACAGCAACCAGTAACCAGCCCGTGGCACCGGCCCAGGCGGGCTTGGGCGACGATCAATTGATCGCGCGGCTGCATGAGGGCTACAGCAGGCTCAAGCGCCAGGTGCACCAGGTGATCGTCGGGCAGGATGAGGTGATCGACTCGGTGCTCTGCTGCATGCTCGCCGGCGGGCATTGCATCGTCCAAGGCGTTCCCGGCCTGGCCAAGACCCTCCTGGTGCACTCCATCGCCGATGCCATGAAGCTCAAGTTCAACCGGATCCAGTTCACGCCGGACCTGATGCCCTCCGACATCACCGGCGCCGACATCATCCAGAGAGACCCGCAGTCGAAGCAGAGGAAATTCGAGTTCATCAAGGGCCCGATCTTCGCCAACATCGTGCTGGCCGACGAGATCAATCGCACGCCGCCCAAGACGCAGGCCGCCCTGCTCCAGGCGATGCAGGAACGCGAGGTGACCATCTCCGGCAAGACGCACAAGCTCGCCGAGCCATTCTTCGTCCTGGCCACCCAGAACCCAATCGAGCAGGAGGGCACGTACCCATTGCCGGAGGCTGCTCTGGACCGGTTCATGTTCATGGTCTACATCGACTACCCCACGGCCAAGGAAGAGCACCTGATGGTCAAGCAGACCACCACCGGCAAGAAACACGCTATCGAGAGCGTCCTCGACGGTAATGATATGACCCTGTTTCAGGAGATCGTGCGAACGGCCCCGGTCAGCGACATGGTGATCGCCTACTGCATTCGGCTGGCCCGCGCGACCCGGCCGACCGACCCGCTGGCCACGGCAATGGTGAAGAAGTATCTGAAATGGGGCGCCGGTCCCCGTTCCGGCCAGTTCATGACGCTCGGCTCTAAGGCGCTGGCGCTGACGAAGGGCCGCATCACGCCGAGCTTCGACGATGTGAAAGCCGTCAGCAAGCTGGTCCTGCGGCATCGGATCATCCCGAATTTCAACGCCGAGGCCGACGGCATCAGCATCGAAGCCGTGCTCGATGATCTTGTTGAGAGGGTGTCGGCGCCGAAGTGATCGAAAGGACCAAAAGGACAAAACGGACCTAAAGGACTTAAAACGGCCCCATGCTCTCTTTGGGTCCTTGTGGTCCTTTAGGTCCTTTCTCAGCGGCAGCTCAGAACAATGGCAAGCTCGACCCGCGAATATCTCGATCCGATCTTCCTAAGCAAGCTGGCCAACATGGAGCTTGTGGCGAAGTGCGCCGTGGAGGGCTTCTTCTCCGGCCTGCACCCCAGTCCCTTCCAGGGCTTCAGCGTCGAGTACAGCGACCACCGCGAGTACCACGAGGGCGACGAGGTGAAGTTCGTGGACTGGAAGGTCTTCGCCCGCAGCGACCGGCTCTACATCAAGCGGTTCCACCAGGAGACGAACACGACTGTTTACCTGCTGCTCGATACGAGCAAGAGCATGTCCTTCGCCGGCGGCAATTCCGTCCGCAAGATCGACTACGCCTCATTTCTCGCCGCGGCCCTGAGCTATCTCATGCTCAAGCAATGCGACAGCACGGCCTTGGTGCTGTTCGCGGAGAAGATCAAGGCGCAGATCCCGCCGGCGTCGAGGCGAACGCATCTGAACGCGATCCTGCGCACGCTCGAAGGCGCCGCCGTCGCGGGCCGGACGAACCTCGCCGCCGTCCTGCACGCGATGGCCGAGACGACCAAGCGCCGGGGCCTGATCGTCCTGATCTCCGACCTGCTCGACGACGAGGGCGACATTTTCAGAGGCCTGGCTCATCTGAAGTTCCTCAAGCACGACGTCATCGTCTTTCACGTGATGGACCGCCAGGAATTGCACCTCGACTACGAGGGCCTGATCCAGTTCGAGGACCTGGAATCGAAGGACAGGCTGCGCACGTTCCCGCAGTCCATCCGGGCCGAGTACCAGCGGCAGGTGAGCGAGTTCCTCGATGACATAAAGAAGACCTGTGGCAAGAACAATATCGACTACTGCCTGCTCAACACCTCCGAGCCGCTCGACAGGGCCCTGATCGCCTACCTGGTCAGGCGAAGGAGGATGATGTGAGTTTCCTGGCATGGACATTTCTGTTCGGGGCGCTGGCGGTCGCAGGGCCGATCGTGGCCCACCTGCTGAGCAAGCCCCGCTTTCGGCGCGTGCCGTTCACGATGCTTCGGTTTCTGCGCGCCGGACAGAGCCAGAGCCACTCGCGGCGCCGGCTCCGCGACCTGCTGGTCCTTCTGCTTCGCTGCGCCGTTATCGTTCTGATCGCGGTCTTGTTCGCCCAGCCGGTTCTGCACGTCAAAGTGAAACCGCAGGTGCGGAGAGCCGCGTACCATCTTGCCGTGGACGACTCGATGTCCATGGCTTATCGAGATGGGAGCCGGACCCTGTTCGAGCGGATGATCGAGAAGGGCCTCGATCACGTCAGGCAAGCGCCCGAGGACGCCGCGTTCAGCATCTACGGCCTGGCGTCGGGCCGCTCAAGCCACGGCCTCACGAAAAGCGAGGCGATCACAGCGATCAAGCGGCTCAAGGTCATCCCTGCCTCCGTCCGGCTCACCGACTTTTTCTCAGCCCTGAGACAGGCTGGCCGAGCCGCCGGACCGGACGACATACTTTGCGTCGTCCTCCTGAGCGATTTCACGCCGAGCACGTTGCGAGAGTTTGAGCAAGTCCAGGCGCCCGCCACGGTCGATGAGGTTCATTGCGAGTTCGTCGCGCCTGACAAGCCGGCGGAGAATACCGCGATTGTCGCCGCGCGAGTGGCCGGCCTCGTGGGCAGCACGTTGAACCTCGATGTCACGGTCGCTCACTACGGAATGAAGCAACGGCAGTGCACACTCACGGCACAACTGCCCGACCGTAGCTCCGCGTGCAAACAGGAGTTGAGCCTTGCCCCCGGGCAGCACAGGGTCGTGCGATTGCAGATGGACCTGAGTACCGGGTTGCACAGGCCCGATCAACCGTGCCTGCCCATCGAGTTGAGCCTGTCACACGAGGACGCCCTGGCGGAGGACGATACGTATCGCATCGCCGTCTATGTCCCTCGTGCCGGCCGGACAAACGCGGTCCTGGTCCACCGGGCCGAGGAGACCTTCTTGTTCGAGACGGCGATCCAGGCGCTCTCCAGCTCCGGCTCTCTCGAACGGCTGAGCCTGACCAAGGTTTCGCAGGGCCGGCTTACCACCCGCGAGCTCGACGGGGCCAACATCGCGGTCTTCTCATCCCTGCCTTCAGGGCCGTCCGTCCGTGCAGGCGACCTGAAGGCCTTCGTGCAGAAAGGCGGCCGGCTCGTATTCTTCACGGCAGGTACGCAGGACCTGGAGCCGGCAAAGCTGTTGTCGCGCGAGGGGCTGCTGGCCGCCCAGCCGCAGCGGTGGGTTCAGGCCGTCACATACCCCGAGCCCCGGCCCTGCACCGGCGCATCTCTCGACCTGGACGAGCAAGCCGCAAGGTCCCTGTCCAACTATCGACTCGATCAGGTCGCCCTGAAAGGATACTGGCTGTGCCAGCCGGCGGGACAGGCCGAATGCCTCTGGCGGCTGACCGGCGGCGAGGGGCTCATCTACGGCATGCCCTGCGGGCACGGGCTCTCCATCTTTGTGAATACGAGCATCGACGATTCCCTCGGATTGCTCGCCAAGTCCGCTGCCTGGGTCGCCTTCTGCCGCTGCCTCATCGGTGAAACCGACCAGGTCCAGCAGTTCTGCTTCTCCGCCGGCGAGCGGCCCGTGCTTCGCACGGCGGATCGCGGAGCGCCGAGTGCGGAATACAAGACGCGTGACGAGCGCACGGCCGTCTCCGTGGAAAACTGCGATGGAAGCAAGGCCCGGGCTGCGGTCCAGGGCAACGTCCTTCTCCTGCCCCCACCGGTCGGCGTCGGGTGGATGAAGACAATGGACGAGCCGCTCCTGTACGCCGGGATCAACCTGCCCGCCGGGGAGACCGACCTGACGGCCCCGACGCAGGAGAGGATTGCCGATATTGAAGGCCGTGTATTTGTACGGGACGAAGCCCGCAGGCCGGAGATGGCCGGGATCCCTGTGTCCGCCAACCTTGAACAGAGGCCGATTTGGCCGGTCTTCGCTTGGGTGGCGATGGTTCTACTTGTGCTCGAATCGGCCGTCGCGAACAGGCTCAAGAGATAGAATGGCTGCGAAAGCAGAGAACATTTTGGATGATCTGATCGGCAGAGTCGCACGAGTGCGGCGGTGGCTCGTCGCGCTGGGCGTGTTGAAGACAGCCGCTGTGGGTCTGGCCTCTGTCTGCCTCTACGTCGGCCTCTACGCTTGGATCGACCACCACGCGCATTTCGGCCACGCAGGCAGGCTCTTGGCGCTGCTCGTGCTGCTCGGACTGCTGGGCGTGCTTTCGTACTTTCTCGTCCGGGCACTGAAGCGAAGCATGACCTACGCGTACGCGGCCAACCACGTCGAGAACCGGCGCAGCTTCGACCAGCAGCTTGTGGCCGCGGTCGAGTACTTTGAGCGAGGGCAGGACTACCCCTATTCCAGGGCGCTCGCCGAGCAACTGGTGCTGCAAGTGGATGAGGCCGCACGCGGCTTCCGATTCGACTCCACCATCAACAAATGGCAGGGCTACGTGTTGGCCGGCCTCATCGTTCTCGGCCTGTCCGTGGTCGGCCTGTTCATCCAGCAGAACGTGCTGTACTTCTCGTCCTACCTGTCCCGGCTGTTCCGCCCGCTCGCGAAGATCGAGCCTGTGCCCGCGACGGTTCTAGAATCCGTCACCGAGGACCTTGTCGTGGCTCGCGACACTCCGGTCACGCTCACCGCCGCCGTTCAAGGTCGCACCCCTGAGTCCGCAACGCTCCTCCTGATCCAGCGAAATCCGGACGACACAAACGTACCTCCCGAGAGCATCGAAGTACGCCCAACGACAGATCCACAGGGTAATGCCACCCTCGCGGCAACCAGGACGTTCGGCACGCCTGGACATTTCAATTATCAGTTCGAAGCCGACGGTACGTCATCTGAAGTACACACAGTGAAGGTGTGCGAGCCGCCTTCGATCAAGAGCATGACCGCCACAGTGTCTTTGCCCAAAAGGGAGGGTCCGGGCGCCACGGCTTATACTCAGCAGGTCAAAGATGGGGCGCTCGAAGTTCTGCCGCACAGCACCGTCGAGTTGCGGGTCGAGTGTACCGCGCCTCTGCGCGAGGTGAGCGTCGCCATGCCGGGCGGAAAGCCGAGCGTGCAGAGCCCCACTGGAGCCAACTCCTTCAGCGTCCGATTCCCGGCGGATGCAGCCGGCCCCATGGAGTTCAAGCTCACGAGCGCCGACGGGATCGCCAATCGCGAGCCGCAACAGCTCCGCATCCTGCTCAAAGGCGATGAGCCTCCCCAGTTCAAGCTGCTTTGTCCCGAGGGCGACTGCCTCGCCACGAATGTCGCCAGCATTCCCATCACGTTCGAGGTCACCGACGACTTCGGCCTGGACGCTGTGCAGCTCTATTGTGAGCTGCCTCGCCATGACCCGACTCTGATCGAATCCAAAGCGGCCCAGAGCGCCAAGAGCGTGACATTGGCGTATGCCCTCGAATTGGAGCAGCATGACCTCCGGGTCGGCGACAGCATCCTGTTCTATGCCAGGGCGACGGCCATCGATACGGGGCAAAGGACTGGCGACGCCAATTCCTGCAGCGAGGTCTATTTTATCGAGATCCGGCCCTATCGGCAGTATTGGCATCCGGAGGAAGCGGGCCGGCCAAGCTCCATACCGGGCCCTGTCCCCGAGGACCTCATCACGATCCTCGAATACACCCGGGCCGTCCTCAAGAAGACCTGGACACTCGCCAATACGTCAGTGCCCGCCAAGGAGAGCGCATCGCGTCTCGACGCGCTTCGCGGCGACGTGGAGTACTGTGCCCGGAAGCTCGCGAGCACTCGCGATGACCCGGACAACGGCTTCGGCGAAGCGGACAAGGCGGCGCTCCGCAAGGTTGGCGAACGCTACAATGATGCTGGCGATAAACTCAAAGCGCGCGACGCCAATGCCGCCCTGCCCGCGGCGCGGGACGCCTATCGTCTGCTGCGGCAGTTCATCGATGATCTGCACTTGAAGTGGACGCCGCCTCAGAGTGGCCAGAGCGTCCCCGAGGACAAGCCCGAGCGCGTCAAGCTCCAGGAGGAGCCGCAAAGCTCCCAGATGGACAAGCAGCGCGTCGAGAACCAGCTTGAAAAGCTGCAGCGCAAGATCGAATCGCTGGCCCGCGAGCAGAAGTCCCTGAGCGCCGACCTGAACAAGGCCCTGCAACAGGAACAGGCGGCGAGCAGCGGCCAGCCGGACGGCGCATCCTCCTCAAGTGCCGGCAGCAGCGGACAATCCTCGCCGACCCCGGCCCAGGACTCGCAGCGTCAATCGACGGAGGAAACGCAGGGTGCAGATCAAAAAACGCCCCAGCAAGCCCGTGAAGACAAGCAGGCAGCGGGCCAGGAGAGTGACGCTTCGGGTGATGCCGCTTCCTCCGAAGCCCGTCAAGGCGACGATCAGCGAGCGTCCGCGAAGAGTCGGGCGGCCGAAGGTCCATCGAGCTCCACACAGGCACAGTCGCAGGACGGAAACCAATCGAGCACCCAACAGGGCTCCTCACCGGGCATTTCAGGCATGCCACAGAAGAGTCCGGCGAGCCAGGCTGGCTCCACACAGGCGAACTCGCAGGACGGCAAGGAATCGAGTATGCCGCAAGGCTCGTCGCCGGGCAATCCTGGCGCCGCACGGAACAGCCAGGCCAACCAGGCCCGCTCACAGGGCGAGGGGAGGCCTTCCGCTGCGATGGATGCGCGACTGCGCATGCTGGGGGCAAAGCAGAAGGCCATCCGCGAGCAGGCGTCGCAGGTGCAGGCGGAGCTTGCCCAGTTGCCCACGACGGAGGTGACGGCCCAGGGGCGTGCGCGGGATGAGGCGCAGAAGTGCGTGGGACAGGCCGTGGAGGAGATGCAGGAATTCGAGGAGAGGCTTGGCGATGCGCGATATGAGGCGGCGCCATCGCAGGACCAGGCCGGACTGTCCGAGTCGGCCGAGTCCGCGCGCCTGCAGCTTGCCGAGGCGGGCCGGGCCATCCGGCAGGGGCTGTCCGGTGACAAACCCAAGACGGCCGCCGAGCAGGCCCGGGAGATGGCCGAGCAGCTTGCGGCGGATGCCGACGCGCTCGATGAGTCCCTCAGCCCCGCCGACCGCCAGCGGATGCTGGAGCGGCTCGAGGCGGCCAAACGCCTGCTCCAGAGCCATCCCGACCCGCAGTGGGCCCCGACCTCCAGCGGCGGCCCGGCCAGCGGCACCCTCGTCTATACGCAAGGCGGGACCATGACGCCCGCGGAGACGGCGCGGATGCTGGCAAAGCAGTTCTGGTCCATCGCCATCGAGGCCAGGCAGAAGGAGCTTCAACCGTTTGCGGAGCAGCCGTCCGACGTGGAGTTCTTCCAGGCGGAGAAGGAATTTTTTGAGAAGGCGGCCCGGTTCAAGCAGCCGCGTACGGAAAAATGACGCTCACGCACTATCCGGGACATCTCGTTGTCGTGACTGCCGCGGCAGCGCTGGCCGTGCTGACGATTGCCGCGTTCTATTCCGCCGAGACGCGAGCCCCGCAGCGCGGGCGGTACCGATGGCCCCTCATGCTGCTGCAATACGCGGCGATCCTCGTGCTGCTTGTCATCACGTGGGACCCTTCCACGCTGCAGACGCACGAGGTCTTCCAGCGAAACGCGGTCGTGGCGTTGTTCGACACGAGCGAGAGCATGTCCATCGCCGATGAGCGGAAGCTCCCCCGATTGGATAGAGTCGTGGAGAAGTTCACGGCATCTTTCCATCCGGATGATTCCACCGGTCCCGAATACCGGCTCTACGGGTTCGACCGCCAGGTGTATCACTGCGGCTCGGCCGACCTGCTGCGCCGCTGGGGCTCCGAGACGAATCTGCACGCGGCGATGTCGCTGCTGACTCAGTACGGTCGAGGCGCAGATCGGACTCTGGCCGGCGCAGTGATCTTCACGGATGGACGGGCCGCCGACAAGAACATCCGCAGCTATCTGCCGCCGCTGGAGAAGGGTGCGCCGATGTTCGTCATCGGCGTCGGCTCCAAAACGCCTCGGATGGATGTCGCGGTCAAATCGATTTCCGCCCCCGCGAGAGCGTGGATCGATACGGCGTATCCCGTGGCCGTCACGGTCACGGGCGTGAACCTCTCGAATGAGCCGCTCATCGTGGAACTGCTCCGCGACGGTCAGGTCACGGACTCGCGCCGGATCGCACGCGACCAGTTGAAGCGTTCCACCGACCGGCCGGCTGCGGGCGAAGCCACCCTGGAGTTCAAAGTTCCCGCGCAGCAGCTCGGCACGCACGTCGTCACGGCCCGCGTCGTGCCGCATGGAAACGAGGCGAACACCGCCAACAACGCCCGCAGCGCAGCCGTCGAGGTCACGCAGGAGCAGACGCTCCGGGTCTTGCTGTACGCGCAGCAGGCGAGCTTCGACGTCGGCAAGATCCGCCAGGCGCTGGCCTGGGACAAACGAATCGAGTTGGACCTTCGGCTGGACGTAATCCGCGACCCGGTCCTCTCGCAGCGTGCCTCCCTCGGCTCGGAGGCTGTGAAGTTCCCCGAGGGCAGGGAGCAGCTCAATGAGTTCGACGTGATCGTCCTGGGCCCGTGCGATTTGGGCCGATTCACGCCCGTGCAGCGCGAGGCCTTGTACAGTTTCGTCGCCGATCGCGGCGGCGGGCTCCTGCTTTTGCCGGGCCCCAGCGTGGCCTCTCTGGCCGCCTGGCAGAGCGAGCAGACCGATGCGCTGCTGCCGGTGATCCTCGACGCTCGAAATCCTCGTGTCGTGCCCCCCGATCCAAACACGATCAAGTTGTCCTTCGAGGCTCAGGTCGGCCGCCTCTTCAATCCGGCGGACTTCGCGAATGCGGCCCAATCCATATCCCCGTACTACAACATTGCCCGGACCAAGCCCGCGTCTACCACGCTGGCCACCGTGGGGGACACGCCAATCATCTCGGCCCATCGGCTCGGGCGCGGCCGCGTCTGCCTGCTCAACGCCGCCAAGCTGTTCACGCTCTATCGCGAGGACCAGAAGGGCGGTATGCTCGGCGAACTGATCTGCGGCCTGGCTGCCTACCTGGGCGCTGCGCCCTCCGGCGGAACCGGCATCGAGCTGTTCGTCGAGCGCGCGGTGGGCGATGCAAAGCGTGCGGCGTTCAACGCCTATGTCACGGACAAGGACTTCAAGCCGGTCAGCGAGGCGAGCGTGCTCCTGAGCGTCGGCGACCGGGCGGCGACCATGGAGCCGGCGGGCGAGGGACGCTATACGGCCGAGCTCGACCTGGGCCCGGCCGAATCCGTTGTCGCCACCGCGCAGGCGGAACGGAACGGCACCTTCCTCGGCGAGAGGACCATCGCCGCCAACCTCCCGCCCATCCGCGATGAGATGTCCGAGACCGATTTGGACGGGCCGTTCCTCAAGGCCCTCGCCCAGCGGCTCGGCGCCAAGTACTTCCACATCGACGATGTCGACAACGAAATCGCAAGGACCTTCACAGCGAAGCAGCAGGTCGGCGCCACGCAGGAAGTCACGAGCGCCTGGCCTCGCTGGCCCCTGCTGCTCCTGTTGTGCCTGTTGCTCTCCATCAAGTGGTTCCTGCGGCGATCCATAGGATTGGTCTGATGCGAAGAATGGCTCCACACATTACGACACTTGCCTTGCTGCTCTCCTGCATGATCTGCCCCGAGGCCGCCGAGTGTGGGATGCCGGCGAGTGGCCGACGACAGACAACGGTCCTCATCATCAGTGGGATCAGCAAGGACCCGAACGACCGAGCGGCCGGGAATGAAGCAGTGAACGGCCTGCGAGCGCACCTGCTCAAGCGCATGAACGTCGATCCGAAGAGGCTGACGGTTCTTGCGGCTGACGCGCCTCCAGCCTCCAGCCTCCAGTCCACAGCCTCCCAAATCTCTCGCCTGATGGAAACATTCGCATCCACCGTTCGCCCTGATGACAGATTCATCTTCTACTACATCGGGCAGGCGAACGCGGCGGGCGGCGAGTTGCGATTCAATCTGCCCGGGCCCGATATGACGCAGAAAGAACTGGCGGGCCGTCTTGGCAGGATCAAGGCGGGCATTCAGCTTGTCGTGCTCGATTGCCCCTGTGCCGCCCTGGCCGCCAAGGCCCTGGCAGGGACGAATCGAGTCATCGTTTGCGCCTCAGCGGCAACGCAGGTCTACGGCACGCGCTTCAGCCCGCACTTTGTCCACGCGCTTGCCCAGCCGCAAACGGATGCGAACCGCGACGGCAAGGTCTCCCTCCTGGAGGCCTTTACAGAGACGGCGAAAGAAATCGAGCAGTGGTATCGGCAAAAGGGATTGCTGCCGACGGAAACCCCTTGCCTTGAAGACGATGGCGACGGCACGCCGAGTGAGCGGCCGTGGAAGTACGCGACCGAAGGCGGCGATGGCCTGAGAGCCTCCACATTCCTATTGGCGGAGGGAAATTGAGATGCAGCGACGAGATTTTCTGAAGCTGGCGGCGGGACTGACGCTTGGCGTTGGGCGGTCACATGCCCGCGCGGGCACGGGACTGCGGGCACGGCGCCAGCCAGACCCGCAGGCGCAGTTTGAACCGTTCATGCGGGACATGCAGGGGAGAATGCGCAGCATGCAGCAGTCTATGCCGCCGTTCGGCGTCCCGCCCTCGCGGGCGCCGCTCGGACCCGACCCGGCCCAGCCGTCATACACGGCTTCGGCCGCGACATATGATGAGTACGACTTCGTCCTGGCGCGGGTGCAGTTCAAGGAGCAGGGCACGCCGGGGTACGGCAAGGGCCCCGACGTCTGGAACGTCCGCCCCGGCGGTGACGCCAATCTCCTGCGCGAGCTGGCCGCCGTGATCCGCTGCAAGGTCAAGCCGGTCGACCTGGGCTTCGATTGGGACCCGCAGTACGCGCAGCCGGGCCAACTCAACGCCGTCGTCACCTTCGACGATCCGCAGCGACTGCGCGAGTACCCCTTTCTCTTCATGACCGGGGAGAACGGCTACGTACTCACCGACGCGCAGAAACAGAACTTGCAGGACTACATCAAAGCCGGCGGCTTTCTGCTCATGGACGATTGCGTCGTCAGCGACGGCGGCGATTTCTTCTACCGCAGCTCCTACGAGCTGCTGGAGAACCTCTTCGGCAAAGGGTCCGTGCGCCAGATCCCGCGCGAGCACGAGGTCTGCCACAACATCTACGACCTGCGCGAGGTCGGCCTGCCCACGCTGGAGTACATTCGCCGTCGCAGCGTTCGCACCATGCGCCAGACCCACGGCTTGAACCACGGCCCCCGCGGCGTCTTCATCGGCGACCGGCTCGCCATCTTCCTCAGCTCCACCGACCTGCACTGCGGCTGGTGCGACAGTCACGGCATCGAATGGGGACTCGACGCCTACCGCAAAACCATCCAATGGGGCATCAACATCATCATGTACGCCATGATGCATTGACAGGCCAGTAGCCAGTTGACGGTGGGCGCTCTCACTCAATCTCGATTGGTCTCGCCATACCTAGGCAGTATTGGCGCACGGCACGATGGAGGATATACTATGATCCGTTGAAGTTCCGCCAGAAGGACCTGGTCTTACGTGGTATGAAAGTACAGGGATGTTGACATGCCAAGCTTACTGTTAGAGAATCCAAACCGGCATGCAGTTGTGAAGGCGCCCGGGGTAACAAGATTTCACCGGGACGAGGCTGTCATCTACTTGGGGGATGCGCTCGACTATTACGCAAAGTGGGATCCTCCGACTGTCATAATCTCCGATGGCCCCTATGGGCTGGGAAGCTTCCCGGGGGACCCACCAACTCCGGAGGGACTGGCCGAATTGTATGCCGCCCATGTAGCTGCATGGATCCGCTATGCTCTCCCATCGACAACGTTGTGGTTTTGGAATTCTGAGATCGGATGGGCGACCACTCACACTCTTTTGGATTCCTGCGGTTGGGAATATCGAAGCTGTCACATCTGGGACAAAGGAATTGGGCACATCGCGGGAAACTCCAACGGAAAGACTCTCAGAAAATTCCCGGTCACTACGGAAGTGTGCGTACAGTACGTCAAGAAGACGAGCTTTCGCGTAAATGGTGGCGAGCTTTCGATGAAGGAATGGTTGCGCTACGAGTGGCGGCGCTCCGGCATCCCACTCAACAAAACCAACGAGGCCTGTGGGGTGAAGAATGCAGCTACCCGGAAGTACTTCACTCAGGATCATCTCTGGTACTTCCCGCCCCCAGATGCGTTCGATGCTTTGGTCAAATATGCAAACAAGTATGGCAGGCGATCCGGGCGTCCCTATTTCTCTCTCGATGGGAGCCAACCACTCACCGGAGCGGAATGGGAAAAAATGCGAGCGAAGTTCAATTTCAGAAATGGGATCACAAATGTGTGGCACGAGCCCGCAGTCCGGGGCTTGGAACGTCTGAAAAGGAAGTACCGATGCCTTCACATGAACCAGAAACCTCTGAGACTCCTTGAGCTCTGCATCTCGGCGAGTTCGGACAGCGGCGATACCGTCTGGGAGCCGTTCGGAGGCTTGTGTTCGGCCACAGTTGCCGCCCACAAACTAAAACGACATGCATATGCTGCTGAAATAAACGAGGACTATTTCGAAGTAGCCATGAAGAGGTTGGATACGTATGACACCGAATCCACCAACACGTTGTTTGCCTCCGAGTAATTGGAAGCACCACTCGCTTCTGAAGGACGTGAAAGAAGCGATCTACAGCCTCCCATCGTACTTTCGGACACAGACGAATATCGAGGGGATATCCGCGACGGACATTTTCACCCTCAACGCCGCACTGGGAGCCGCAATCGAAAACCAGGTTGTGGAAACACTGAATAACATGAGGGGCGTCTGGGATCCCGAACAGAAGTATGCTTTGTATGGCCTTTGTCAGGCAGCCGCAAACCTTCCCTGACGTTCTGCTGAGACGATCCACGTCCGAAGGGGACAGGGGTGATGACATCATCCTTGGCATAGAGTTGAAGGGATGGTATCTGATCGCAAAGGAAGGGGAGCCGAGCTTCAGGTTTCAGGTCACACCCAAAGCGTGTGCACCGCAGGACTTGATCGTTGTTGTTCCATGGGCACTGAGCAACGTAATTGCTGGAGAGCCGAAGGTCTTCAGTCCCTACATCGAGTCTGCCAAATATGCAGCCGAATACCGTAACTACCACTGGACTACGCTCCGTCAGACAACAAGTCCCAGAGGGATTGACTCGCCGAGCGATGTGAAACCTTATCCCGCAAAGAGCGACCGCATTGCTGATGTACCCCAATCTGATGCAGGCGGCAATTTCGGAAGATATGCAAGAACGGGTCTCATGGACAATTACCTCGAACTCACGAGAAGTCAGCTTCTGTGCGGCATCAAGGCAGACCACTGGTTGCGGTTCTTCAAGATATTCCAGGAACTCAAGGAACCAGATCAAATCAGACAGGAAATCGACGGATTGCGAGCCAAGGTCTCGGCAGAAGACCGAGCACCAGATGCTCAGACCGAAGCGGTTATCGGGATACTCAACCATCTTCAGGCAATCCTCGATGCACGAGGAGACCAATAGAGCGAATCGCGGCCGTAGACAAAGGCAGGCATGGCTAAAGGCTGGTTACCCGGCGGATCGTGTGATATGCGGGCTAGCGGAACAGGCGGAGGAGGGCCAGGATTACGGTGAGGCCTACTTCGACATAGTAGGCGAACTTGTTCGCGTCTTCTTCCATCGCAGGCCCGGCCTGCATCTGCGCCAGGGCGATCTGCTGGTCGATCTCGGAGGGCTGCACCTTCTTTGCTTTGGGGAAGACGTCCAGCTCGCCGCGGTCGAACCACATCAGTTGACATCGCCGGCACAGGTCCAGGCGCAGCGACTGCTGCTCGTGCGCGGCGACGAACTCACCGAGTGGGTGCGAGCAGGATGGACAGGCTTTCTTGGAAGGGACGCTGGCCCGGAGGGCCCTTCGCCAGAAGTCCCTGGCAACCTCCTCCTCCAGGTGCTTTCGCAGGACCGCGAGATTGGCTGCGACCCCAGAGCATTGGGGACATCGCCACAGGCCGCCATGAAGATGCTTCTCCAGGTTGAGCGGCTTGCCGCACCGCGGGCACAACATGGGCTGCAATTGCATCATCTTCTGTCCTCGACACCAGCGACAAGCCCATTCTGCTGGTATCAGCTCAGCCTGTCAATGCGCGGGGTCTTGAAGTCACAGCAGGTTACCGTCGGCGTCGGCGTAGCGGATTTCGCCCAGACCGAGGGCCTTGATCGATTCCTCGATCTTCGCCTTATCGCCGACGATGACCCAGACGAGCGAGTTGGGCTTGATCACCCGCTTGGCGGCGTCCTGGACCGCCTCTGCCTTCATGCCCTGGATTTTCGCGGGATACTCCTGGTAGTAGGTGTCCGGCAGGCCGTACTGCACGATCTGCTCGACCGATCCGGCGACCTGGCCGATCGTCTCCCAGGAGCCGGGCAGGCCGAGCACGACGTTGGACTGCGTCTTGGCGAATTCCTCCGCCGTGGGCAGCTTGTCACCGGCGATCGCCTGCAGTTCCTTTTGGACCTCCCGCATGGAGTCGGCCGTCTTGTCGCCCTGGACGGAGCTGAACACGATGTACATCCGCTGTCCCTTGGCGTCGACGATGAGGCTCGTGGCGCCATACGACCAGTGCTTGTCCTCGCGCAGGTTCATGTTCACGCGCGAGGTGAAGTCGCCGCCGAGGATATTGTTCATCAGTTGGGTGGGCTCTTCGTACGGATTAGCGCGCGGCAGGGTGAGGAAGCCGGCGAAGATGATGGACTGCTGCGAACCTGGCCGGTCCACGATATAGACCTCCGGCTTGGGCTTGTCTGCCACCTCCGCGAGGTTCTTCGCGGGGACTTCCTCGCTCTTCCAGTTCTTGAACAGCTTCTCCAGCCGGGGCTTGATCTCGGCCAGCGTGATGTCGCCCGTGATGACCAGCGTCGAGTTGTTGGGTTTGAACCACGTCTTGTGGAAATTCGCCAGTTGCTCGCGCGTCATGGCGGAGACGGATTTCTCAGTCCCGGATCCCGTCAGGGGACAGCCGTAAGCGTGCTCGCGGCCGTACAGCAACCCGGGAAAGACACGCAACGCCATCGCCACAGGCATCACCTTCTCCCGCTGAATCCTCGCCAACGTCTGCTGCAGCAGCCGCTTGAACTCCTGCTCCGGGAACGACGGGTTCAGCACGACATCCGCAAACAGCTCCAGCGATGGGTCCAGCTTCTCCTTGAGCGTGTTCAGGTTGACAGTGCAGACGTCGAGTTCCGCGCCGGTCCCGAGGGATGAGCCGAGCATCTGGAGCTGCTCGCTGATCTGCAGCGAGCTGCGCATTTTGGTACCCTCATCGAGCATGTCCATGGCCAAGCTCGCAGCGCCCGCGGCGGCGGAATTGTCGGCCGCGTAGCCGGCATCCACAAGCAGGCGAAGATCGACGACCGGGACGCTGTGCCGCTCGGCCAGGACCAGTTTCAGGCCGTTTGAAAGCTCGGCGCGTTCGATGTCCGGGAACTTCGCCTGCGGCGGGGTCCCGGGCGACGGCAGCTTCGAGCGGTCAACATTCGAAGCCGTGGTGCTCGTCGGCGGGAACGGCGTGATGCTCAGAACGTAATCGCCGTCGCTGAGCCACTTGACGGCGGCGTTCTTCAGATCTGCGGCGGTTGCCTTCTGCACCCGGTCGAGAGTGGTCTTATAGTAGTCGGGCGAGCCGCCGTAGACTATGTTGGTCGCGAGGATGTCTGACTTGCCGCCGAAGCCGCCGATGCGCTCGATGCCCCGAATGAACGAGGCCCGGTACTGGTTCTTGATCCTCGTCAGCTCGGCGTTGGTCGGGCCGCCGGCAAGGAATTTCTGCAGTTCTTCATCGAGGGCTTTTTCCACGCGGCTCAGCTCGACGCCGGGTTTGGCCGTAGCGGTGATCTCGAACAGGCCCGCAATCTCATAGAGGCCGGCATCCGCGCTGACATCCGTGGCGATCTGGTCCTCGTAGACCAGCCGCTTGTACAGACGGGAATTCTTGCCGGAGGCCAATACATCGGCGACGAGGCTCAGGTACTCGCCCTGTGCCGAGCCCCATTGCGGGATGTTCCAGACGCGGTAGATGCGGGCCTGCGGCACGCGGTCCTGCGCGGTCTGGCGGTGGGCGCCTGTGCGCTTGGCGATCCACACCTGGTGCTCGGAGGTCGGCGGCCCGGCGGGGATGTCGCCGAAGTACTGCTTCACTTTGTCCAGCGCCGTTTGGCCCGTGATATCGCCGGCCACCACCAGCACGGCGTTGTTCGGGCCGTAATGGGTCTTGAACCATTCCTTCACGTCCGGCAGCGACGCGTCGTTCAGGTCCTCCATCGAACCGATCACCGTCCAGGAATAGGGATGGCCCTTGGGAAAGCACGCCGTCTGAATCATCTCGTCGGAGAGGGAATAGGGCTGGTTCTCCTTCTGGCGTTTCTCGTTCTGGACGACCCCGCGCTGCTCGTCGAGCTTCTCCTGCTTGATCGCCCCGAGCAGATGCCCCATCCGGTCCGACTCCAGCCATAGAGCGATGTCGAGCGCGGAGGTCGGCACGTTTTGGAAGTAGTTCGTGCGATCGTACCACGTGGTGCCGTTGAGGTCGGTCGCGCCGATCCGCTCCATCGCCTGGAAATAGTCGTCGTCGTAGTTCTCCGAGCCGTTGAACATCAGGTGCTCGAAGAGGTGGGCGAACCCGGTCTTGCCCGGCTTCTCGTTCTTCGAGCCGACGTGGTACCAGATATTCACGGCGGCAATCGGCGCCTTGTGGTCTTCGTGCACCAGCAGCGTCAGGCCGTTATCGAGCACGAATTTCTCGTAGGGGATGTCGATCTCGGCCGCCCTCGCGATCAACGACCAGGCCATCGACAGGACCACCATGCACGCAAGGAGCCTCGCAACTGATTGTCTTTTGCACATACGCTTCTCCAAACCCAAATACACCATATTCCGGACGGGATTTCCGAGCCCCGCTTGGGATTCATGCTTCCCGAGCTCGCGCGGCCGGCCCCAAAGCCGACCGCCACGTATCTTAACCCCACGCCTGCCACGAATGCAACCCCTTATTTGAGCGAAGTTTACATCGCACGCACAGCACAAATGCTGGCTGGAGGGTGGCAGCGGCAAGTGACAGCTTGCCGATGGTCGTTCTCACATACGAGAGGGCTGCCCGGATATTTTGTCACACACCCGGAATTTGCGAACTGGTGACATGCAGGCTCAGTACATCCAAACGGCCGGGGGGCCGGAAAGTCACGACCGGCGTCACCGGTGGTTCATTGGAAAGGAAGATGCGACGTGAATGACTATGACGAACACGGGCTGCTGGGCTTTGACTTCCACCTTGGTTTTGCCAACCCCGGCAGCCCCGGCTTTAATCGTGGGTACGCGCGTTCATCAAAGGGATAGGCAGGACCATGAGGGCGAGGTCTATGTACTGGCGACCACCGCCCTCGGTCCCTGCGGCGCCACCGGCGTCGTCCTTACGGTGATCCGCCTGCCCGACAAGACAATCGATAATGCACAAGCGTAACGTCAGATCAACGCTCGTTGCATGCGAAGGCTGCGACATCGCTCGCAGCCTTCTTTTATTGGATCCCTCGCCAAGAGGCCACAGCACGTAGGGTGGGTCCTTGACCCACGCGGTTATCCGAGCGAAGCGTTCCTTGACGCGTGGGTTGAGAACCCACCCTACACGTTGACGCCACGGTCTTTCAAAGGAGCCGTGAATCCGGAGACTCATTGAACAGACCCATGCCTCCGTTGTGACTCGCTCAGTGACTGCGCGCCGCCGGCTTTCGTCTACTGGGCCTCCGTGACGACCGCTTCGTCATCCGCTTCGAGTCTCGCGTGGGACGTTTGCGCCTTTTGTGCGCGGGGGCCTTAGAGCCTATCCGAATAATCGGACGCAACGGTACGTAATGATCGCACAGACCAGATGGAGCAGTCCCAGGTAATTTTCGGCCTTCTTTTCCCACCGCGTCAAGATGCGGCGGAAGCGGTTCATCCAACTATGGGTACGTTCCACGACCCATCTTCTCACCTTGAAGCCCGCCTCGTGCTTGATGGCCTGGGCTTCTTCGCCGCGAGTCCGGATGTGCGCGGTATACCCGAACTCCCTGGCCAACGCTCTCGCTTCGTCGTAGTCGTACCCTTTGTCCAGGCACAGCCCCTGCGGCTTTTTCCGTGTGGGCTTGGGTCGTTTCACCGGGATGCTTTCCAGCGTCGTTTTCATCATCTTGAAGTCGTTGCGGTTGGCCCCGTCAGTGGCCAGGCCGATCGGTACCCCGTTGGCCTCGGTCAGCAAGCTGCGCTTGACGCCTTTTTTGGCTCGATCCGTGGGGTTGGGTCCACATTTTTTCCCCGCCCAGGGGGGCCTTCGTCATGGCCCCATCCATCGACTGCCATGCCCATTCGATGCCTTTGTCCCGGTCGTACTCCAGCAGTCCGGCCTCCCACAACCGACGAAACACCCCGGCCTTCACCCATTCCTGGAACCGGTCATGGGCGGTGCTGCTGGGACAGATGCCCGTCTCGTTCAATGCGTTCCATTGGCAGCCGGTCCGCAACACAAAGAGGATTGCGTCCATGCACTTTCGGTCATCGGCCCGGGGCCGACCGCCGCCAAACCGATGGGTATTGGGGTGCTTGGGGAGCCATGGCACAATCTTGGCCCACAATTCGTCGCAAACACGATACCGATTCTTGCTCATCTCTGATCTCCTTCCGGGACCACCCTGTCCCTGGAAGGCTTATCGGCAAATCAAGGGTAATTCGGATAGGCTCTTAGCCTGAACGGCCGTCCTCTTGCTCTTTGCCTTTACCTTCTTGGTCTTTTCCCGAGCCATTTTCCGCCGCCACGCGGCATGTACCTTTCGGCGTCTTTCGGGCGGCCACTCCTCGGCCAGGTTTACAAAGGCGAACCTGCCCCAGCGTTCGACCGCCCCGTAATCGTAGGCCCGGGCGGCCTCGATCTCCTCGTCGAACGACCCCAGCCAGGCGTATTCACCCTCGAACGTGACTGACGCATACCACTTGCGTCTCTTTGGATAACACCTAACGCCCCTGAACCTCGATATGGTGCCGACACGTTTGGTACCGTTGTGCACATTGTCCCCGGGTGTGCAGACTCGCAGGTTGCTTCGGCAATCGTTCAGGCGATTGCGGTTCAGGTGATCGACGACCATGCCCTTCGGCGGCTGCATGATCTGACGATGCATGAAGATGGTTCTTCCTTTCTCCCGCCGAGCGGCATATCCGTTAGAGACCACCCACTTGTACTGGCTCAGCCACTCGTAATCGGTGGCGTCTACGTAGGCGTACAGGCCGCCGGCCAAGGGGATTCGCTTGACCGTCTCGTCGGCCGGGTTCGGGGTCGCAGGCTTGGCCCGGTAGTTGCGGCAGACCTCGCCGGGCGGGGTCTCTCTCATCAGGCCCGGCGTGTCCGGGTGGTTGGCACAGACCGGCCGGGCCGGAAAACCCGACCACAGGGTCCGCATCCACAGACCCGGATTCCAAAATGCAAAGACGCACGTGTGACAGCTTGGCTTTACCATGGTGTTTCTCCCATCCTGTGACCATCGTCCATTCCCGGCCCGTCGCCGCGGGCTCCCGCCTGCTGCTCATCGCACCGGTGATGACCGGGCCGACAAACCCGCCGCACGAGGCGGCGTTCCATATATGGTAAACTAACCATCGGATTTGTCAACACAAAAACCATCAAAACGCCCGCGCCGTAAGTCCCTGTCCCCAAAGGAGTAGCGCCCCTCGCCGCAGGATCTTTCCATCGCCCGGCCTTTGCCCGGAACCAGGGCTCATGCTATTTCCGCGCCAGAGCCTGCCCCGACAAGCTTTTCTGGATTCCCGCCACCTTTGAAGAAAGCGTGGCATCAACATGTAGGGTGGGTTCTCAACCCACGCGTCAAGAACGTTTCGCTTGGGTAACTGTCACCCCTGCGCAAGCAGGAATGACAAAACAGGGCGGCGAGTCCGAATCAATAATCCTTGAACCCCCGCATCCACTCGGGCCAGTTGTCGGGCTTGACACGACCGGCTGTGGTCCAGGGACCGCGAGTGTCGTACTTCTTGTGCCACTTGAGCGTCCAGAGCTCCTTGAGGCCGACCTTCCGCACCGACCAGTCCAGGAACAGTCCGTTGATCCCGCCATCATGGCGGTTCATGCAGAAATACGGGGGCGCAACAACACCTCCAGGCGGCCCAACTGGTATGGCATCATGGTCCGGGGGCGGCTGCTCCTTCTCGAACCGCGCGCCAAGCCAGAAGGTGCAATCCAGCATTAGCGGTGCACTGGCGGTGCCCTTATCGTTGGTATTCGTCCAGCACTTAAGCTCGCCTCCTTCTATAGACCCGCAGGTGTTCACCCATTCATTTACACCATAGCTGCCATACCAAGGGCGCGGCACGGCCGTGCGAAATCCCGGCGCGGCGACCTTTCCGGTGTAGCCCCAAGCCAGGAACGTTCCGCCCATCGACATCACTCCGCCCTCTGCATAATCGGGGATCTTCGTGGCCATGGGACAAAGGACGATCCCCTTGAGTCCGCGAGCGCTGTAGCGGTCGGGTTCATTCCCATCGTATGTCAACGCCTCAAACCACGGATCATTCCAGAAACCGGGTGGCAGCCAACCGGGTTTGTGAGACAAGGTGTGGTCTATGAGCCGACCGTCGTTGGCTGCGGCGTACTCTGCCCCGTGGATGCCCCACTGGCGAAGATTGGCCTGGCAGCCCACGGCCCGTGCCTGCCTGCGGACTCGCTGCAAGGATGGTACCAGGATCGACGTGAGCATGGCGATGATGGCGATCACCACCAGCAACTCAATCAGGGTGAAGGCGTTACGATAGGCGCAACGCGGGGGGGG
>Ga0214473_10000785_pt1 | contig 43538 bp, 33 predicted proteins | sample RVTome_7_FD_203509 | JGI IMG/M metagenome (GOLD analysis project Ga0214473, IMG submission 203509) | Soil microbial communities from uranium-contaminated site in the Upper Colorado River Basin, Wyoming, United States - RVT98D197 | ecosystem: Environmental > Terrestrial > Soil > Contaminated >...
CCATCCACGAGGTGGAATCCCAGGGCGTCGAAATGCGCGAGCGACTGATACGTGAGCGAGCACTGCCGGTCGAAGCCCCGCTGCCCTACCTGACCCTGGAAGAGCTGAACGAGGCCCTGGAGGGCCTACCGTCGTTGGACCTGGGCCTGCTGTCCGGGGCGGAGGCCGAGCCGTGGGAGTTCGCTCCCGGTCCGCGCTTCGGCGGGCAGCTCCGCCCGCTGCTGGACTACCTGGTGGAGCGGCGTCTGGCCCACGAGCCTTCCATCCTGGTCAGCCGCCAGGCCCCCCGTCTGGCGGAGCTGTGGGCGGAGCTGGATGCTCCCCGCGCAGTCGTGGAGACCCTGCCGGCCACATTGCCGCCCGGAGAACTGCACTTCCTGGTTGGCGCGCTCAGCGAGGGATGGACCCTGAGTCCGGGAGAGGGTGAACGAATCCACCTGATCACCGATGCTGAGATCTTCGGCTGGTCGCGACCGCGGCCGCGCCGCCGCCCGAGCCCGCGGGCGGTGGCCCCGGAGACGCCCTTCGCCGACCTCTCCCACGGCGACTACGTGGTGCATGCCGACTATGGCGTGGGACGATTCGAGGGGCTGGTAACCCGAACCCTGGATGAGTCGCTGCGCGAATTCTTGCTGGTGTCCTACGCCGAAGGCGACCAGCTGTATGTCCCCATCCATCAAGTCGATCGCCTCACGCGCTATCTGGGCGTAGACGGCGTGGCTCCCCGTCTCTCCCGCCTCGGCAGCCAGGAGTGGGAACGCTCACGGGCGCAGGCACAGCGAGCCGTGGAGGAGGTCGCCAAAGAACTGCTCGATCTCTACGCCCGCCGCCTGACGGTCGTCGGGCACGCCTTCTCCGCCGATTCACCCTGGCAGTTCGAGCTGGAGGCTTCCTTTCCGTACATTGAGACCGAGGACCAGGCCACGGCCCTGATCGCGGTCAAGAGCGATATGGAGCGGCCGCTGCCGATGGATCGGCTGATTTGTGGAGACGCCGGCTACGGCAAGACGGAAGTCGCTCTGCGGGCGGCCTTCAAAGCGGTGATGGACGGCAAACAGGTGGCCATCCTGGTGCCGACCACGATATTGGCGCAACAGCACTTCGAGACCTTCCGGCAGCGCCTGGCTCCCTTCCCGGTGGAAGTGGAGATGCTCTCGCGGTTCCGCGCCCGCAGCGAGACCCCGGCGATCCTGGACGGCCTGCGCTCCGGGGCGGTGGATATCGTGATCGGAACCCATCGTCTGCTGCAGCGAGATATCCAGATCAAGGACCTGGGGCTGCTCATCATCGACGAGGAACAGCGGTTCGGGGTGACCCACAAGGAATACCTCAAGCGCATGCGCACCACGGTGGATGTGCTCACGCTGACCGCCACGCCGATCCCGCGCACGCTCTACATGGCGCTCACGGGGGTGCGCGACATTTCCACCATTGACACGGCCCCGGAGGAGCGTTTGCCGGTGATCACCCACACCGGCCCCTACAATCCAGAGCGGATTCGCCAGGCCGTGCTGCGCGAGTTGGAACGCGGGGGTCAGGTGTTCTTTGTCCACAACCGTGTGCAGACCATTCGAACGATCCAGAACCGGCTGGAGCGCCTGATGCCGGAGGCACGGATTGGCGTCGCCCACGGCCAGATGCCCGAGAGGGAGCTGGCCCAGGTGATGACGGCCTTCGGGGCAGGCGAGATCGACGTGCTGTTGAGCACCTCGATCATCGAATCCGGGCTGGACTTCCCCAACGCCAACACCCTGATCGTCGATCGGGCGGACACCTTCGGCCTGGGCCAGCTCTACCAGCTGCGCGGCCGGGTCGGACGAGGGGCGGTGCGCGCCTATGCCTACTTCTTCTTCAACTCCAAAACGCGGGCGACGGAAGAGGCGCTGCAGCGCCTGCAGACGCTGGTCGAGCACTCCTACCTGGGGGCAGGCTACAGCATTGCCCTGCAGGACCTGGAGATGCGTGGCGCGGGAGAAGTACTGGGGCGGCGGCAGCACGGCCACATCGCCGCCATCGGCTTTCACTTCTACACTCAGCTGCTCAGTGCGGCTGTGCAGCGAATTCGGGCCGGCCGGGAGCAGCCGGCCGCCCCCCTGGAAGAGCTCACCGCGGGCATCCAGGCGCCCCTGCCGGTAAGCATTGACCTGGCGCTGCCCGCCGCCATTGCCCCGGAGTATGTGGCGGATCGGCAGCTGCGCCTGCAGCTCTACCGGCGGTTGGCCAACCTGCGAACGCAGGAGGAGGTGGGCGCCATGGAAGCGGAACTCGGCGACCGCTTCGGGCCGCTGCCCGGGGAGGTCAGGAATTTGCTATACCAATTGCGCGTGAAACTGATGGCCGCCGCAGCCCAGGTCGAATCGATCACCTCGGAGAACGGTCAGATCCTCATCCAGCTGCCTCCTGAGCGGGTCCCAGAGGGGCTGACAGAGCAGGGTCTGGCCGTGCGCTCCAGCAAGCGAGGGATTTGGCTGGAGGCGGGCCCGGGCGCCCCCTGGCGCCAGCAGTTGGTCCGCCTGCTGCACGGGCTGGGCGCGCCGCCCTGGACCGGATCCCCCCTCGAGCCGCAGCCGGATCAGATTTCGCCCTGAAAGTGCACCAGCACGGCGATATAGGGCGCGCCGCCGACGTACTCGATCCCCACCGCCCAGGTGTGCCAGTTCAGGCGGTTTCCCGGGTCGGGAGCCCGCCGGTAGAACGAGTAGAAATTGAGGTTCGTGTACTCCGGCGGCCATTGCGGCGCCTGGGCCGAGTCCCCCACTCCCATGAGATTGCAGGACACTTCCGGGGCAGCGTTGAGCACCAGATCCAGTTTGGGCACGATGATCTCCGTGAAGGTTCCCGCAATCGGGACCTGGCTGTCGCGGAAGATGCCCCAATCCTGCACGATGGGCTCGTCGAACAAACTCTGCACCGCAGGCAACTCGAAGAGCACCTCGGGATTCCAGGCGTTGTGCCGCACGATCAGCCCGCGCCGGGGGCTGACCAGCTCCGCCAGCCTGTCCCCGTCTGCCGCGGTTAGGGCCTGGGTCAGCCTGGCCAGCAGATCCAACACGCGCAGGTCCTTGCAGAAATCCTCCCCCTCCACCTGCTCGGTGAGGTTCCAGCCGTTCACCCATCCGATCCCACCATCGGGTAGGTAGATCTCCAACCATTGAGAGCTCCCCAGCAGGGTCGTCTTGCCAGTGAGGTGAATCCCGCCCTGGTCGGCGGCAAGTGAATCGATCCCCACACTGGAGATGCCGGCGGGCTGCCGTATTACCAGGGATTCCCCTTTGGGCACCCACACGACGGAGTACACCGGCTCGACGAAGGGCCGGATGTCGAAGATGGGTCTCGGGGTGGGCGGCGGCGAGGCTTCCGGCGTAGGTGCGGGCCGCTGGGCGGTTTGGGGTTGCTGGTCGGGAAAGGGCACCGAAGTGCGGGTGCAGCCCGCCAAGAGCAGGAGCATGCCCGCCGCGGCGATGGGCCGCCAGGCCCGCGGACGTGAACCAGGTTCACAGAACCGGAGCATCAAGGGTGGTGGGAACGGCTACTGTGCCGCAGGGGGTGTGGGGGGAGTGGCGGACGGGCCCGATCCGCTTTTCCGAACCACGGGCCGTCGACGACCCTTCCTGGCCGGAAGCAACGACAGCGCCAGAACCTGGTCCATGTGACTGACCAATTCCACGTGGACCGCCCGCCTGGCCTGCTTGGGGATGTCCACCAGGTCCTTGCGGTTCTGGGCCGGCAGAATGACGGTTCGCAGCGGAAGGCGATAGGCAGCCAGGAACTTCTCCCGCACTCCGCCGATAGGCAACACCCGGCCCCGCAGCGTGATCTCGCCGCTCATGCCGATGTCGCGGCGCACCGGCCGGCCGGTCAGGGCCGAAGCCAGCGCGGTGGCGATGGTGATCCCTGCGCTGGGACCATCCTTGGGAATGGAGCCTTCCGGGATGTGGATGTGGATGTCGTGGCTTTCGAAGATCTCGGTTTCCACCCCCAATTCCGCGGCCCGCGATTTCACGTAGGACAGGGCCGCCTGGGCTGATTCCTGCATCACCTCGCCGACCTGCCCTGTGACCTGAACGTTGCCTTTGCCCTCCACTAGCAGCACTTCCACCGGCATGGTTTCGCCCCCATTCTCCGTCCAGGCCACGCCGATGGCGGAGCCGATTTGATCCTGGCGTTCGGCCCGGTGCGGGTTGATGGGAGGCGGCCCCAGCAGTCGGCCCAGGGTGGGCGGCTCGATCCGAGCCGGCACCGGGCGCACCTCGGCCTTGCGGCGGGCGATCTTGCGGCAGATCTTGCCGATTTCCCGTTCCAGATTGCGCACACCCGCCTCCCAGGTGTATTCGCGGATGATGCGCCGCAGCGCCTCGGGAGCAAAGGAGAGTTCTTCCTGGGTCAGTCCATTTTGGGCCAGCTGCCGCCCGACCAGGAATTTCTCGGCGATGAGCAGCTTCTCCTCTTCGATGTATCCCGGGAATTCCACAATCTCCATGCGGTCCAACAGGGCCGGGGGAATCGACTCGGTGGTGTTGGAGGTGGTGATGAACAGCACGTGGGAGAGATCGTAGGGGATCTCCAGGTAGTGGTCGGAGAAAGCGTGATTCTGCTCAGGATCCAGAACCTCCAGCAAGGCGGCCGCCGGATCCCCGCGGTAGTCCAGACCCAGCTTCTCAATCTCATCCAGCATGAACAGCGGTGAGGTGGTTCCACACCTGCGCAGCGCCTGAAGGATGCGCCCTGGCAGGGCTCCGATGTAGGTGCGGCGGTGGCCCCGGATTTCCGCTTCATCCCGGATCCCGCCCAGCGAGATGCGCACGAACTCCCGGCCTAACGCCTTGGCAATCGACTTCCCCAGGGAGGTCTTGCCGGTCCCCGGCGGTCCAACGAAGCATAGGATCGGCTGGCGCTGCTTCTGGCCGGCCAGCTGTCTCACGGCGATGTACTCCAGGATGCGATCCTTGGCCTTGCGCAAGCCGTAGTGCTCTCGATTCAGTGTGCGGGCCGCCGATCGCAGGTCCAGAGTCTTCTCTTCACCGGCCTTCCAGGGGAGCTCCAGAATCCAGTCCAGGTAGGTGCGGATGATGCCGACCTCGGGAGAGAGCGGAGGCATCTGACCCAACCGCTGAAACTCGCGGGTAGCGCGTTCGGCCACTTCCTCCGGCAGCGCCTTCTCCTCGATCTTCTTGCGCAGCTCGGCCAGCTCCTGGGTCCACAGGTCGCCCTCGCCCAGCTCGGTCTGAATGGCCTTCATCTGCTCTCGCAGGTAGTCCTCACGCTGCGATCGACTGACCTCGCTCTGGACCTGGTTGTGGATCAGATCCTCCAGTTCCAGCACTTCCACCTCTCGGCGCAGCAGTTCGCTCACGTGGTTCAGACGCTTCACCGGGTCCAGGATCTCCAGCACCTTCTGACGTTCGGAGATCGGCAGCGGCAGGGTCGATGCGATCAAATCGGCCAGCCAGCCCGGCTGCTCGATGTTGAGGGCGTAGACGTAGGCCTCCTCCGGCAGACTCCGGTTGAGCTGCACGCAGGTGTCGAACAACCCCAGGACGGCTCTCATCAGCCCGGCCGTCTCCTGGGTGCGCCTTTCCGGTTCCAGAATCGGCCTTCCGCGCACCCTCAGCAGAGGCTCGGTGCTGACATATTCCACGACCTCGATCCGCCTCCGCCCTTGGGCCAGGACCGAAGTGCCGCCGTCGCTGTTCTGCTGCAACCGCCCCACCGCGATCTCCGTGCCCAGGCGGTAGAGGTCTTTGGGGCCAGGTTGGGCCGTTTCCAGCTTTCGTTGGGTGATCGCAATCAGGGTTTCGCCGCCCCGCAACACATCCTGGACCGGGCTCTGAGCCTGGTCCGGGTCGAGAAAGAGCGGCGTGACCATGTTGGGAAAGAACACCAGGTCCCTCAGCGGGAGGACGAAAGCCTCGATCAACCCTTCATCATCGATGAGGGAGTTGTTCACGTGCGAGAATTCTGCCAGGTGGCGTTGGGAATAGTCGCCCGGCTCGGCCGGAGGATGCGGCCAACGCGATTGAACCCCTCTCATGGGCGTCGCTCCGCTTGAATAGTGGGCTGGCCAATCCGCTCCCAGGCCGCCAAAACCTCGCCGGCCACGAACAGACTGCCGGCCGCCAGAATCACCTCGCCGGGTCCGACGAGCGCCAGCGCACGTTCCAGCGCGGCGGCCACCGGCACCTGGGTTTCCACCCGCAGGCCATGCGTCCGGCCCAGCTCCGCCAGTGCCTCGGGCGATTCGGCCCGCGGATGGACCGCCTGGGTCACGATCAGCCGGGCGATGCGCGGCGACAATTCGTCCAGCATGCCGGGGATGTCCTTGTCGCCGGAGGCGCCGAAGATGAGCGTGACCGGCATTCCGGGAAAGTAGTCGTCCAGGGCGAGGCGCAGCTTGAGCGCCGAATCCCGATTGTGAGCCGCGTCTACCACTACCGCCGGGTCGGTGGCCAGCACCTGGAAGCGTCCCGGCCACTCGACGCTGCGGAAGCCCTGCTGGATGGCCTTTTCCGGGAGGTCCAGGCCCTGCGCTCGCAGGGCCTGCAGGGCCGCGTAAGCCACTGCCGCATTGACAACCTGATGGTGGCCCAGCAGCGGAATCTCGTAGCGGGGCGGCGCCCATTCGTCCCCTCCGGCCGCCTCCACGTAGGCATCCATGTGCCGCTGCTCTGCCGCCGGCCAGATGTACAGGCTCTGGCCCTCCAGGTCATGCGATCCGGGGGCGTAGAGCCAGTCACGCCCCACCTGGATCACCGGCGAGGCGCGCTGCTCGGCGATGGCCGTCGCCACCTGCAGCGCTTCGTGCTGCTGGGGGGCCAACACCACCGGCACTCCGGGCTTGATGATCCCGGCCTTCTCCCGGGCGATGTCCGACAGGCTGTTGCCCAGCAGGTGCATGTGGTCGTAGGACAACGAGGTGATCACGCAGGCCCGCGGCTGCAGCACATTGGTGGCGTCCAGCCGGCCCCCCAGCCCGACCTCCACCACGGCCCAGTCGACCTGCTCCTGGGCAAAATGCAGAAATCCCAAGGCGGTGGTCAGCTCGTAGGTCGTCAGCTTGGGAATCTCGGCCACGGCGGGCTTCATCCGCTCGACCAGCTCCACCAACCTGCCCTGCGGAATCGGTTCGCCATTGACCCGAATGCGCTCGGTGAAATGCACCAGATGGGGCGAGGTGTAGTCCGCCGTGCGGTAGCCGGCGCTACGCAGGGATGCCGCAATCAGGGCAGTGACCGAGCCCTTGCCCTTGGTCCCGGCCACATGTACGCTGGAAAACTGGTCCTGGGGATTGCCCAAGGCAGCCAGGAGTTGGCGGACCCGTCCGAGATCGAATTCCTCGGGCGAATAGCGGTAGCTGCGCTGTACGCTGTAGTCTATGAAGCTGTAGAGGTAGTCCAGCGCCTCTTGGAAGGCCGCCTGCGGCATGTTGTGCATTGTAACCCATGACCCGTTTCAGAGCTTCGTTGTCACCCGGGGGCGGATCGAGTATGATTGGGCGACCCTCGGCGCCAAACCCCACGGCAGAGTGAATTGGACTCTTCGACTCCCGAAGTGAGCCTTACTCAGCAGCTTGCCAGACCCGTGCCTTCCGTCCAGGCGCGTCTTACCACCAGCCTGTCCGCCTTTCCCTGGTGGGTGCTGTTTATCGCCCTATCCGGCGTGCTGTTGGCGTACAACTTCACCGTGGATGCCACCTACAAGGAGATCATCCGGGTCATCTCGGCCGGCATTGGCCTCACCGTCACGGTAACCTTGATCGCCTACAGTATTTCCATCGTCCTGGGCCTGCTGACGGCGCTCGGCCAGCTCTCCCCCAATGTGCTCTTCCGCAACACGGCCATGCTCTATGTTCAGATCATACGCGGCGTTCCCATCATCGTGCAGATCTTCTACGTGGCGCTGGTGCTTATCCCGGTCTTTGCCATCCCGGCGATCAATGGAGTGGGTGACTTGCTGGCCGGCTGGCGGGTGCTGGCAGCGGAGAATGCACTCTCCATGCTGACCAATCGGCAGGTCGGCTTCGCCATCCGGGGGATCGCCGCCCTGGCTATTGCCTATGGTGCCTTCTCGTCGGAGATTTTCCGAGCCGGGATTCAATCTATCGAAAGGGGACAGATCGACGCCGCGCTGGCCGTGGGCCTGAGCAGGTTCCAGGCCTTCCGGCTGGTAATATTCCCCCAGGCCGTCCGGCGGGTACTCCCCCCCCTGGGGAATGACTTCATCGCCATGCTGAAGGAATCCTCACTGGTTTCCGTCTTGGGGGTCGATGAGATCACCTTGTTGGGCAGAAAGCACGCCTCTGCCTCATTCCGCTTCGCGGAGACGTATAATACCCTTGCGTTCCTCTACCTCAGCATGACGCTCCTGCTGTCCTTGGGCGTCAGCTTTATGGAGAAGCGTCTGAAGACCAGCGAGTGAGACGGCTTTCCGACACCCCTGGCGGCCTATCCAAGCCAATCGCGGTCAAGAGGAGGTGATGCACCGGGTCCAGCAGAAGAGTGTGTTTGCGATCCCATTGGAGCTGTAACCCAGCAATCTGCTTTCCAGGAGGAGAGTACTGTGAAGAGATCCATGTTTGTCGTTAGCTTGCTGGTGGCCGCCCTGTTGGTTCTGGCGGGCTGCCAGCAGGCCGCCCCGGAACCGACTGCCGTGCCGGCCCCGGCCGAACCGGCCGAGTCCGGGCTTCCGGACCTGGGCGGTAGGGAGATCACCGTCGCCATTGAAAACGCCTACCTCCCGTTCAACTACATCCTGCTCGAGACCGGTGAGCCCGGCGGGTGGGACTACGATTTCCTGGCCGAGGCCTGTGATCGCCTGAACTGCGAGCCGGTGTTCGTGCAGTTCGCCTGGGATCCCATGATCCAGGCGGTCGCCGACGGGCAGTTCGACATGGCGGCCGACGGCATCACCATCACGACGGAACGGGCGGAAGTGGTCGACTTCTCCGATCCGTATGTCGAGTTGGTCCAGCGCCTGCTCAAGCGAGTGGCGGACGATCGCTTTGCCGACGAGACGGCTTTCGCCGCCAACGCGGAGCTGCTGATCGGCACGCAGCTCGGAACCACCAACTATGACGCGGCCGTAGCGCTGGTGGGTGAGGATCGAGTGATCGCATTCGACACCTTCCCGCTGGCCGTTCAGGCGCTGCGCGCCGATGACGTGGATGCGGTTGCCATCGACGACGTGGCCGGACTGGGCTATCAGGGTGAGTACTCCGACGAGCTGGTGCTGGTAGGCTCGATCTCCAGCGAGGAGCAGCTCGGGTTCGTCTTCCCCAAGGGGAGCGACCTGGTCGCCCCGTTCGATGCAGTGCTGGCCGAAATGGCCGCCGATGGCACCCTGCGCGAGCTGAACCAGAGGTGGTTCGGCCCGAGCTTCGCGGTCACCTATGACGACATCGGGCCCGGCGCCTATGCCGAACCGGAAGTCGTCTGGGGTACCGACGAGAACCCGATCCAGTGGGTGTTCGTGCCTTCCGGTGAGTTGGAGCGGGTGACCGCCGGCGCTGAATCGGTGGCCGATCTGCTCTTTGAATCCACCGGCTTGGTGTTCGAGACCTTCGTCGCCACCGACTACACCGCCGCCATCGAAGCGATGTGCGCCGAGCCGCCGCAGGCCCAGATGAGCTCGCTGGCGACCTTTGCTCTGATCACGGCCGCCGACCGCGGCTGCATCGACCCCGAACTGGTGTCGGCGCGCCGCGGCAGCACGACCTACAACGGCCAGTTGATCTACAACGTCAACAGCGGGATCGTGCCGGGCGACTACACCACACTGGTCGGTAAGACCTTCTGTGGTGTGGAAACGACCAGCACCAGCGGCTGGATCATCCCCAGCGTCATGCTGCGCGCCAACGGCGTCGAACCGGACACCGATCTGGAAGTGACCTTCGCCGGCACTCATGACGCCGTCGCGGCCGCCGTCTACAGCGGCGACTGTGACGCCGGTGCCACCTTTGTGGACGCCCGCACCACCATCGAAGCCACCAGCCCTGACGTCATGGACGTCGTGGGGATCTTCGAAGTCTCCATCCCCATCCCCAACGATGGCGTGCAGTACGCCGTGAACATCCCGCGGGAGCTGCGCGACCAGATCAACGAGGCCCTGTTGGCCCTGGCCGGCACGGAGGCAGGCGCCGAAGCGCTCAATACTGCCTACCAGTGGAGTGGCCTGGAACTGCACGACAACACGTTCTATGATCCCTTCCGCCAGCTGCTGGACGCTGCCGGCATCTCCGCCGAAGATCTGTAGCCCGGAAGGAATCAGCACAGCCGAAGCAAGCCTTGAGACGGGGGGACGCAGTCCGGTCCCCCCGTCTCGCTTGAGGAAGCCAATCCATGCTGGACGTGCGCCACCTGACGAAGGTGTACCCCGACGGCACCGTCGCACTGAAGGACGTCAGCTTTCAGGTCCCCGATGGCGCTTACCTGGTAATCATCGGCCTCAGTGGATCCGGGAAGTCCACGCTGCTGCGCTGTATCAATCGGCTCATCGAGCCTACCGAAGGCGAGATCCTGTGGGGCGGACTCGACCTGGCCAAGCTCAAGGGCGAGGAGCTGCGCAAGGCCCGGCGCCAGATCGGTATGGTGTTTCAGCAGTTCAATCTGGTTAAGCGCTCCAAGGTCGTCACCAACGTGCTGGCTGGGCGGCTGGGCTACACGTCGGGCTGGCGCAGCCTGACGCGAGGCTTCGGCGCCGAGGATCGCCAGAAAGCCCGGGAGGCGATGGCGAGGCTCGGGATCACCGCCCAGGCGCTGAAGCGTGCGGATGAGCTGAGCGGCGGTCAGCAGCAGCGGGTGGGCATCGCCCGGGCGTTGATGCAGGATCCCAAGATGATCCTGGCCGACGAGCCCGTGGCCAGCCTCGACCCGGTGCTGGCGCACTCCATCCTGCAGCACCTCGAACGCTTGAACCAGGACGATAAGATCACGATCCTCTGCAGCCTGCATTACCTGGATCTGGTGCAGCGCTACGCCTCCCAGGTCATCGGACTGCGAGAAGGCCGCTTGGTCTATCAGGGTTCGCGGGAGGATATCCGGCGCATGACCGACGAGGAGTTCAAGGAGATCTACGGGGAGGAGGCGGAACGCGCGGGGGGCATTCGTGGGGACCTGGATCAGGGAGGCGATGACCGATGAGGAGTCGCAACTCGTCGGCTCCCTCGGTCCCCGCTCCGGGGCTGGCCCTCCTGGGAGCGCTGCTCTCTTTGGCACTGCCCGGGATCGGGCATGTGCTCATCGGAGCCTGGAGGCGTGGGATCCTGCTCTTCCTCAGTCTGGCCTCCATGCTCGGCCTGATGATCTGGCGGATAAGCCTGGTAGGGCGCAGGGAACCTGACTTTCCTTCCAAGGTCAGCAAGGCCTTCGAGCTTCAGCCGATCCTGCTGGCGGTAGCCGTCGTTCTGGCCCTGATCTATCTCTGGATCGCCCTGGACCTGGTGCTTGCCGCCCGCCAGGCACGAGGGGCGGGCAACCCGGCACTCTGGTTCCTGGTTCTGGCTGCCTACTTCGCCCTGGGGTGGCAGATCGGCGACATCAACCTGGTGAAGTTGGCCACCCAGGCCCGGGCCGCCGGTCCCTTCCTGGTGAATATCGCCTGGCCCTGGGAGCGTGCTGTCTACCGGGAGCCAATGCTCCTGGCGGCCGACGTCGAGGTGCGCATCCCGTGCTTCGGGACGCCACCGGACTTGCCGGTGCCGGTACGCGGCGAGGCCTATCTGACGGTGGATCCCGCCTGCGGCGATCTCTCCACGCAGGAGGGCGGCCCGGGCACCACGTTGACCCTCCGCGGGATCGGCTTCGCCCCCGCCACGGAAACCGAGATCTGGTGGAGAGACGAGCTGCGCAATGAATTCCGGCAGCGTCAGGGGGGCGATTACCTCAAGGTCAATACCGACGAGCAGGGCGCCTTCCAGGTCGACGTCATCATCCCCTATCGGCTGATTCCCCCGGCTGAAGCGGGTGACTTCTCCACCTGGGAGTTGGAAGGACGCCAGTTGAGTGCGCTCGGACCGGCAGAGCCGAGCACCGAACTGCTGAGCGCCATCGAGAAGATGGTGGAGACCATCTTCCTGGGCATGATGGCCACTGCTTTCGGCATCGTGCTCTCTATTCCGGCCAGCTTCCTGGCGGCCAAGAACTTGATGTCGGGCTCCAGGATCACCCTGTGGATCTACTACCTCACCCGGACGCTGCTCAACATCGTACGGTCCATTGAACCGCTCATCTGGGCGGTGATCGCCTTGATCGTCGTTGGGCTTGGCCCGTTCGCCGGCATCCTGGCCTTAACGCTGCACAGCATTGCGGCGCTGGGAAAGCTGTACTCGGAAGCGATCGAATCCATCGATCCCGGCCCGCTGGAAGCCATTCAAGCCACCGGAGCGAACTGGCTGCAAACGGTCATCTATGGCGTGGTGCCGCAGGTCGTCCCGCCGTTCGTCTCCTTCACTATCTACCGCTGGGACATCAATGTGCGCATGTCGACGATCATCGGGCTGGTTGGAGGCGGCGGGATCGGCTTCCTGTTGATCCAGTGGCTGCGGTTGGGCGACTACAAGGCCGCCGGGATTGCCGTCTGGTTCATCACGATCGCGGTGGCGTTGCTGGACTACGTAAGCTCGGAGATCCGCCAGCGCTATATCTGAGAACCCCGCGCAGGCAAACGCAGCCTGCTGCAGGGGTCACACCCCACAAAGGAGAGTGGAGCTATGGCCAGAATAAGACAGGACTTTGGGACCCTCACCCTGGTGATGATCCCGGTGGCGATCGCCCTCAACATCGCCGTCGGGCAGTTGATCTACTCCCTGAAGATCCCGCTGTATCTGGATTCGATCGGCACGGTGCTGGTGGGTGTCCTGGCCGGTCCCTGGGCGGGCGCACTCACCGGGCTGTTGGCCAACCTGATCTGGGGGTTGAGCGGGCTCAACGTGTTCTATGCGCCCTTCGCGGCGGTGGCGGCTGTGATCGGGCTGATGGCCGGGCTATTCGGCGAAGGGGGATGGCTGCGGCGCTGGTGGAAGGTCATCCTGGCCGGCCTGCTCACCGGCCTGGTGGCGGCGGCCATCTCGGCCCCGATTTCCGCCTATGTGTTCGGAGGGGTCACTGGGTCGGGACAGGATGTGCTGGTGGCCATGTTCCGGGGAATGGGGCTGGGCATACTGCCGGCCTCCTTCGGTCAGGGCGTCACCTCCGATCCCCTGGACAAGATGGTCACCTACCTGTTGGTATGGCTGATCGTGCGCAGACTGCCCTCACGCTTCAAGGCTCGCTTCCCGCGGGCCGGAGACGTCGAGTAGCGCCTCAGCCTTCGCTCGGGGGCGCGATCGCTCGGCCGGTGCTGGGCCGCAGGCCATGAGTCAGGGTTTCAGCCTCTACCTGGCGCGCGACAGCGGTCTCCACCGGCTTCACCCACTGACCAAACTCAGCCTGGCGGCGACCTTGTTGGTCGCCGCCTTCGCGCTGCCGGGCCCCTGGTCGAGCTATGCTGTCTTCCTGCTCGTGCTGCTGCCGCTGGCGGCCTGGGGGAAGATCCTGCCGGGATTCCTGCGGTCCGTCGCCCGCACGGTGCTCCCCTTCGCGGTCTCCTTGTTCTTGATCCAGGGGCTGCTGTGGCCTGGCGGATCGCCCGTGGTCGGGCTCGGCCCGCTGAGCCTGAAGGCCGAAGGGCTGGCCTTCGCTCTCGCCAGTACGGGCCGGATTCTGATGATCGTCTCCAGCTTTCTGCTGCTGGCCCTCAGCACCCGCCCCGACCTGCTGATGATTGCGCTCGCCCAGCGGGGGTTTCCATCGACCCTCAGCTACATCGTTGTGACCACCATCCAGATCGTGCCGTACTTCCAGGGCAAGGCCCGGGCTATCCTGGATGCCCAGCGCTCCAGAGGGCTGGAGACGGAGGGGGGACTGCGGAAACGGGTGCGGGCGCTGCTCCCGCTTGTTGTCCCATTGGTGCTGAGCAGCATCCTGGATGTCGAGGAGCGAGCCATTGCGCTGGAGGCCCGGGCCTTCGGACGCCGCGGGACCAAGACCAGCCTGCAGGTCTTGTCGGATTCCCGAGCCCAATCGGTCTTGCGGTGGGCCATCCTGGCCCTGGCCCCGCTGCTGCTGGTCGCCGGCCTGGTGCTGTAAGGCATGATCACGGTCCAGGACCTGACTTACACCTATCCGGGCGCAGTGGGCCCCGCCCTGAGCCGGCTCTCTATCACCGTGCCTGCCGGTCAGGTCTGTGCGGTCATCGGCGCCAATGGGGCCGGCAAGTCCACCCTGTGCCATGCCCTGACCGGCTTCATCCCCCACTTCTTTCGAGGGACGCTCGAGGGCGAGCTCCGAGTAGCCGGCCTCAGCGTCCCGGACACGCCGCTGGCGGAGTTGGCCGGCACCACCGGTTTGGTCTTCCAGAACCCCTTCAATCAAGTCACCGGCGCTCGCTTCAGCGTGCTTGAGGAAGTGGCCTTCGGGCTGGAAAATCTGGGGATTCCCCGGGGGGAGATCCTGGATCGCTGCCGGTCGGCACTGGAGTTGACGGGCCTGCAGGACCTGGCCGACCGCTCACCGTTCGATTTGTCGGGGGGACAAATGCAGCGGTTGGCCATCGCCTCCATGTTGGCCATGCATCCCCGGGTGTTGGTGCTGGACGAACCGACCTCCCAGCTGGACCCGGCGGGTACCGAGGCGGTCTTCCTTCACCTCCGACAGCTGGCTTCCACCGGTCAGACGACAGTGCTGCTCGTCGAGCACAAACTGGAGTGGATCGCCGCCTTCGCCGATCGGGTCCTGGTGCTCTCTGAGGGCTCCCTGGCGGCAGATGGGTCGCCTCGCCAGGTGCTGGGTTCCGCGGACCTGGAGCGGGCTGGCCTCCGTCCCAGCCGATACACGCTGGCCGCGCGCCGAGCCCAGGAGCTGGGATTGGCATCCGGGGCACCACTTCCGGTGACTCTCGAGCAGGCCGTGGAGTACCTGGGATGAGGATCCGGGTCGAGGCCGTCTCCTTCCGGTACCCTTCGGGGGTGCAGGCGCTGCAGGCGGTCAGTCTCAGCCTGGAGACTGGCGAGACGGTGGCCGTCGTGGGCGAAAACGGCGCCGGCAAGACCACCCTGGCACGCCACCTCAACGGACTGCTGCGCCCGCAGACCGGCGCGATCTCGATCGGAGACTGGGACGCCCGCCAGCACACTGTGGCGCAGCTCTCCAGCCGGGTGGGGTATGTATTTCAGAGCCCGGACGACCAGCTGTTCGCCCGCAGCGTTCGGGAAGAAGTGGCCTTTGGGCCCAAAAACCTGGGGTGGGATCCTGGGAGAGTCCGGGAGAGCGTCGACTGGGCCCTGGCACGGGCCGGGTTATCGGGTTCAGCCGGCAGGCATCCCTACGATCTGTCGCCGTCCGAACGCAAGTTCGTTGCCCTGGCGGCCACCCTGGCCATGCGCACACCAATCGTCATTCTGGACGAACCCACCACCGGCCTGGATGCCTCCGGCGTGGACCGGCTGACCGGGATCGTTGGGGCCTTGCGGGAGGCCGGCGTCAGCCTGTTGGTCATTTCCCATGATCTGGACTTCTGTATCGAGCATGTCGAACGGGCCCTGGTGATGACGCAAGGGCGCATCGTAGCGGACGGGCCGGTGAAGGAGGTCTTCCTGGATCCGCAGTTATTGGCGCAGGCCCAGCTTCGCCAGCCACAGCTGATCCGGCTGGCTCGGGGGCTGGGAATCGGATCCGCGCCCTCCTCGGTAGAGGAATTTATCCAGGGCTATCGCCGCCAGCGCCAGTGATATAATCCCGCAGATTTTCTGCGAAGCCGTGCCATGGAAGAGCCCGTCCTCCTACTCAACGCCAATTTCGAGCCCATCAATGTCTGCACCACGCGGCGGGCTGTCGGCCTGCTGCTGATGGGCAAAGCGGAGATGCTGCTCAACGGCAGAGGGTACATCCACAGCGTGCGCCAGGCCTATCCGCGCCCGTCGGTAATCCGCCTGGGGTACATGGTGCGCCGGCCTCGGCCGCGGGTTCGCCTGAGCAAGCGAGAGGTCTTCCGCAGGGACGAGCACTCCTGCCAGTATTGTGGCGCTCGCAGCGGCCGGCTGACGATCGATCACATCATCCCCCGCCACCGCGGCGGCGAGCATGAGTGGTTCAACCTGGTCACCGCCTGCCCGGCCTGCAATCTGCGCAAAGGCGGGCGCACCCTCGGCGAGGCCCACATGACGCTGCTGCGTCCCCCCGGCGAACCACGCCCCTCCGCCCTTTACCTCTTCGGCAACCACCTGCCCACCAACCAGGAGTGGCGCCAGTTTCTTGAAGGCTGGTAGCTGGCTGCGGCGCTTGCCTGAGCTTCTGGGCCCCTCCTCACCCCTAAACTGCAGTGGCTATGCGCAATTTGCCGCTTCCATGCTCTCCAGCAGAGCATAGATCCCCCCGGCCACCACGCCGTGTCCTCCCGCCAGGATGGGAATCGTCGACTCCTGGATCGCTCGACTCAGTCTCAGCAAGTTCGGATCCCTGATCTGCTCGACCCATCCCAGATCGGCGGCATAACGGTCCGCCGCAGAAGGCCAGCCCCCGGCGGCCGCCATCCACACCCGGGTGTCCCACAGGACCGCCTGCGAGATCGTGGACAGAATCTGCACCAGCCGCTCCGGGGGGCTGTCGCCGGCCAGACCGTAGAGCAGCGAACGCACCTCCCCCCGCTCCAGTCTGCCGCTGGCGAGCATCCCGCGCTCTTCGGCGAATACACGCACCCAGATCTGAGCCCTGCGTTCCAGCTGAGCCCAGGCATGCGAGGAGGTCCGGCCGATCAGCGTGAGTTGGCTAGCCGGAGTGCCCAACACCTGCCGGACCCGATGGAGTGGCTTGAGCAAGGTCGGAGGCGCCTGCCTCAGGAAGGCAGCCAGGGCGTGACCCAGGTCAGGATGATCGGCCGCCGCCAGCAGATCCGTCGGTGTGTCGATATCCAGCCGGGTCGCCGCGGCAGCGGGCAGATCCAGCACCGCCAGGCCAGCTTCCTGCGCGAGCACCCAACCCAGCGCGTTGTCAGTGGGAAAGCGCTGGGGGCGGTCCGCCACCGCCTGGGCCGCACCCAGCAAGGCCCAGTCGGTTGAGTGCAGGTTGTTGACCACTGTGGTCCCGGCCGCAGCCGACCGCATCAGATCGAGGGCGCCGCGAAGCACCTGCTCGGAAGCCAGCGGTGCGCTACCGCCTCCGAAGTAGGCCAGCTGCCCCAATCCGTGCCCACGGATGATCTGCGCCAGGGCCTCCCCGAAATGGAACCCATCCGCAGGCTGCTCCAGGGGTTGAGCACCGGCGGCAGCCAGCCGGGTCGCATCGCTCTGCTCGGCGGCCAGGACCAGCACCGGCTGGAAGGCTCCGGTCGCCAGCAGTCGGCGGACCAGATCCTCGGCCGCCGCTGCCCGGCCGAGCGCCACCCAGCGTTCGGCCTCCGAGTGCCCGGCCGGGGGAAGCATGAGAACGGCCGGTAGGGAATCAGTCACGTCAGGTTGGCTTTCGATGGGCGGCCTGGGGGCAGGCCGCCCGCGCGGTTCAGGCCACTTCGGTCTCGATCAGGCCTAGAGTGTGGTCACGCCGCCGATAGAGCACATTGACCCCGTTCGTCTCCGCGTTGAAGAAGACGAAGAACTCCGGGTGCCCGAGCAGCTCCATTTGTTCGATTGCTTCCGGTTCAGTCATGGGCACCAGCAGGAATTGTTTGCGGCGCACGATTTGTACTTCCGGGTTTTCTTCCGGGGCTTCAGCAAGCGGCCCGGTCTCTGCCACCACCTCCGAGATCGGCCGACCATCGCCGCGGGTTCGCCAGTGCCGACCTTTGAATCGCTCGATCTGACGGTAGATTTTCTCCAGCACCGTATCGACCGAGGCAAAGATGTCGTCGCTGCGTTCCTCGGCCCGGAGCAGCACGCCCTTTCCTCGAACGGTGAGCTGAGCGACCTGGCGGTCGCGGGCGGAGCGGGCCGTCTTGACGAAAGTCAGATCCACATTGGCCTCTTCCAGCACGTCCAGAAACCGATCCAGTTTGGAGACCTTCTTCTCCACGTATTCCCGCAGGCGGTCGGTCAACTCCAGGTTGCGCACATGAATTACCACTTCGACGGGCATGGCGTGTCCTCCGAGTTCGTCCGCTCAGGCCGTTCGCAACTAGGCCCTGGCAACGGTGAGGGCGAATACCTGTTCGACCCCCGCCTGCAGCAGGGTACTTGCGCAGGCCGCTAGTGTAGCTCCGGTGGTGAAAAGGTCGTCGATCAAGACGACGCCGGACCCCGACCACGGGCCAGGTTCGGCCCGAAAGGCGTTGCGCACGTTCTCCCGGCGCTCGCTCGGCATCAGGCCCACCTGCGAGGGGGTTTCCTGAACCCGGCGTAGCCGGTTGGCCTCCACCGGGAGCTGCAGCCGATCCTTGAGGGCCAGGGCCAACAAGTGGGCCTGGTTGTAGCCGCGGCGCTTCTGCCGCTCGCGTCCCAGCGGAACCGGGACGATCAAGTTTGCCTGCCAGCCGGTTTGATCGTAGACCTGCTGCAGCCATCCGCCCATCTGCCCGGCCAGTCGGCGATTCGGCCGGTACTTCAGGGACACGATGGCCCGGGCTAGCGGGCCATCGTAGACTGCGAAGGAGCGAGCCCGGAACGGAGGCCGCTGCCGGCGGCACTCCGGGCACTGCCCGGGTGCACCCAGCGGGCGGCCGCAAACCAGGCAGAGAGCATCGATGATGCGTTCCACCCGGGCATCGCACTCCTGGCACCAGATGATTCCCGCCCGGCCGCAGCCCAGGCATTGGTTTGGGAAGAGGAGATCTAGACCTTCGCCCACCCAACGCTGCAGGCCGCGCAGGCCTTGCCGCGCCGCGCTAGGGCTGGGCATAGAGACTCGGCGAATCGGCTCTCGGCCGAGCCCAATTCATGCTACCGCAAGATCCCTCCCAGTGGGGACGAGAGCAGCAACATGGCTGCCGGCCCCAAGAGGATAAGCAGGATGGAGGGGAAGATCAGGAGCGCAATCGGGAAGACCATCTTGATGGGAGCCTTGTGCGCTTCCTCCTCCGCCATCTGCCTGCGCCGGACCCGCATCTGGTCGGACTGGATGCGCAGCACCTTGGCCATGCTCACCCCGAGCTGCTCCGACTGGATGACCGCGGCGACAAAACTGGTCATCTCGGCCACGCCCAGGCGATCCGCCATATCACGCAGCGAATCACGTCGGAGTTTGCCCAGCCGGATCTCCTGGATGACCCGTCCCAGTTCCAGGGACAGGTCGTTGTCCCATTTCTCGTGCACCTTGGCCATGGCAGCATCGAAGCCCAGCCCGGCCTCCACTGAAATAGTGAGCAGATCCAGGGCGTCCGGCATGGCGCGGAAGACCGATTTCTGCCGCGCCTTGATGCGCCCACTCAACCACAAGTTCGGAAAAAGATATCCGATCAGCATGAACAGGGCCGTGAGCCCCAATCCCTGCAGCCAGTTGCGTCCGGTGATCGCGAAGATGGCAAAGAGCAATCCGCCGAAGAACAGCGCACAGACGAAACGCATCATCAGGAAGAAGGCCGGATTGATCTGCATCGGGTTGCCGGCCATCTCGATGCGCTTCTTGGCCACTTCCATGGTCGCCTGGGGTGTGAAGCGCGAAGCCAATTGCCCGATGCGGTTGAAGATGGGGAAGATGATGCGCTGCGAGAAGTTCTGGGAGAGCTCGAGCTCTTCCAGGGTGATGATCTCGTCGCTGGTGCCAAACTCGGCCAGCCGCGCCTGAATGGGGTCTTCCGCATCTGGCGCTTTGATCCCCACGATCACCAGGATCACTGCCAGGATCACCACCGCCCCAACGATCAGAAAAACGACCATGATCCAACTCCAATCGACTAGATGTCGATATCCACCATTTTCTGGGTGACGGCGAAACCTGTGGAGACCATCAGGCCGGCCAGGATCAACAGGGGGATACCACAGCTGCGGGTCTCGGGATTGAAGAACTGCATGAAGTACTCGCGGTTGACGAGGTAGAGCAACACCAACAACGCCAGCGGCAGCATGGAGATCACCCAGGCGGTCGCCCGACCCTGGGCGGTGAGCGTCTGGATCTCGCCCTTGATACGCACCCGCTCCCGGATGGTGTAGGAGATCACGTCCAGGATTTCGGCCAGGTTGCCGCCGACCTCCCGCTGCACGTTGACCGCAGTCACGATCAGGTCCAGGTCGTCGCTGGCGATCCGCCGCAGCAAGTGATCGAGTGCGTCCTCCATGGTGATGCCCAACTGCATCTCCTGGACTACCCGCCGGAACTCGTCGTTGATCGGTTGGGGCATTTCATGGCTGACGGCCTCCATAGCCTGCAGTGTGGAGTAGCCCGCCCGCAGGCCGTTGACCATGAGGTTGAGCATGTCCCCCAGCTGGCGGTCGAACTTCTTGAGGCGAGCGCCCTTGGCTCGGCCCACGTAGATCTTGGGAACGAAGACCCCTACCGCGCCCAAGACAATAGCCATCAAGATGCCGCCACCGAGGAAGAATCCCAGGATGGCCCCGGCCGCGGCGCAGCCGGCCACCGCCGCCAGGTACTCGGCCGGCCTGAGTTTGATGTCGGCCTGCGCCAGGTTCTTGGACAGCGAGGCGAATAGGTCCGTGCCTTCGCCCATCCGGTTGAGGAAGTCGGATAGTGGGGTGGGGCGTTCGCGGGCGCTGGCAGATTCTTCCTGGCCGGTGGTGACCAGTCCGCCGGTTTCGGCATAACGCCCCAGGCGTTCCTCGACCACCGAGCCGCCCCCCACCAGGGAGACCACCACGCCAACCACGAGCAACAGCAGCCCAAGGCCGCCGCCAACCACCAGGACTAGAGTCGGATCCATATGTACCTACCTGTAGAGTGAGCGGTCGCCCACGCCGAAGATTGAAGCCGGCAGGCGAATACCCGACTGCTCGATAGACTCCATGAACTTGGGCCGCAGGCCGGTGGGGCGCAGCCGGCCGATCACCCGGCCGTTCTCCAGGCCGGTTTGTTCGAAGACGAAGATGTCGGTCATGGTGATCACGTCCCCCTCCATGCCCTGGATCTCGGCGATGTGGGTGACCTTGCGCGTGCCATCCCGCAGTCGCTCCAGATGCACCACCAGCTGCAGGGCCGAGGAGATCTGCTCGCGGATAGCCCGGGTGGGCAGGTCCATGCCCGCCATCAGGGTCATGGTCTCGATGCGGGAGAGGGTGTCCCGGGGGCTGTTGGAGTGGGCGGTGGTCATGGAGCCGTCGTGACCGGTATTCATGGCCTGCAGCATGTCCAGGGCCGCTTCGTCGCGGATCTCGCCGACGATGATCCGGTCGGGCCGCATTCGCAGCGCATTCACCACCAGGTTCTGGATGGTGACTTCGCCCCGGCCTTCGATGTTGGGGGGGCGCGATTCCAGCGTAACCACATGTTCCTGGCGCATTTGCAGCTCAGCCGCGTTCTCAATAGTGACGATCCGCTCGTCGGACGGGATGTACTGGGACAGCACGTTGAGCATGGTGGTCTTGCCGGAGCCGGTACCGCCAGAAATGATCATGTTGATTTTGGAGATCACGGAGGCCTTGAGGAACTCGACCGATTCAGGCGTGATGGTGCCGTAATCGATGAGTTGCTCAATGGTGATGGGGTTTCGAGCGAATTTCCGGATGGTGAGGGTCGGCCCCACCAGGGAGATGGGCGGGATGACCGCATTGACGCGGGAGCCGTCCGACAGGCGGGCATCCACGTAGGGGCTGGATTCGTCGATCCGCCGGCCGAGGGGAGCCACGATGCGGTCGATAATCCGCATCAGGTGGTCGTCACTCTCAAAGGAGGTAGGCTCGCGAAAGATCTTGCCGGCACGCTCGATGTAGATGTTCTTGGCGCCATTGACCATGATCTCGGTGATGGTCTCGTCGGCCAACAGCGGCTCGATGGGCCCCAGGCCCAGGATCTCGGCCACGATCTGCTCGAAGAGCCGGCGCCGCTCCGGCCGCGACAGCACGATTTTCTCTTCGGCCAAGATCTGTTCGAACAGGTCTTCGATGGTGCGGCGGACATCGGCCGTCTGGCTGACGTCCATGGACGGATCCAGCTCGGCCAGCAGCTTGTTCTGTACCCGGGTCTTGAGATCGTGGTAGGTGTCGCGCTGAGCGGCACCGGGAGGGGCCATACGGCGGGCGCTGATGCCGGTCAGCCGACCGGTGCCCCCACCCGCCACGCCGCCCCCGCTTGGCGCGCCGGGCGCCGGCCGCTGGACGGGGGCCGGCTGGTCGGTTTGGCCCTCTTCAATTCGCTTCAACAAGGACACGGTACCACCCTCCGCTGTTGCTCTGCGCCCAGGTCAGGGAGTCTAACGGCCGAATAGACGTGGCCGTTCTTTCTCCTGTTCAACCTCTCCTACCTTCTTCTCCTCCACCAGGCGTTTCTTGATCAATCCCATCAACTGCAACAGGGCACGGGCCTGGGGCGTGCTTCGATCGCTCAGCAACAGGGGCACCCCGCGGTTGATAGAGGCGTTTACGGTCCGTTCATCGAGCGGGATCTCCGCCTCTACCGGACGGCGCAGGTTTTCGGAGATCGCCTCTGAACTGATGCCGCCCTTGCGGTCCATCTTGTTGATCACGAAGCACACATTCTCGGTCGGGAACTCCAGCACGTGCAGCAGATCGAACAACAGCCGGGCGTCCTTGATGGCCGGGATGTCCGGGGTCGCCACGCTGACCAGCAAATCCGCAGAGTCCAGGGCGGCCAGGGTCACGTCATCCATCGTGGAGCTGGTGTCCACCACCACGTAAGCGAAGTGCCGGCGCAGCAGCTGCAGCACCTTGCGCACTTGATCCGCATGGATTTCGTCCGCCATCTCGGGCCGCGGCGGGCCAGCCAGGATGTGCAGCCCGCTCTCATGGGTCAGCAGCACGTCCTCCAGGATGTCGGGGTCGATCTCATCGGCTCGGGCGGCCAGGTCAATGATGGAGTTCTTTACCTGCATGTTGAGGAAGACCGGCACGTCGCCGAACTGCAGGTTGGCGTCCACCAGCACGGTGGGAGTGTCCTCAGTGTTCAGGCCGATGGCCATGTTGGTGGCCAGGGTGGTGCAGCCCACCCCGCCCTTGGCACTATAGAACGCCAGGATCTTGCCCAGCGGCCGGTGGGAGGGGGCGGCGTCGCCACCCCCGGCTCCGTGCGCGGCCAATTGGCGGGCCGGGGCCTCGACTTTCTTGCGCTGCTCTTGGGCGAGCACCGCCACGTTGCGGATGGTCCCGATCAGTTCGTCGCTGGAGGGGGGCTTCACCATGAAATCCCGCGCCCCGGCCAGCATGGCGCGCCGCATGTAGTCGGGCTCGCTTTGGACCGATAGGATGACGATCTGGGTGAAGGGGACTTCGCGCAGAATCGCCTCGGTGGCGGTGATGCCGTCCATGTCGGACATATTGATGTCCATCAGGATGACATCCGGCTTGGTCTCCTTGGCCATCTCGATGGCCTCCTCGCCGGAGCGCGCTGCACCGACCACTGCAATGTCAGACTCGAATTGCAGCAGTTTGCGGATGTTCTCGCGGGTCTCCGCAAAGTCGTCGACGATCAATACGCGGATACTGCTATCTGTGCTGTCGGCCATCCAGGTTTCCGAGTACCGGCTACATTCTCACGCCCGGCATCTATTGTTCCGGTGCGGGCGTGGTCTCGACCAATGGGAACTGAACCGGAGCCGCTTCGATGCGTGGCTCAGAGCTGTATGGGAGCTTCAGAGGCACAGCAATGTCGAAGTTTTCGACCAGGTATTGCAGCGTGACGCTGTCGGTCTCGTCGCTCACCGTGGGATCATTGGGACCACGCAGCGTCAGAACCAGATCCAGCCTTGCCTTGAGCGCCCAATTCAGCGCCAGGGCCTCTTGAGGCGAGACAATCAGGGTGACCAGATTCGGAGGCAGGATGGCCGGTGGTGCGACTTCCCCTCCGGCCGGCTGTGCGCCGGCCGCCGGCTCGGGCGTCGCTACCGCCGCCACAGGCGCCGCTTCCTCTCCGGGCAGGGGGAATTCCCCCACATGCAGCACCGTGGCATTGGAGATCAGCCGCTGGGTCACCAGCCGCGGCCTGGGCTCCCCGATCGGACCGGCGAACAGCTGTTGTCCGGTCTCATCGTCTGTCACCACGTGGCCAATCGGAGCCGCCGTCTCCCCAGAGCTGCAGGCCAGGGTGCCTTCCTCGAGCGTGACCTGCCGGCAGGTGAAGGCGGTGAGCAGGTTGCCGTTAGGGTCGAACAGGAACAGCGATTCGCTGGGCAGATCGGACTGGAATTCCAAGTCCACGTCGACCAGCAGCAGAGAGACCAGCACGTCCACCTGGTCACCGTCTCGCAGGGCATAGGCTACACCGGAGAGCCGGCTCATGGGCATCGAAATGGCGGTCATCCCCGGAGGGATGGCCAGCGAGGCGTCCGACCCTGTACCCAGCAGGTCTCCGGCACGCTCGGTGATCATGTTCTGGGTGATCGGCACGCCGCGGCCGATGTCCATGCGCGCCCGCCGCCCGATCACCAGTCCCGGATCGGTCATCATGGTCTCCACCAGGTAGTCCGCCGGGTAGGGCGAGACGATGACCGCCTCCTGGGGGATGATCGAGCCCCGACTGATATGCTGCGCCGCGATGACGATCTCCGCCTCGCCGATAGGGGTGGGGGTAATGTCCTCAGGCGCCGGTTGCCCTCCGCCGCCCAACCCTCGCAGCACGATGAAGACGCCGGCAGCCCCCAGCAGGAGGATCAGGGCTAGCAGAATGAATACGCGACCACGGCGCATTATGCCTCCTTGGATTGCTTGATTCCGCCCGGCCGGCCTAGGGCAGGCGTATCATACCCTGTACAAGTTAATTGTCAAGCCGGCCGGTTTTAAGGTCCCAATTCGGATATCTTGGCTCCACTTCACGCAAGGAGCCCTATCGGAGATAGGGCTCCTTGTCATTGGGCAGGTAGTCGAGATGGCTCTCGATCCCTGTCTCATTGGGACTAGATGTTGCTCACGATGTTGCTGAATACGTTCCCAATGGCGGGTCCGAGCAGCGCAAGAATGACGATCACGACGACGGCCACCAAAACAAGAATCAGCGCGTACTCGACTAGACCTTGGCCCTTCTCCCTTGGTGCATACAACATCTGCCTCACCTCCTTCCGTCTCAGTTTCGCCTTGTTTCTGCTCCAAAGCGGCCCTATTATAGGCTGGCAGGAATCACGGGACAATAGGACCGATGTCCGATGAGGCTGCCGGGCCCCCAGCCCGGCTGCCGGAAGGATTTTGTCTACTCGACGGGGAGCTTGAAAGTCACTCGGGTGCCTTCGCCGGATTTGCTTTCGAACTCGATGGCACCACCGACCTGCTCGATGCGGTCACGTAGGGTGCGCAGTCCCTTGCTCCCGCCTTCCTCCTCCACAACCGAATCGGCATTGAAACCCTTGCCGTTGTCCTCGACTGTGGCACTGACCTGATTGTCATCCAGGTTCAATAGCACCTTGGCCTGGGTAGCCTGGGCGTGCTCGCGGACGTTTCCCAGCAAGGACTGGACCGTGCGGAAGATGAGCACCTCGATGTGCGGCTCCAGGCGGCGCTCCGAGCCGGTGACTACCACGCTGAGATCGAGCCCGCTCTTCTCCCGGAAGGCATCGATGTACCGGCGCACCGTCGGGACCACCCCCAGGTCATCCAGCATCATGGGACGCAGATCAAAAATGTAGTCCCGCACGTGTGAAAACGTCGAGGAGGCAGAGGCCTTGAGGTTGTTCAACTCCTCGCGGGCCTTGGTCGGATCGTTGTCGAACAGCCGGAGGGCGATCTCCGCCTGGAGGATGAAGTTGGCCAACGCCTGTGCCGGCCCATCGTGCATCTGGCGCGAGATCTTGCGGCGTTCTTCCTCCTGGGCCTCGATGATCTGCTCGATCACGCTGCCCTTGGCGCCCTCCAGTTCCCCGATCTCATCCGGGGAGCGGCCCTCCAACGTGCCCAGCATGGAGTTCAGGAAATTGGCGAACCGCTGCAGGTTGTTCTGGTCGCTCTCGAGCTTCTCCAGTTGGCCCCGCATCGTGAACAGACGCTGCTGAGTGTCCTGGGCGGCCTCATAGGTCGAACGGATATCCTCACGGGGCATGGTGTCGAAGTTGGCTTCGATCTGCTTCACCGTGGCCGCGATCGAGGCATTGCGTTGGCCGAGCTTCTCCACCTCGCCCTGGCTCTGCTCCACGAGCATGCCGATCTCTTTGTGCTCCTTCCGAACCTGTTCTAGCTCGGTCCGAGCATCGATCATCAGCTGTTCCAGCGGGGTCGGTGGGGCTTTCTCGGCTTTCTTAGCCATGTTCTCTTAGGATGCCTGTTTGCGGGTGTCCTGCAGCCGGACCCATCCGTGCCTCAACGCATACACCGCGGCCTGGGTTCGATCCTCCACGTCCAGCTTGTGCAGGATGGCGGTCATGTGGTTCTTCACCGTCTGATGGCTGATCCCAAGCTGGCCCGCGATCTCCTTGTTGCTCAGCCCGCGGGTCACATACTGCAGGATCTCCATCTCCCGGGGAGAGAGCGGCGTGAAGGCTTCCACGTCCCCCTCCAGGTGTGGCTTGCGCACCGCTTCCACGCCGCGGGAGAGCCATTGATCGAGGCCGGCCTGATCGTAGACCTGATCGCCCACCACGAAGAACCCTCGGGCCACATGCCGTACGACATCCACCAGCTTCCCTGGCTCCACGTCCTTGGAACAGTACGCGGCCGCTCCCGCCTTAAAGGCGTGCAGCACCTGCTCCACATCGTCATAGGCCGTCAAGAGCACTACCGCGGTGGACACCCGGTCGGAGACCAGCTGGCGAGTAACCTGGATACCATTCAAGCTGGGCAGGTTCACATCGATGAGCGCCACCATGGGTTGCTTGTCCCGGATCAACTCAATGGCTTGATCCCCGCTGGTGCTCTCCGCGATGACGTCGATATCGGCCTCGGCGGCGAGGATGTTGCGTACCCCCTCTCGGAAGAGGGGATGGTCATCGACAATAACCACGCTTACCGGATTCATTTCACACCCCGCCTGGTGAGGTCGGCGGCGAGTATAGCATACCAGGGTTTTACGGGGCAATCGTGGGGGTCGGCCAACTGAAGACCGCCATGTTCTCCCCGCCGGACGATGGGCTGAACCGCCCCTCCGTGTTGAAGACCTGAACCAGATCCCGGGTGAGCTGCGGGTACCAACCTGGAAAGCTGACCAGGTAGTCAGCCTGCCGCCGTTCGAGCAGCTCGGCCAGGGCAGCTTCATCTCGCAGGATTCCGATCACCTCCGGTGACACCAACCCCGCCAGATCGAGCACTCTGCGCCCCCCGAAATAGCCCAGGGCGCCGATGTCGTGGGCGGCCACCAATGCCTGAGGCTCCGTATTGACGGCCACCCAGCGCGCGGCGCTGACCATCTCGCTCTCAATGATAGCGACGTCCTGGGCGTAGGCCCTCCCCCCCACCACCCAGAACACGACTGCCACCAGCCCGACGGACAGTGGCCAGGCTCGTGAAACAACCCGGCGCGCCAGGCTTCTGGAGGCGGGCTCACACCAGCCCACCAGCCCCTCTGCGCCCAGAGCCAACAGCACCGGGATGACCGGCATGGCATAGCGTCCGTGCTGGTAGGTCGCCGGCAACCTGAAGGCATACGCCCCCAGGTGGGCGCACACCCAGATCAGCGGAGCCAGACCGGCCAGTCCTTGCCGCCGGAATCCGCGGCGGATCACCGGGATCAAGGCGGGCAGGAGCAGAGCCAGCGGGCCCACCATCGGCCCTCCCGAGGCCAGTTCCGGATGGCCCATGGCACTGCCGGGGATCCCAAGTTGGGCAGCCAAGCGGATCAGGATCGGAATCTGGCGGAGGATGGCGTACTCTGCCGACTTGGCGTACCAGGTATTGGGCAGCCAGTTTCCGGAGAGCCTCCAATTGAAGACTCCGTAGGCCACCAGCAGCACCGCCAAGCCCAGGCCAGCCGCAGTCGCCTGACGCAGCAGCGGCCCGGGCCGCCTTGCCCCCCGCCAAGCCAGGGCCCATCCAACCGGCAGCACCAGCAACAGCGCCTCCGGCCGGAGCCAGGTGCCCACGCCCATCAGGATCCCGAGCCAGAACGGATGCAGGTGGCCCCTCTCGGCCTCCTGCAGCGTGATCAGGGCCACCAGCCCGGCCGCCAGGACCTCCATCCCCGACAGACTCGCCCACACCAAATGCCACTCCGAAACCACCAGCAGGCTGGCCACAACCGACCAGTGCACTGCCCTCGGCTGCCCTTGGCCGACCCAGTGGGCTATCCGGTAGGCTGTCAACGCCAACAGCGCGCAGCCAAGCAAGTAAGCCCAGGCCAGCGGGTCGATGGACAGCAGCCTCCCCAATGCCAGCATTGCACTCCAGAGCGGCGAAGTGGAACCAGCGCTGGGCTGGTTGGCCTGGAAGGCCCATTCTCCCCGCTCCACCAGGTTGCGGGCGTAGGTCTGGTGGATCCAGGCGTCGTCGAGCGGCAGCCCCAGGCCGAACAGCCCGCGTGCTTGCAGCAGGTAGACTGCGCAAGAAAAGATGCTTGAAGCGAGCAGGATCGCGGCGGTCCGGGCCCTGGGCAGCCGGAGGACCGCGCTCATGGCCCGGCCTCTCGCACCACCTCCAACAGCCAGACTGGCTGTCCGCTGGGATCGGGCCAACTGGTGACGGGCCGCAGCCATTCCAGTCCGGTGGGGACGGCGTACAGTTCGGCCAGGCCCTGAGGATGGTTGGCATCCAGGACAACCCAACCGACTCCGTAGCGCTGCACGACCAGGTGCAGCACCGACGGATCTCCGTCGGGGATGACCACCGCGGGCCACTCCGTCGCGGCGAAGAATCCAGGGGGATTGTTTACTGCCACCGGCGCGCGGTCGGCATCCAGCCGGGCCAACTGCTCTCCGACGGCCTCATAGGGCTCCGAGCCTGACCCCCAGCCACCGCTGCCAGCGCCTGGCATCCGACGCGCCAGCAGAACCAGCGTCAGCAGCGCGGCGATGAGCACCGACCCGGCCGTGAAGGTCCTGACCGCCCGGGGGATGCTCCAGCCTCGCCGCGCGCCCACCCACTGGGTCCCCGCGGCGACCCCGGCCGGCGCCAGCGACCACAGGATTGGCATGGCCGCCACACTGGCGTGGAAGTAGGCGCCTCGCGCCCCGACCGCCGGGAAGGCCAATGTGAGCGCTGCGAAGAGGCCGATCAAATACAGCATGGCTATGCGCACATGCGTCTGCGACCACAGACGGACTGCCCCGAGCACCATGAATGGACCAAGGAACACCAAGCCGTTCTCAGCCAGCGCCCGCTGCAGCATGGTGCCGGCCGCGCTGAGCCGCAGCTCCAGATGCGCCGCCAGGCCGGCCTCCAGCCATCGTCCAAAGCTCAGCCCGCTGGCCGGATAGCTGAACAGGTCGTCGTAGCCCAGCATCCACAGCACCCGCACGCCCCCCGGGTTCAGGGGCGAGCCGACTTCGGCCAGGTTGCGGGCAAACCACGGGGCCATGACGGCCGCATAGCCGCCCAACAGCAGGCCCAGCCCCAATGCACGGCCCGGGCGGGAGCGCAGCACCGCATACAGAGCCGGGAGGAGCATCAGGGGTGCGTCCGCCCGCGCCAGATGGCACAGCCCCAGCAACGCCCCACTTCCCAGCCACCAACGGGCCTTCCCGGATTGCGAGGCCTCCGCCAGCGCCCACAGCAGCCCTCCACCGAGCACGGCGTAGGCCGCAAAGGCATCGGTAGTGACGAAGAAAGGAAGGAAGAAACCCGAGAAGGCAGCCAGCAGCCCCGACAGGGCTGCCCACCTGACCTGGGAGGTGACCCGCAGCGCAAGGGCGGCGGTCAGAGGCGGCAGTGCCGCGGTCATCAGCAGAAAGGGTATCTGCGCCGCTCGAAAACCCTCACCCAACACGCGCATGGAGCCAGCCGCCAGGATCGACGCCAGAGGCATCCAATAGAGATGGGACGGATGCGGAAGCCCGGGTGGATCGTCCAAGTAGTTCCACAGGAATGGCTCCATGAACCCATGCCCGCGACTGAGTTCCCTCCCGGTGGCGAAGTAGTAGTCGGCATCCATGTACCCAGGAGACCGCACCACAGCAGCGGCGAGCACGGCCATGGCCAGGCCGGCGAATGCCAGCCCCACGAAGCCGCGAGCCCGCAGGCGCTCTGATGGTGTTCCGACTGGAGCACCCAGAGTCATGCTCGACCCGGAGCCAGGTTGGCGTCCACGGGTTCCCGGGCGGCTGCCGAGGACCAGCGCACAGCGGCCCGGCTTGGAGGCCCCTGAAAGTGGTGCAGCTCCAGCTCCCCGAAGAGCACCGTCTCCTCCCAGCTGTAACGGGCCTGCAACCAGTCCAAACCCGGATGCTGGCTGTAGCCTAGATCCGCGTACTCCTGACGCTCCCGCCGGAAAACAATGAACCATACCCCGGGGGCATCGCCCACTGCACTCGCAATATCGGTTTCCGCCTTCAGCCCAAGCACGCGTTGGGAGGCCGCGGCCAGCGTATCCGAGGCGGAGCCGGGGAGGTCAGGCAGGTAGCGCTGCTCGAGATCCGGGCCATAGTAGGCCGCGGGGATCGCGCTGAGCTTGTTGCTGTGCAGCACGATCTCACCGGGTGCCACGCTGGATCGGAGCCGCGCCACCAGATCATCGAAGGGCGCGTAGGGGAAGCCGCGATAGGTGTAGTAGCCGGCCAGCCCCAGGCCGAAGCTGGCCACCAGCAGCACCAGCCCCGTCCAGCGCATCCGGGCCGGCAGGCTGCTGGAACCCAGCGCCCAGGCGATCCAGAACAGGAAAGCCACCCCGCCCGGCAGCATGGCCCGGTCCAGGTAGACCGGCTGCCAAAGGGAGACCGTGAGCATGAGGAGCAGCGGAGCAAAAGCCAGGTAGGCTGCCCAGGCCGCAATGCGGGCGGCCGCCTCGCCTCTCCTCAGCCCACGCGAGAGGGCCCATCCTCCCAGCAGCACCAGCAGGAGCACGCTGAACAGGACCACCGGCAGGGCGTATGCCGGAAGCGGAGAACCGCCAACATAGATGACGAGGGTTCGGATGAACTCGGCTGGGCCGGAGGGTGCGATCCAATACGCCTGCCGCACCCGCGCGATCTGTGAGGGCAGATGCAGCAGCCACGGTGTGTACAGCAGCAGCGCGAATGCTCCGCTCGCGGCGGTGCGCCGCACATCCCTCCATCGCCGACGCCAGATCGGGATCAGGGCCAGGGGCAGCAGAAAGAGGGCTGCCAAGGAGTGAGTGTATTGCGCGGCCGAGGCCAGCGCCGCAAAACCCAGCCAGCGGATCAGCCCCCCCTGGCGCAGGGCGGACCGATAGACCGCCGCAGCCGCAACCAGCTGTAGGGCCAGCAGGCCATACATCCGGACTTCCTGTGCATAGTGCACTTGGAAGGGCGCCAGTGCCAGCATCCACCCGGCCAATCCGGCCGTCCGTACACCCAGGGTGTCGCGGGCCAGTCGATATCCAATGGCCACCGTCCCCAGGCCCAGGAGAACGGAGAGCAGGCGAGCGCTCCAGGGGCTCGTGCCGAGCAGCCGGCCCCAGCCCCACAACAGCACGTAGTAGCCGGGTGGGTGCACGTCGGCTGCCACACCGTCCTGGACGGTCAGGGTGGACTCCAACAGCGCCGCCGGCCCCTTGGCGGCCAGCAGGAGGGCAAATGCCTCGTCATACCAGAGGGGTTTGGTATTTAGCGCGGGTAGTCGCACCAGCAGCGCGACGAGGAGGATCGGCAGCCAGGCCGGGACGCGAGCGAGCCGACCCGTAGGTACCGGGCGATCAGTGGTGGCGGGCGAGCCGCCCGATGCGCTTCGGTCTGAGCCCATGGCTAGCTCATCGCCACCGGTATAGCGTGTACGCTTCGCCGAAGTCTGTCATCGGGATCAGCTGATCGCTCAGGAAGCTCTCCAACTCCGCCCAGTCGCCGGCCGTGAGTGGATCGAACCCGGCCTGCCGGATGGCCTGGGCTCCCAATGGATAGAAAAGAACGTGGGTGACTCCCTCTTCCTTCCAGTGGGAGGCCACGGCGGCCGCCTGCAGCCAGTGCTGCCGCGCGTGCCACCAGCGGTCGATCAGCGCATCCGGTTCACAATGGATTTCCGCCGGGCAGTAGTAGCTGCGCGGCTCCCATAGGAAGCGTACCTTGCTGTGCGCCGGAAGCGACTGCAGCGACTCCATGGCCAGCGCATACTGACCCAGGCTGGATCGCAGATAGCTCTCCTGCGTCTCGGCCCCGCTCACCACCGCCAGCGGGGAAGTGCTGGCGAAGTCCAAGGCCGTCTGGAGGCCGGTCAGTGAGAGGGCCAGACCGACCAGCCCCCCGACCACAAAGCGCGCGGAGCTTCCCCAGCGATCCAGCCCACCGATGGCATCGAATCCGGCGGCCGCCAGCAATGCCAGATGAGGCAGTACGGGAAACAACAGGCGGCTCTGCACCAGCAACCCGGAGAAACTCAGCTGCGCCAACCAGCCCAGGTATCCGAAGCCCGCCACCATCAGCAGCCCACGGAGGTGCCGGCGCTGCTCCGGATCGCCTCGGCGCAGCAGGAGCAGGCTGGCCGGAGCCAGGGCCAGGATCAAGGGTCCCAGGCTGGCGCCGTAGGAAGGATGCCCCAGGTAGCCCCCACCCTCCACTCCCCAGACCGTGGCCTCCCAGGGCGCCAGGAGCAGCTGCGCCACGCTCAACCCGCTCCCGGGTCGGCTGTACCAGAATGCCCGATGCGAGTCCCAGAATTCGCCTGGCAAGAAGAATGGATAGACCGGGTTGCCGGTCAGCAGCAGGTTTTTGAGGAGGAACGGCATCAGGAACGCGCCGACTGATCCGAGGAAGAGCACCGTCGAACGTGCCCGGCTGCGCTGAAAGACCGCCGCCGCCAGCCCGATAACCAGCCAGACTGCGGTGTATTTGCTGTTGAGCGCCAGGGCCGCCGCAAAGCCGGCGGCCACAACCATGCGGCGATCGATCCAATCGGCCCGCAGTCCCTCCTTGGGACCCGTCAGGCTCGGAGTTCGATCCGCGACGGTTCGGTGGGAGAGCAGCACAAAGCTGGCCAGGCCGGCGAACATCACCATCCATTCCACGTAGGCAACCCCAGCCAGCAGGTAGGCGGTGGGGACCCCGATCAGAAGCGCCGCGGCCAGCCAGCTGCGGCCCGGGGCCAGCCTGCCGAAGGCCTGGGGCAGCAGCGAAAGGGTGAGCACCGCAAATAGCAGGTGAACCCACTGCGCCAGTCGATCACCTGAGAGCAGCATCCCCCAGGTGAAGAGCATCGAGCCGGCCTGTGGGAATCCGAGGTAGGGCAAGTCCAGCCCATGCTGTAGGGAGCCGGCCTCCAGGTAGAGTTTCGGCCCGGTCAGGTGGTAGACCAGCGAATCCCAGGCCGTGGGCGGAGCCAGCCCGCGGAGCGCTGCAAGGCCCAGCAGAGCCGCAACAAAAGCCGCCAACGCCAGTCCCCCCGGCCCTCTAGGCGTACGAGGGAATGCATCTCGAAGCCCTCTGATCAGCCCAGGCATGCCAAACGGGAGCGCCACTACGGCCAATCCCCAGGCCAGCACGGAATGATAGCCGCCCAGGGCGCCCAGGATCAGCACCAGGTAGGTGAGGCTTGCCATCCCGAGCCCGAGCTGGAGGGCCAGACGGGCGCGGCCGGCAAAGGCGGATAGCGCGCTCCTCCAGAGGCGGCCCAGAGCCATGGCCAGCGAGAGGGTGGCAAGCAGCCCGGCCAGCGTCCGCAGCCAGCTGCCCAGGGCAATCAGCTGCTGGGGAGTGGCCGGCTTGTGCACCGCAAAGTAGGCCGTGACCACGAGCATCACCCAGGCGACCACCGCAACCGCCAACAACAGGCCGGCCTTACGGTCGGTCGCACTGGATGGCGGAGGCTGACTGTCCATGATCGGCGGCTTCCTCGGCCTAGAATCGTTGACGGCCCACGACCCACCAGCGGGACCACCAGAGACCGGCCAACACCAGCGCGGGAAGCGGGACATACATGGCGGGGCTTTCCAGGTTGCCTTCCAGGGTGGTCAGAAAGAGGGCCCACAGGCCGATCAGCAGGCACAAGATGGCCAGTAGAATCGCCACCGATCCCGCATTGCCCCAGCGCTCATGCCACAACGCAAATATCAGCACCAGCGCTGGAAAGAGCACGACGAAGTTGGTGGTGGCTGTGCGCAGTGCGATCAGGTTGGTGATGGTGAGGGTCATGGCCGCGGTCCATTGGAACCAGCGATCTTCCTTCCCAAACGACTGCAGCCACTCCCAGATCAGGTAGGCCAGGAGCAGTAGGCACAGGACCAGCGTGACCGCGGCCTGGCCTCGGGGCAGCAGACCGGTCAGCACCGAGACGGGTGGCCCGATCACGGTGTAGGTCGGATAGTCCAGCAGCTGTCGGAGCCACTGCACCGGCCAGTCGGGAATCAGGGCGATCGAGACGCCGATGAGCAGACCGGCGGTCGCAGTCGCCCAACCCGCCACGATCACACGGCCCGAACGGACCGCCCAGAGCAGCACAAACGGGATGAGCAACACGGCCATGTGCGGTTTGGCGATGGAGAGGCCAAGCAAGATGCCCGCCAGCTGATCCTGCCGTCGCTGGATCGCCAGGAGCGCGCCGATCATCAAGACTGCCTCGATGGCAGCGAACTGACCCAGCAGGACCGTCCGGATGCCGTGGTAGCACAGCACCGCGAAAAGCAGCAGGGCTACCTGCAGCCACAGAGGGGGCCGCCAGTGTGCCAACCCCAGGCCCATGATGATCAGCGCCGGCAGGGAGACTTCGATGAGCGTCATCCACACCGCTCGCGCGGCAGGATAGGGAAGCAAGCCGCTGGGACCGAAGAAAAGCATGGCCGGGAGGGGATAGGCGAAGTGGGCGATATCCTCGCCGGCGGCCGGATCGGCCAGCCGGCCGTAGATCATCCGCTGTGCGGCCTCGGTCACCCGCCGATCGTAGGGGCTGGTCCCATGCTGCAGCCACTCCCGTGCACCCACCCAGCGAGGCAGGAAGTCGTTGCCGCCCGGGAACTGACTGGCCACCCGGTAGTTGGCAGTCCCCAGGGCGACCAGCAGCCCGCCCAGGATCAGCAGAACCACGGCCCGCCCAAGCGGTGAGCGACTGATCGCCCTCACGGGCGCTCCCTCGCGTAGATCTCAAGGTCGCCCTGCTGCCCGATTCGGTGCCAGAGGCCAAGCTGCTCCAGCATGTCGGCCACGCCTTCAATATGCACCGCCCCCCACTCCAACCAGATCCGATCCACGATGACGTAGCTCGCCCGATCGAACCCGGCCTCGAAGACGAATCTCTCTCGCGGGATCTCGGGAGGGTAGTCCACGGAGGGCTGGCCGTCGAAGGCCAGGGATTGCTGGAAGTCGGCCGCCTGGGCATTCACCGTCCAGGCCACTGCCGGCGAGGCCAGAACCAGGTCCGTCGGAGCGGCCCGCTGATTGACCAGCGCAGCCGCGGCGGCTGCGTCCCGAGCCGGAACGTAGGCCCAATCGTTCTCCGGGCGAAATCCACGCTGGACCTGGTTGACGAGATCGACGGTGGAGATGAGCAGGGGCGTCAGGCCTAGCAGGAATACCGTCCCGGCCGATCCCAGGGCAACCAGCCGGCGGCGCAACCAATCCGACCGGCGTGAACCGGCCAACCACCTGATCCGGGCAAACGCATCCTGGAGAGTCGATTGTGCGAATCGCAACATCCAGGGCAATCCCAGCACAATCAGATTGGCCATTCCAAGCGCCACCAGAGGGAAGAGCGGGCTTATGGAATAGCGCCTCAAACCCGCCAGTCCGCTGGAGCGCCCCAGGACCAGCAGCGGCAGGAAGAGCAGGGTCAGCATCAGCAGCCGCCAACGCGGAGGCCGGAGGAGCAGCAGCCCGATCACTGCAGGGATCCACCAGGGATCTGTCAGAGCCAGCGTGCCCAGGTTGAGGGTGAGCAGCGGCAGCTGGGCCCACCAGGGGATGGCCGTCAACCGGCCCAACGTGAACTGCGCGTCAAACAGGAAGGCCGGGGCGTCCCGCAGCAGCATGGTGACGGCATAAGCACCGAACGGCAGTGCCAGCAGCGGCAGCCCCCACAGCAGATCGCGCCACCGACGGGCCAGGGCGACTACCATGAAGGTGGCCGTCAGGCTGATCATCATGAGGTCGGCGACCGTGCCCAATCCGATGGCCAGCGCGGCCACCGCAAGGCCAGCCTTCCGCCCCCGATCCAGGTAGAACCAGAAGCCCCCGGCCACGACCAGCACCAGCGGCGTGAGCAGGTTGTAGCTGAATCCAATACGGTTGTAGAACACCGCGAACGGGTGGATGGCGTAGAACAGACCAGCCAGGAGGGCGGTCGCCCGGGAGGCTGAGCCAAGGGAGGTGCGCACCAACAGGTACAGCAGCAGCGTGGAAAGCACCCCCAGGGACGCGGTGAGGCTGCGCAGCGTGAACAGCGTGTTTTGCGAGCCGCTCAACACAAGGGAAAGCAGCCAAGGCATCATGGGCAGCCGGGCGGCCAAGAGGGTGGAACGTCCTAGGGCCAGGTACTGCAACTTGCCCTCGGCCATGTTTTGGGCGATGTCGGCGATGGTGCCCTCGTCGCTATACCACCCCGGATTCTCGGCCAGTTGATCAAAGCGGAGATAGGCGGCTGCCGCCAGGACCAGGAACAGCGCCAACGCCTCCCCCAGGAGGGCGGAGCGACTCAGGCGTCCTGCCGGAGGTGCCTGACTACTCGGGGGCGGCCAGGATGATGGACTGTTCATCTCGATACAGGTCGGTCCAACCGGCATCCAGCAGCGCCGCGCTCAGCGGTGCATCCGGCTCCAGCAGCGCCAACCGCAGATCCCAGCGCCGCATGAGCTGCTCCCAGCCCGCCTCGGCCCTCCACAGCGCCAGATACTGCTCCAGGATCTCGTCGTCGAACAGATCGGTGCGGCCGTCCACGAAGCTCAGATACTGCGGATGTAGCCGCCAAATCACATAGCTGCCCCAGTTGTAGCTGTTCAGCAGCGGTCCCGGCAGACGCCTGGCAGCCAGGAACTCCACCGCCGCAACCGGCGCCTGCCGGCGAATCGCTTCCTCGTTCACGGCCGGCGACATCGGAAGCAGCCCCTTGGCGACCGCCGCCAGGCCGACCAGCCCCAGCAGTAGGGCATTCAGGAAGCGAGCAGTTCCGCTGGATAGTTGGGCGCTGCGATAGGGGTGAGGCAACCAGGGTTGCAGGGTAACGCCGGCATGCTGGCCTAGTGCCGGCAGCGCGGTCAGCCCAAACAGCGCCACATTCCTGGCTGCCAGGAACCCCATATACCCGAAGAGTACGACGGACAAGATCTCCCGCCACCTCGGCCGCTGCGGCGAGACACTCATGAACACCAGTGTGAGGAACAGCATCCAGAGGAAAGGTTGTACCTCCAGGGAGTGAAAATTGGGCGACTGCCACTCCTGGATGTAGTCTCGCAGCACACCGATCGAGACGGTCTTCAACGGGTAGAGCAGCATCGACGGTCCATTCGGATTGAACGAGACCGCCAGCAGGCTGAGGACCGCGCCCAGGCCGAGGGTGCGGAGTACGGAGCCGGGCGGGTCATCGGCCGGGATCTGCAGGCTCCGGGGCCCGAACCGATCCAGCAAGGCGCTGGCGATCTCGACTCCCAGCAGGATCAGCCCGATAAAGTAACCGCCGTGGAGGTTCACCCACAATGCCATCAGCGCAGGCAGGAGCCAGACCGCCCGGCGGCCCTCCCGGCGCACCTTCGCCAGGGCCCATAGGAATGCCCCGGTCATGGCGAAGGAGAGGATCTGCGGCCGGGCCGACCAATAGACTCCCGAGACCGCCGCCGCCAAAACGAAGGCGAACCCCTTGACCAGCGGCGGCGCCTCCACTACCCGCCACAGGAATAGAAAGGCGGCCAGCACGCTGAGGGCGGTCAGGAGGTTTAGACCGCCGTACCCCAGCGACTGAAACAGCAGGGCCATCAGGATCTCGGCCAGCCAGCCCGGGTAGATCCATGGTTGGCCCAATCGGGTGAGGGAGAAAGGGTCCACCCGTAGGATCTGCCCAGTCTCCAGCATCCAGCTCCCGGCCCGCATATGCCACCAGGTGTCGCCCGCCACCGATGCGCGCAGGGCCATGGTGAAGATCGCCAGGAGAGTGATGACCGAGACCAGCCTGCGAAAGCTCACCCGCAACCTCTAACCTGAAAGCCCAAGTTGGGCCGGCTGCACGGGCCGGCTGAGCCGGTAGAAGATGTGAAACTCTCCCAACCGCGCCTCTTGCCAGGTTACCCCGAGGCGATTCAATCCGCGGCGAATGGATTGCTCCAGGGCCGGCTGCCCGGTGGTAATGTAGGCCACCTGCTGACTTTGTTCAACCATACCCTTGTACGGCGGGTAGCGGTCGTCTCGGGGTGTATACCGCAGATCGGGGTGGTAGGGCAGCCGTGGGGCGAAGACCACCGCTTCCCCGCTGTGGAACGCCAGCGGATAGGCTACCCAGTAGTGGCTGTAGCCGCGCACTTCGCCGGCCTGCTCGAGGAATTCCGCCAGAGATGGAATGGCCGAGGCGTCCACCCGGGTGGCGGGACTGAACTGGGTGGTGATCCCAGGCGGGTTACGACCGGCCGACTGCAGGGTGCCCCACAGGTTGAAGACCAGCAGCAGGACCACTCCTCCCGCCGCCACCCGCAGGCCTCGACCTGCAGCCAGTCTGCTGAAGAAATCCCCGGCAAAAACCGCCATGACTGGGGCAAGGGGCAGGAAGTACCTGCCGGATGGGTCCGCTCCAAATGGCGTCAGTAGAAAGCCCAGGCACAGGCTAGCGCCCACCCCGAGCAGGAGCAGCCCTCCATCCCTTCCTGGCCCGGCTCGACGCAGGGATGTCAAGGCGTGCGCCAACACCAGCAGCCAGGCGCCGGCCGCAAACGGCAGCAGCGGCCAGGCCAACCAGCGCACCTCCCATGGCGGCCGCAGCCCGGCCGCGGCCGTAGCCCCAAAGAGCAGCAGATTGGTCAGGTGGGCATAGAGGGATCTCAGCCAGGTCAGGCCCTCTACCCCGGCGATTGCCGAGCCCAACAGCTCCGCGACAAACACCGCCGGCCCCAGCCTGATCGCCTCTCCAATCCAGGGGGCCGCGCCGAGCAGGCCGCCCACCAGGAGTAGGGCGAAGCGGGAGAGACCCTCTCTTCCGCGGTGGTGCCTGCGAAGCGCTGCGAGCAGCAGCACCCCGGCCGGCAGACTGTAGACCAACGTGATTCCGAATGCCCAGAATGCAACACCCGCCAGCACTCCCCACCCGAAGAAGCTCCATCGCCCGCCCGGCGCCCGATAGAGCTGCAGGGCCCAGAGCAGCATCAGCGTCCCAAGCAGCAACGCCTCGCCATAGCCGCCCAGAGACACTGTTGTATAGAGAGTCACATTCACCACCGGAATCGCCATCAGAGCGCCGGCGAAGACCGGCGCGAGGCCGTCTCCGCTCATCTGGCGTGCCAGCTGCATGGTCAAGGCGAGGGTGCCGGCGTAGAGCAGCATCTGCACCAGCCGAATGGCGAGGACCTGCTCCCCCACAACTCGGAAGGCTAGCGCCACCAGGCTGGCATCCAGGCTGCCCATGTAGGCCTGCCCATAGAAGAAGACCGGCCATTCGCCACCCAGGATGTGCCGGGCCATAAGGCCCACCACGGCCTCATCGGCGTGAAAGGGGATTGCACCCAACAAGAGCAACCCGGCCTTCAGCCCGATCGCCAGGCCAGCCAGGACCAGCACCGGAGTGCGTAGGCGCGCCCCGGCAGGTTGTTCGCCATGCGGACCAGGCGGCAATTGTATAATCCCCTCGTGTTACGGTCCCTGCTCAAGCGTGGCGAGATCCTGATCGTCCTGGCGGCCATTGCCGCCCGCACGATCCCAGGACCCAGGACGATCGACGACGCCTACATTACCTTTCGCTACGCCCAAAACCTGTTGCAGGGCAATGGGCTCGTATACAACGCGGGGGAGCTGGTGTTGGGGACCACCACTCCCGCCTACGCCATCCTGCTGGCTGGCGCCGGGCTGCTCACCGGCGGCGCGCATGCCAATTTCCCTCTGCTTGCGCTGTTGATCAACGCGGTTGCCGATGGCCTGACCTGCTATCTGCTTCCCCGGCTGGGGGAGAAGCTTGGGCAGCGCGGCGCCGGGCGGGCGGCTGCCCTGGTTTGGGCGATCGCACCCTGGTCGGTGACCTTCGCAATTGGCGGCATGGAGACCAGCCTGGCGGTCGCCCTGACGACCGCCACATTCTACTTACATTTGAACGACCGGCCAGAGGCCGCCGCTCTGTGCGGATCGCTGGCCCTGCTCACCCGCCCGGATTCCCTGATCTTCTTGCTGCCGCTGGCACTCGCCCGCCTTGTTGAGGTGCTACGTGCCCGGCGCGGCAGCGGCGTCGGGGTGCCGGTGAGGTCTGCGGAGGTCCTGGCGGTCATCGCAACCCTGGGCGCCTGGACCCTGGCGAGTTTCGCCTTCTACCGGTCGCCGCTCCCGAATTCCATTCTGGCCAAGGCAGCCGCTTACCGGCTGGGCCCTCTGGAAGGGCTCGGTCGCCTTGTCCAGCACTACGCCACACCTTTCCTGGGCCATGAACTGTTCGGCCCGGCGTGGATTTGGGTCGGGCTGCCCCTGTTCTCCGCCCTGTTTCTGCTGGGGGCGGTGAGTTCGCTTCGGGTCAACCGCAGGGTCTGGCCCGTGCTCCTGTATCCAGTGCTCTACCTGGTGGTCTTCGCGGCGGCCAATCCGCTGCTCTTCCGCTGGTACCTCACGCCGCCGCTGCCGGCCTACTTCCTGGGGATATTTCTGGGAGCTGCCCGGATCGGCACCGACCTGAAGAGCCGCATCCCGCTAGTGCTGTTGACCAGCTTCGCTCTGCTGACCACCGCCGCGGCCTGGACCCTCCAGCCCGACCACGGCCCGAGTCGGCCTACCCCCCGCATGGCCTACATCCAGCTCGAGCTGATCTACGAGCAGGCCGCAGAGCGCCTGGAGGGCCTGGTGAAGCCGGGCCAAGTGGTGGCTTCGGCAGATATCGGAGCGCTTGGCTTTCGCACCCAGGCCCCGATCCTCGACCTGTTGGGGCTGATCTCCCCGCAGGTCCAGGAATACTATCCGGTGCCGGAATCGATGTACGTGATCAACTTCGCCGTCGCTCCCGAGGCCGTGCTACGGTTCAGGCCGGACTTCGTGGTGCTGCTGGAGGTGTATGGCCGCAACGGGCTGCTGCTCGACCCTCGTTTCCAGAAGGCCTATCGGTTGGTGGCCACCCTCCCCACCGACATCTACGGCAGCCGGGGCATGTTGATCTACCGGCTGTCGGACTCCCCATGAACCGCGCGACGGCGGTTCCGGCGACCGTCCTGACCTTGCTCGTGGCCTTTTTGTTTTCGGGTGTGGGCCGGGTGCCGTTCCATCCGGATGAGACCTCCCTGCTATTTGAGAGCCGGGATCTGGAACTCTACCTGACCGATCCCCGATCGATGGCCTGGAGCGAGGCCGGGAGCGGGCGGGCGGAGCAAGAGTATCGAGCCCTCAACGCGCCGCTCTCCAAGTACGTGCTCGGAATCGGCCGGCGGCTGGCCGGCCACGGCCCGGACGAGGTGGGGGTCGACTGGGATTGGAGCCTGTCCTGGGAAGAGAACCGGTTGCGCGGAGCACTCCCGGCGGCGGATGTGCTGGTTCCAGCTCGGCTGGCCAGCACTTCGTTGGTGGCCTCCGCCCTGGTCTTGATGTACCTGTGTGGGCTGAGGTTGGGTGGGAGATCCACCGGCCTGGTGTCGGCAGTGCTGCTGGGGCTGAATGCCCTGGTGCTCCTGCACGGCCGCCGGGCCATGGCCGAGGGCACCCTGATCTTCGCCGTCTGCCTGGGGATGTGGGGAATCCTGCAGGCCGACAGGAGACCCTGGCTGGCCGGTCTGGCCACGGCCCTGGCATTCAGCGCCAAACATACGGCCTTGCCCTTGCTCCCCCTGGGATGGCTGGCGGTGTTGTGGCGCGGACCATCCGCGAGTCCGGCGCCTTTCGCGCGGCACGCGGCCCAGAGCAGCGCGGTCTATTGGGGGACAGCCGCCCTGGTCGTGATGGCGATGAACCCGCTGCTGTGGTCGGACCCGCTAGCGAGCGGGATGGAGGCGCTGCGGGCCCGCCAGGCGCTTGTTCAGGAGCAGATACGGGCCCAGGCCGAGCATTCCGCGCTGCGTCTCCCCATGACCGGCGTGGACAGCTTGAGCGCGCTGATCGCTCAGCTCTTCCTGACCCCGCTGCAGTTCGAGGAGCTCCCCAACTACGGCGAGAACCTGTCGCAGAGTGTTGCGGGATATTTGCAAAACCCGCTGCACAGCTTGCTCAGGGGTTGGATTTCGGGGGCGCTGCTGATGGGACTCACGTTGGCCGGCATGCTCTTTGGGCTTGCCCGACTCCGCACCGCAGCCCGGCCAATCCGCAGGGACTTCGGTCTGCTGCTCCTGACCACACTGGCGCAGGCCGTCGTGCTGCTGCTGACGCTGCCGTTTCCTTATCAGCGCTACTACTTGCCGCTGGTGCCCCTGTGCTTGCTGTGGGCCGCCTTCGCTCTCTGGCAGCTTGGCAGGTTAATGAAAAGGCTGCCCATTCGCAGGGCAGCCTGATCGTTCGGGTCTGCTGGCGCTACTCCCGCAGGTAGTCCGCCAGCTTGCGCCGGTGGGAAGGGTGCCGCAGCCGGCTCAACGCCTGTGCTTCAATCTGGCGCACACGCTCACGGGTCACGCCCATCTTCCGGCCGACTTCCTCCAAGGTGTAGCTCTGACCGTCGTGCAGCCCGTAACGCAGCTGCAGGATGCGGACCTCCCGAGGTGGAAGGGTATGCAAGACGTCTCGGAGCTGCTCTCGCAGCAGGTTCTTGGTAACCGTGTCCGCCGGGGCCGGTGAGTCCTGATCCTCAATGAAATCGGCCAGGACCGAATCCTCCTCCTCGTCGGTAGGAGTCTCCAGGGAGATCGGCCGGCGCGCCACCTGGATCATGTTTTCCACCTTCTTGGGGCTGACCATCAGGGCCTCGGCCAACTCCTCGGTCGAGGGATCCCGGCCAAGCCTCTGGGTCAACTGGTGGGAGGTCCGCAGCAAACGGTTAATTTGATCGCCCATGTGCACCGGCACCCGGATGGTCCGGCCCTGATCGGCGATGGCGCGTGTGACGGCCTGGCGGATCCACCAGGTCGCATAGGTGGAGAACTTGTGGCCGCGCTTGTAGTCGAATTTCTTGGCGGCCCGGATCAATCCGATATTGCCCTCCTGGATCAGGTCCAGAAAGGGAACCCCACGGCCCATATACTTCTTGGCCACGCTGATGACCAGCCGAGAGTTGGCGGTGATGAGGTGCTCCCGGGCCGCCCATCCATCCTCGATCAGATTCTGCAGCTCGCGTCGCCGGCGGGTGGTCACGCTGCGCCGCGCCAGATTCTCGCGGGCCTTCCGGCCGCGCTCGATACGTTTGGCCAGCGAGACCTCTTCCGGGGCAGTCAGCA
>Ga0214473_10000786_pt1 | contig 43535 bp, 28 predicted proteins | sample RVTome_7_FD_203509 | JGI IMG/M metagenome (GOLD analysis project Ga0214473, IMG submission 203509) | Soil microbial communities from uranium-contaminated site in the Upper Colorado River Basin, Wyoming, United States - RVT98D197 | ecosystem: Environmental > Terrestrial > Soil > Contaminated >...
CCTGGGCCCTTCAATGAGCACCCCCGTGCGGGTACCCCTCGCCACACCGAGTCCGTCCCAAAATAACAGACCTTCAGGCCCGGCCTACGACGGTTCGTCGTCGCGCTCGAGCGCCTCGGTGCGCTCGAACCGCATCTGGGCGATCTGCTCCGACACCAGGCCCATCAGAAAAATGATGACGGCGTTGATGAGGAGCAGCGCCGACATGTTGGTGAAGCGGTGGGACTCGAGGTAGGTGTAGACGTAGTAACCCAAGCCAACCAGGAAGAACACGCCGCTCACCGGCGCGAAGACCTTGATCGGCGCGTACAGCGTGGCGATCTTGAACATGATGATCAGGAACCGGACGCCGTCGCGCACCGGGCGGAGCTTGCTCCGGCCCCCGCGGCGGAAGGTGACGATCGGGACGAACGACACGCTGTGCCCCGCGCGGATCATCGCCATCGTCAGCGTCGTGGGGTACGAGAACGCGTTGGGCAGCAGGTAGATGAACCGCCGCGCCATCCGGGTCTTGACCGCACGAAACCCCGAAGTGGTATCCAGGATCGGGCGGTTCGTCAGGTAACTGGCGAAGAGGTTGTAGAACCGGTTGGCAAACCGCCGGTGCACGTCGCTCTGCGAGGCCCCGGTGCGCGCGCCCACCACCATATCGACGGGCCCCAGCGGCTCGAGCAACCGGGGGATGTCGTCGGGGTTGTGCTGGCCGTCCCCGTCCATCATGACCAGGATCGTCCCGCGCGCGCGGCGGAGGCCGGTCTTGACCGAGGCGCCGTTGCCCATGCGGTAGGGGTGGCGGACGACCGTCGCGCCCGCCCGCCGCGCGAGGTCGCCGGTGCCGTCGTCCGAGCCGTCGTCCACCACGAGGATCTCGTCGTCGGGGGCGACCACCCGCCGCGTCTTCGCGACGAGGTCGCCGATGTTCATCGCCTCATTGTAGGCCGGGATGACGACGGTGACGCGTGGCGTGGTCTGGGAATCGGGCATCGCGGGGGAAGGCTAAACGATCATCCCATAAAAATCAACTGACGGGCCCCAACCGGCGTCACCGCGGCCCCATCGCCCGGTAGACGCCGTCCATCGTCTCCGCGATCGACGACCAGTCGTAGCGGGATTGCACGAACGCCAGGGCGTCACGCTCCAGGCGCGCGCGGAGGGCGGGATCGGTCACCACGCGGACGACCTCGCGCGCGAACGCGTCGGGGCCGTCGCCCACCAGCAGGTGCCGCCCGGGCTCCGCGCCGAGCCCCTCGCACCCGATCGACGTGGAGACCACCACGGTGCCCGCCGCCATCGATTCGAGGATCTTGAGCCGCGTCCCGCCGCCGATCCGCAGCGGCACCACGCTCGCGGTCGCGGCGCACAGAAGGGGCCGAACGTCCTCGACGTACCCCACCAGCTCCACCGAGGGCCACGCCGAGGCCGCGCGGCGCACGGCCGATCCGACGGGCGCCCCGACGATCGTCAGTCGGACGTCGGGGAGATCGCGCGCCACCAGCGGGAACATCTCGCGGAGGAAGTGCAGGATGGCGTCGACGTTTGGACCGTGGCGCAGCCAGCCGATGAAGATCAGGGTGCGGGGCGCCTTCTCCCGGCGCGGCGCGTCCGCATAGTGCGCAACGTCCACGCCGTTCGGCACGACCTCCACCCGCGTCGCGCCCGCCCGCCGCAGCCGCTCCGCGTCGTCGGGCGACACGGCGACCACGCGCGCGAACCGACGCGCCGTCGTCTCTTCGTATCTCCGCATCCGGCGCGCCTCGCCGCGCCAGAACCACCGCACCGGGCCGCGACTCATCTCCGCCCGGCGTTCGAGGGGCAGCCACGCCACGTCGTGCTCCACCAGCACGCCGGTCCGGCCCAGGATCGGCCAATCGGCCCGAGCGACGTGCTGAGCCATGTGGATCCACTCGATCTGGACGACGTCGAATGCCCCCTCGCGGATCAACATCCTGAACCGCCGCGCCAGCTCCGGGCTGCGCTTGTTGAGGACGACCAGCGGGATTCCCCTCAGCCACAGCGGCCACGTCCAGAGCAGGCGGCCGAGGAACGCCGCGAGCCCCGGCCGCCACGGCACGGCCTCGACCCGCTCGCAATAGGGCGCCAGGTCGGCGAAGTGCCGCTCGACGTCGGCGGGGGAATCGGCGAGGCACAGCAGCGTGATCGTGTGGCGGGCGGCGAGGCGCTTGATGAGGTGAAAGACGCGGATCCGCCCCCCCGCTTTCAACGGCAGGGGAAACGTCATCGAGACGATCAGGATCCGCATGACGAGCGCGCCGCGTCGCTCCCTCGGGATCTCAGGGCGCCCTCACCCTCCCTGCAGGAGGGCCCTGAAGTAGTCGATCGTCCGCGGCAGGCCCGCGTCGAGGCCGACGGTCGGCTCCCACCCCAGGACGCGCTTCGCCAGCGCGATGTCGGGTTGACGTTGCCTCGGATCGTCGTGGGGCAGGGGGCTGAACACGATCTTCGACGCCGAGCCGGTGAGTGCAATCACCTTCTTCGCGAGCTGCAGGATCGTGAATTCCCCCGGGTTGCCCAGATTGATCGGCCCGGTCACGTCGTCGGGGCTCGCCATCAGGCGGATCAAGCCCTCCAGCAAATCGTCGACGTAGCAGAAACTCCGCGTCTGGCCGCCGTCTCCGTACACCGTCACGTCGCGGCCCTGCAGGACCTGCACGATGAAATTGGACACCACCCGGCCGTCGTTGGGGTGCATCCGCGGGCCATAGGTGTTGAAGATCCGGGCGACCTTCACGCGCAGGCGGTGCTGCCGGTAGTAGTCGAAGCAGAGCGTCTCGGCGCAGCGCTTGCCCTCGTCGTAGCACGCCCGCGGCCCGATGGGGTTGACCCGCCCCCAGTACGCCTCGGGCTGCGGGTGGACCTCCGGGTCGCCGTAGACCTCCGACGTGGACGCCTGGAGGATCTTGGCCTTGACCCGCTTGGCCAGCCCCAGCATGTTGATCATCCCGTGGACCGAGGTCTTGGTGGTCTGCACGGGGTCGTGTTGATAGTGGACGGGCGAGGCCGGGCACGCGAGGTTGTAGATCTCGTCGACCTCGACGTAGAGCGGGAAACAGACGTCGTGCCGGACGAGTTCGAACCGCGGGTTGCTCAAAAGGTGCGCCACGTTCGCGCGCCGTCCGGTGTAGAAATTGTCCACGCAGAGCACCTCGCACCCGTCGGCGAGCAGCCGCGCGCAGAGGTGCGAGCCGATGAACCCCGCGCCCCCCGTCACCAGCACCCGCTTGGCCACCAGGTCACGCATCGCGGAACCCCCTCGTGAGGAGTCGGTCAAGAATGCCGGCGAGGCTCGGCAGCAACGGCCGAAGATCGTGTGTGATGGGCGCGGAGGTCACCATGCTCGAACATCCCCAAACAATCGCCATTCTTTCGGACCGGGCCTCGAATGTCAAGCCGGCCACCCTCAGGACAAGGAAAACAGCATCGACTTCCTCAAAACCTGAGGCAACCGACCACAAACCGCGGAATCTTGGCCCCATATCGAGTTGACTCGCGAGACACCAACAGCGCTTCAACCCGCTGCCCACGTCCTCACCCTCACAGGCGGCGTCAGCCCGTCGCGGTGGGGATACACAAGGAACGCAAGTCTGACACGAAGCCACGGATGTGCTTTTTTGACCTGCAACCGCTCTCCGTGATACCCTCGGTCGCGAGTTGGTTTCAACACTGGCGCGCAAGGAGCGGCGGATGATCCCGAAAAAAGAGACGTACTTCGTCGACAACAAGGGAAACAAAAAAGCGGTCGTCCTCGACATGAAGGACTATCGAAAACTGTTGGCACATCTTGAATATCTGGAGGACGTGAAGTACGTGAAGGAACACATGGCCGAGGAAACGGTCCCGTATGAAATCGTACGGAAGCGGCTGCTCCGCGTGGTCGAATGGCCGGTCAAGCATTGACAGGAGCGCCTGGCCTACCATAGGATAAACCCGTTCCGTCTGAGCCACTGGGAGACGCCGATGTCGAAACTCACGTTTCAGGTTCCTGACGACGTTGGGCACACGCTCGATCGCCATCCCGAGATTCCGTGGGATTCCATTGTGTCCGAAGCGCTCTGGCAGTATGCGAAAAAGCTCGAATTGCTGGATCGTCTGGCTTCTGAAAGCAAATTGACGGCCAACGACGTTCAGGATCTCGACCGCATCATCAAGCAGGATCTGACGAAAAAATATCCCATCTCGTGAAGCTGGTTCTGGACACGAACGTCCTGATCTCGGCCCTCCTCAAAAGCTCCACAACTCACGCGCTCCTTCTGCACCCCTCTTTCGCGACCATCTGAACAAACGGTAATACAGCCGAAGCCGTTCCTGCCCGGCCTCACCTATCGACGTCTCATACACCCCCACCCGCGCGCGGCCGATCGCATCCCAACTGTAGCGGGCCTGCGTCGAGTCGAGTATCAGCCCCTCGCAACGGGGCTACGCAAGGAACGCAAGTCTGACACGGGCCTGGGGGGCTGCTCGCGGGCGGCCCTATCGGGGCAGCCAGCCCAGCTCTTTCAGCTTCCGGATCACCTTCGCCGCGCTCTCCTCCACGGTTTCACGATCCGTGGACACGATGACCTCGGGGTTGAGGGGCTCTTCGTAGGGGTCGTCGATCCCGGTGAACGGCAAGCCCGGAGTCTTCATGAAGGTTCGTCGCGAAACCGCGCAGACGCCAGCGAAACGGGCGCTCGCAGCCGCGAAGGAGAGAGGCGTACTCTCTGCGGTACGCTGACCGACTGAGCGGCGAGACCGCCCGTTGCAGCGGCGTATTCGCGGTTGCAGCAGAAGGGTCATGAAGAGTCCGGGCTATAGCTCGCCGAGCCGCGCCTTGCGATACAGGCCCTTCCTATCGCGCTGCTCGCACGTTTCCACGGGGCATTTCACGTAGACCTCGACGAACCGCCCCACCATCTTCCTGACCTCCTCGCGGACGTCACGGCAGGGAGAAATCGCCCCTATCGCGCTGCTCGGAATGCGGCAGGGCTGATCCGTCCGAACGAGCTGTGGGGAGACACCTGCCACCACAGGGCGCGGAACAGCGAGCCCACGACCGCACCGTCCGCCCGTATCATGGCCGTCGCCAATCGGCTCAAAAAAACCGCCGCGAACACCGGGACGAACGCCACCCAATGATACGCCGAGGCGTGCTTGCGCATGAAGTACACCCAGTTTCGCGTCCGGTAGTAGGCCGTGATGGGATTGAGTCCCTTGCCGGAGCTGGCTTCCCCCTTGTGATAGACCACCGCAGAAGGCGCGCACACCACCCGATAACCCAGACGACGGCCGCGAAAGCACCAATCCACCTCGTCGTAGTACACGAAGAACACCTCGTCCAGCATGCCGACCCGCTCGATGAATTCGCGCGATACTAGCATCGCGCAGCCGACGACATAATCCACGTCACGCGGGTTGCGCCCGGTCTCGTGATCCGGTTGCCCCGTCGCGATTTGCCTCACATTGAACCAGAGGCTCTGAGACTCTCCGCACGAGTACAGCAGGTGGCGGTCTGGCTCGCACAGGACCTTCGGCCCCACGACACCGATGGTTCGATCTCCCCTCGCAACTCGGGTGAGCTCGGCGAGCACATCGGGATCGACAATCGTGTCATTGTTAAGGATCAGGACGTAGTCGGCGCCCCGGCGCAAGGCCCAGTGAATGCCGACGTTGTTCCCACCCGCGTAGCCGAGATTGCTCCCCGTTTCGATCACATCGAGCCCGGAAAACCGCTCGGCCAAGGTGCCCGGTGAACCGTCGGTGGAGCCGTTGTCGACGACAACCACCGTGAAGCGGAGGTAACGAAGCCGCTGGACCGACTCCACGCACCGGACCGTGTCGTCGCAGCGATTCCAATTCAAGATGACGACGATGACAAGTGGCACGCGCTCCTCGGCCGTCACGACACGGAGCCTTTCGGACACGGCGGTGGCGACGCCGCCCAAAACAGCAGCGCGCGGACCAGGTCCAAGCCCGCCCCTTTCATGCCGGAAGAGTACCGGTGGTAGCGCAGCGTCAGCAGCTCCCGAACCACCATGGGGAAGCGGGACAACGGTCGGCTGGACATCAGAGCCCGCGCCCGGAGGTGCCGCACCTTCTCCTGAAACCGGACCAGAACATGGTGGACCGAGGAACCGAAGACCTCCTCCAACCGGTCGCAGGCCATCTGGTATCGATCGGCGTGGGCGACGAAGCCGTGATCCCATTTTCCGACGTACGCACGGGGATCCGCCAAGGCATCCAAGACGGCCGTTCGCACCATTTCGAAGACACTCGTCTCGCGTTCGCGCTTCATCTCTGTCGCACCGATCTGTTGCCCGCCGTGCTGCCGGTAATCGATCAGAGGATCGGGAATGATCGCCAAGTCGGCGACGGCGGAGATCAGCAAGGCCACCCACGCATCGTGCATCCAATCCGCGGGAATGGGGAGAATCAACTTCCGGAAGTCCGAGCGAAACACCGCCGTGGCACCGGTCACCACGTTCCCCTTGAGGAGCACATCCAGGGCGCGGCCATCCCGTACCAACTGCCGCTGAGCGGCATCAAACCCCACAGCCTCCCACAGGCGATAGCCCAGGGGCCGGAGCGAGTCATCGACCACCTCACCATCGGTGAACACCGCCCCAACGTCGGGCGACGCCGAGAACACCGCGACAATCCGCTCCAGCTTCTCAGGCCGCCACACGTCATCCTGATCCGACAACGCGATCAGATCACCTTCGCAAAGCCGGATCGCGTGCTCGAAGTTCTTGGTCGACCCGAGCTTCTCACGGTTCACAACGACGCGGACAACAAACGACACCCGCCCGGCAAAGGCCTTCACAATCGCAACAGTATCATCGGTCGAACAATCATCGCACACGACCAATTGATACGGGAGAGCGGTCTGCGCCGCGATACTATCGAGTTGTTGGGCCAGATGACGGCCACCGTTGAACGTACAAAGCGCGACCGAGACGCGCAAGCCCTTCGCAGGCTGAACGAGGCTACCGGACCATTTCGGGCTCAACAAGCGAGCCTCATACGAGGATGTGTTTCATGGAATCTTAGGTGTATTAGGAAAAATAACCGCCTGTTTTTGCTTGGTCAGGATACTCTCTATCCGGCTTTGATACCGAATACCAATCGCACGATAACTGAAGAACTGCCGTATGTGTCGACTTCCGATGGCGCCTAATCTTCTGCCATAATCACGGTCCCCCAAGACTTTATTCATGTACCACGCAGCGTGATCAATGTCAGGATCCGCCCATACCTGCCCTCTTCCATGTGGATATTGTCCATCAAGAACAGGGACTAATTTGAAGTCAACCAGACACGAATTGTCGTTATTCATAAAATCCATATTGCCGGAATATCCGGTCGCAATCACCGGCTTCCCAAGATACATGGCCTCCGCCATTCCTCGTCCAAATCCCTCGGATCGGTGTAATGACACAAAACAGTCGCAGCATCGAATGAGATTCTTTATTTCATTGTTGGTGAGCGTCTTGTCGATGATGACAACCCGGTCCCTCACTCGACAGTCCTCGGCTTCCCTACGAAATCTCTGGAAGTCCTCACTCCGGGATGCCGACCCATTCAACTTAACGACCAGGCGAGTGTCGTGTCTCTCCGTCTGTGCACACAGCCTCTCAAACGCCCGAAAGACAGCCGACGGATTCTTCCTCTCCATGTACGACGTAAAGTCGAAGAAAAACAAGAAGACAAATGAACTCTCCGGAATGCCGAAATATCTTCGGCCGAGATAGGACGAGATCTCCACCTGCGACGCAAGTGGCACGTACGACTTCGCATTCGAAACCGCCTCGTGCAGGGAGTCGAAACTGAATCGAGACAGCGATAACACCTCATCAAAGCGACCGAGTTGTCTGCCCCACTCGTCCGGATAACGACTCAGCTCCCATGCCGGACAAATCACGTTATATGCCCCCTGAGGCCAATCTTCCCTGACGTGCTTCAATACGGCCTCAACCTCGTCTCCATTAATAAAAAATATATTTAGTGTTGTACTCAGATTGCGGACAAGATGCGGGGTGAGGCTTCTCTGCATGTCAGGGTCTGTCTTCGGATTCACGCCATAGATGTCCCGAATGCAAACCGGAAAACCTACCGCCGTCAAAGCACGGAATGTCGACCGAACATCTTCACCTCGACCACCAGGAGAAAACGGGTGACCTACCAGGACTGGCGTGCCCTCTGGTGCACTGTCACCTTTCATCCGACACCTGTCATTTCCTTAAGAACTCACGTTCCAATCGATCGGTCACGGACTCAGAATACGCGAGCGCATTCCGCGTGGCATCAAGAAATCCGTGGCCGAACTCTCTGCAGGGCTCCAAGTTTGCGCATTCAGCCCACTCATTCCATGAATTGACGAATATGATTCGCTCATCGCCGTGATTTTGTCTGCGCGTCTGCTCGATGATCGCCTCCAACCATGCCTGATACGATCCGGGAGTCGCAAAGGCGAAAATATGGGAATCGTTTTGTCGGCGAGCCGTATTGTCCCACGCTGGCATCACGCCGCGGAAGCGAACGTAGCCTGGACTCTCGCGCTCCAAATATTTCAAGGCCACCTCCCGATAATCGTAGATATCCCCGGAAAAGTCTGGATTCACCATCCGCCCAGGCGATCCAATCTTGCCCCACACTCCGTGCGGCGGAAATTCCACGGACGCATCGAACCCCAACTCCGACGGCGTGTCTGGGTTGACGGAGTGCTGGAATGATTCGACCATGGCCAGGTAAATCTCTCCCATGCCCTCCGCAAGGCACACCTCCCGCCAAAGGCTTGTACTCTTCCTAATATCGGGGAAGAGCCCTACACGATAGATCAGCAACAATGGTTTTCCGTGAACTCGAATATAATTGGGATGCTTAAAGTACTGGATCACGTCGCGAATGAATTGGCGGTCACTGTCGTCCGAATACTGCTGCTCCATCAGAATCTGCGACTCAGCCCCATCCCACCTTCTTGTCCAGTTTTCGTTTGCCCAACAAATACAGAAGGGAATATCGGGGATGTTTCTCTCAAGAAGTCTCTCCAGGGGCATTTCCAGAAGACGCTTATTCCCAAACCGATAGTAGTAATAGCAGAAGCCATGGATGCCGTACCGTTTTGCGAGTTCGGCCTGTTCCGCAATGACCGACTCCACGCGCAGGTCGTAGAATCCAAGGTCAGCCGGCAACCGCGGCTGGTAATGGCCTTGAAAGTTCGGACGCGCTTTCGCCACGTTCGTCCACTCCGTGAACCCTTTACCCCACCAGCGGTCGTTCTCAGGAATGGGATGGAACTGCGGCAGGTAGAACGCAATCGCCCGGATGCGATTCAGATCGTCGATGTGCTCCTGCCACTTCTCGGATAGCTGTTGTTGATTCCGCACGACGTGGCGCGTCTTATACTGTCCATCCTCAACGCGGTCGGATGTCATACTCAGATGATGCACGATCGCCGACTGCGGGTTGTACAACGTCCGGAGGCCTCGCGCGCGGAATCTGATGGCCAGATCAACGTCTTCGCAATATGCCGGCGCAAAGCTCTCGTCGAACCCGCCGAGCTCGCGGAACACGTCGGACCTGACCGCTAGACACACGCCTGAGCAGTAATCGACCTCGCGCAGATAGTTGTATCGTGGCGCGTCAGGGTTCTCTCCTATTCCGATCATCTCCGTGGTGCAATCCCGATTGATGATGGCGCCTGCCTCTTGAAGGGTGCCGTCGGGATACAAGACCTTGGGCCCGACGAGCCCGACCGAACCCTGCGTCTCGAATGTCGTGAGTAGCGGTGGAAGCCAATTCTCCGTGACCTGCGTGTCGTTGTTCAGGAACACCAAATACTCACCGCGAGCCTGCTTCGCCCCACGATTGGAGCTCTTGAGAAACCCGAGGTTCTTGTCGTTCCGAACATAGACCAGATTCTCTACACGCCTCAAGAGCAGCTCTGTCTCGTCTCTGGATCCGTCGTCGATTACGATCAGCTCGATCTCTGAGAGGTTGTCGGTATGCTTCACGATCGACAGCAGGCATTCGACCGTGAATTTGATATTGTTGAAGACCGGAATAACAACTGAGACCGCTGGGCGAACCGCCTCCGGGAGGCTTACATTCTGCATCTCCTCGGCAAGCCGATTCTGGGAAACCTCAATGAGGTCAATGTCGCGGCGCTTTCGATCGGCGGCGTCGCCCCCTCGCTTGACGCGACTCAGCTCTTGCTTCAAGTACGCATAATCGTCCCTCCACGATCGCTCATCGCCCGCGACGGCTCGCCGCGATCGTCGATTCAACGCCAGTCGAGCCCTGTTGAAGGATATTCCGCGCGTTATCTTCCGTCCGACTTTTCGCACAAAGGCGATGAACCCATCGGATAGAATCGTCCGATGACTTGCCCGAAGCATCTCACGGACATATTTCCCGTACGGCAAACCCATGTGTAATCTCACGAAGAGACGCGGGTACTGACCGCTGCCAACCTCTTTGCCTTTGCTATTCGCACGGTCATCGCATTTGTCAGGTTCTGAACGTCCGCTTCATGGATTCAGGCGCCTTCGCGGTCCGCTCGTAGACTCCGAGCGTCTCTTTCGCTGTTCGTCGCCACGAGAAGCTCATTGAATGTTTGAGGCCTTTCTCCCGCAACTCCGAGCGTTTGCCGCCATTCGTTAGAAGGTCTTCCATCGCGTCCCGAATCGACTGCACGTCTTCCGGGTCGACCAGGATCGCGCCGTCGCCGGCAACCTCGGGCAATGAAGATGTCCTGGACGTGATCACGGGCGCCCCACAAGCCATGGCTTCCAGCACGGGCAGACCGAATCCTTCGTACACTGACGGGTAGACAAAGACCTCGCACGACCCGTACAGCGCCGGAAGATCTTCGTCGTCCACGTTTCCGATCATTTTGACGTATTGTCCGAGATTGTTGTCCTGTACATAACGATAGATATCGGAGTTCAGCCACCCTGCCCCCCCCCCAATGACCAATGAGCACTCCTCTTTACGAGCCGTAGGGAGCATGGCATACGCCTGAATCAAGCGTTTGAGGTTTTTCCGTGGCTCAATCGTCCCGAGGTTGAAGATGTAGCGTGACCGAATACCGTATTTCGCAGCCACATGCTCTCGACCGCCGTGCTGCGTCGGCGAAAAGTGTTCGTCCGCGGCCAAATGAACCACATTGACTCGGTTTTCGGGCACCACCAACTGGGTCACCATGTCACGTTTCGTATGATTCGACACTGCAATGAACGTGGCGGCCTGACACACCGCGCTCACGGTTCCCATTACACAATGAATCCTGTTTTGCAGGGCATGGAACTCCGGATGCGTGACAAATGTCAGGTCGTGGACCGTGAACACCAATTTGTTCAAAAAATTTGACGGCACCTTGTACGCGGTGCCGTGGAACAGATCCAAGCCATCAACACTCGGGACCTTGTCCGAACTAAAGGCCACATTTGGCGGGAGTTTGCCCAGGACCGCGGACGGATCGTCGACTGACGGACGGTGAAACAGATTGAACAACGTGTACTCGTTCACCGCATCGAGTTCCATCAACGCCTTGACCAGGTGGTACGTATATCGGCCGATGCCGTCCTTGTCTCCGATCTTACTGACGTCAATTCCGATACGCACTGACGGCCTCTGTCACAATGAGTGTGTAATACCGCCAACCGACGGTGTGCTGCCGACTAATAGGAGACTCTCTCCGTGGAGAGCGCGTCATGCCTCAACTGACCAATATGCTTCAGCATGTTGCTCGCCATAGCTTGATCCACGATTCCTTCGTTAGTAGATAGCCTGACCAGATCAGACAGTTGCTCCAGCACCATGTGGCGTTCAAGTTGAACTGTGACCTCCTGAATCCTGGCGACCGTCTCCTGAATCTTGGCGACCGTTTCCCGCATCACCGCGACATCCTGGTGAATTGCGAGAATTTGCCTACTCAGGTCTTGATAACGCCCCCTGAGCCTCGCGATCATTCCCGTCGCCCAATACACCGATCCGCCGAGCAACGCCAGGCCGACGACAATCACGACGGTGACAATGATGGACGAGGTGCTCATGAGGCCCCCTCCACGATTGGACGGTGTTGGTTCACTTCCAGCCGCCGACCGATCTGTTCATGATATTTGGGGCGTATCCCAAATCGTCCCCGGTAAAAGTCCCGGATAGCCCAGTATCTGGCTGAATTTGTCCGCCGATATCCCCGGTCAAACGGGTGTCGAATCAGATGGCCAATATACTCCTTGCGAAATCCGTTGTTCCTCTGATGTTCCTGGTCCGTGATCTGAGCGTGCTTCTGCAGGAACAGCAGGCGATTCCTCGTATGATAGTAGGTATGGAGATCCGATCCCCTGTTCGCTCCCGTCGATGACGATTCTTTGTGCCACACCTTCGCCGTCTGTACGCAGATATTCTTATAGCCGGCCTTGTGGGCCCTGACGCAGAAGTCCACGTCTTCAAAATACAGAAAATAGTCGGGATCGAACAATCCGACCGTCGTGAACACTTCTCGTTTGATCAGCATCGCGCACCCGGTCAGGCGATCGACCTCGACAATACCGTCGAATTGCCCGCAATCTGTTTCTCCTAAACCGATGTGGTGAGACTCTCCAATGGACCAGTCAATATTGGCGCCGGCGAACCAAATCTTATTGGGTTCCTTGAAGTCGTAGATCTTGGGTCCCGCAACTCCGACCTTCTCGTCCGCCTGCGACGCATCGACGAGACGGGACAGCGCGTCTTTTTCAACCACGGTATCGTTATTCAAGACCAGGATATAATCCGCTCCGCGGTTGAGCGCATGGCGAATCCCGACGTTGTTGCCTTCCGCGTATCCCAGATTCCGGGCGTTTTCAATGACCGCCAATTCTGGGAATGTCCGCTTGAGGGTCGTCACGGACCCATCCTGTGATGCGTTATCGACTACGAGGATCTCAAAGCCGTGGTAGTTCAATCGATTCAGAGACGTAATGCACTCGATCGTCTCCTGAGCCCGATTCCAATTTAATACGATAATAACGACTCGCGGGTTCATGCCCGGCACCACTCTCTGACTTCTCGCAGACTCCTCACAACACGTCCGCAAACGATGGCTTCAGCCTTCGGAACACGGAGGCCCCAATCATGGCAGCCACCAGCGTCACGATCACGAGATATGAATACCCTGAAATGTCCGTCTCCGTCTTCCCGAGAAGGGCCATTCGATAGCCTTCCACCACGTGAAGCATGGGATTCAGGGCAAAGAGCCCCTGTAACGGTTCGGGAATCAATGTTCTCGGATAGAAGATCGGGGTCAAGAACGTCCAGATATTGACGATCACACCTGTGATGTGCCCCACGTCGCGCAGAAATACGTTCAACGACGATAACAGCCATGACAAACCAAGGGCGAACACACCCGTCGCCAGCAGGTACGGTACGACCCAAAGCAATTTGAGAGACACGCCGTGGCCCGAGAGCACGATGACCGCCAGGAACATCGTCACGGCAATCAAATGATTCAGGACGGCCGCCGAGAGATTGATGATCGGAAAGATCTCGGAGGGAAACACGATCTTCTTGATCAGGCTCGACTGCTCCACCACGGACGACGGGGCCTTGTTGACTACTTCCGCGAAGAACATCCACGGCAGAAGACCGGCGATCATCCAGAGGGCAAACGAGGTCCCACCGTATTCGGGCCCGATTCTGACCTTCAAGAGAACGGCAAACACAAAGAAATACAGCCCGATCTGCGTGAAGGGGTAGATGACGGACCAGAAAAACCCCATGAGCGAACCGATATAACGCGCCTTTAAATCACGAGCAACCATGCTGCGAATCATATAATTGCTCTGCCAGATCAGGCGGCTGGAGTGAACCAACCTTTTGAGGGTAGCAGCCATACAATCATTCCGCCCAACTCTTAGGGATATTTTTCCGCACTTCGATATTCTCAAAGTGTTTACTCTGCCTGCTACCGGTATTCTTCGCCCACTCAGCCATATTCTTTACGCCGTCAGCTAGGGAATATATCGGATCATAATTGAATACCTTCCTGAGCTTATCATGTGAGGAATAAGCGTGCTTAACCTCATTTCTCTCATCAAGGTACCTTATCTTCAATTCTACCCCCATCAACTCACATACCTTCTCCGCCAACTCATTCACGGTGTATACGTCATCTGCGCCAATATTGAATATTTCATTGTATGCACCTTTGATACAAATCGATTTCGCTATGATCGGAGAGACGTCTTTGATATAGGTAAAAGCGCGGCTCTGCATTCCATCCCCGAAAATGGTTAATGGTCTTCCTTGCATAATCTGATTCATGAATATGCCTATTACATTCCTATACCTGTCCCCGATGTTCTGACGCTCTCCATATACGTTATGCGGCCTAAAAATAATATAATCCATTCCAAACATCTCTTTGCATATCTTCAATTCCTGCTCGACGGCGGACTTCGCTATACCATATGAGTCCTCTGGGACGGGAGTCATATCCTCCGTCATCGGCAACTGATTCTTGCCATAAACAGCTATCGACGAGGTATACACGAAGCATTTGATACCGTGATTGATAGAGGCATTGATCAAATTAATGCTTCCTATAAGATTGTTTTCGTAGTTAAATTTCTTAATAAAATGGCTTAACCCCTCAGCCGCATAGGCGGCAAGATGAAAGACGTAGTCAAAATCATATTGATCAAAGATCGTCTTGATCAATTTCTCATCGTTGATACTCCCCTCCAGAAAGTGCGCACGTTCGTTGACATTTTCTCTGAACCCCCCACTGAGATCATCCAGGACAACAACCGTGCTTTTCATATCTATTAATTCATCAACGAGATGCGAGCCTATAAATCCTGCGCCACCCGTGACCAAAACAGTTGCGTCCACCTTCTCTCCTTTGAGGGCCGCTAAAAGTTCTCGGCTAATATCTCGTTGATGTAAAACGGCTTGAATTGTGAGCACAGCTCCATGTATAGATAGCCATCGGCATCATAATCGGTGCTATGCCAGAACCCTATCGACCTCCACGCCTCCCTTGAGGCGACCAGTTGGAGGCAATCGATCTGCGCGTGCATAACAGGATCGCCGGTTAATATAGGAACCGTGTGTTTATGGTGAATGATCGTGAATATGACAATGTCTTTTCTCACCTTATCTTTTTCTAAGCAGTCATTTATCTTTTCCAGACAGGTCGGGTAAAGGAGATTGTCGATATTAAAATTCAGGATGTATTCCCCGTCTGCAATCCTCATTCCGTAATTCCGCAGTGAATGTCCCCAGTCTTTATATCGCGTGTTTGTATATACTGTTTTTACTTTTGTTAACGTGCTCAGATCGAATTCTCTCTCATAGGGTTTCTGCTTGACACCGTCGTGAAGGAATATGACTTCAAAATCTCTGAAGGTTTGAGATAGTATGCTATCCACACCCCGTTTTGCCGTATCTCTTGGAGTATGGCTCTCACAATCGACAATGATGATAGAAAATTTAGGCTTCGTGGAGTTCACGTTTCGTGCTGTAATACGAACATCGACCATTTCCAGTGTAAGATTCTGACCATAATAGGGGTCTCCTGCGTCGAGTATCTGTTTCCATCTCTCCGTCATGATATTTTTTTCTTCAACCAATCGTGCCTGACGTTCCGATGGGTTTCCATCTCCTCCGCTGGCCGACTCATGATGGTAGAGCTCCGCATAGGGAGAAAACACGATCAGATATCCTTGTTTCCTGAGCTTCAGGCACAGGTCGATCTCATGAAAGCGATGAGACAATCTTTCGTCGAATCCTCCGACCTCCAGGAATACTTTTCTTCGCATCATCATGCACGCGGCCGTCACGGCGCTGAGATTCTGAATCACGCTCAACCGGCCGATATAACCGTCACTGGATCGCGGAAATTTGCGATGGGCATAAGTGGCGAGATCTCGAGGGCCGACAACGATGCCGCCGTGCTGAACCGTATCGTCAGGATAGTAAAGTTTCGCCCCCACGGCCCCTACCTCATTCCTCTGGGCAAATTCGAGCATCGCGGATAGCCATTCCGGTGTGATCACCTCCGTGTCGTTATTCAGAAAGAGGATATAATCAGTCGTCGACGATTGAACGGCAAAATTATTGATCGCCGAGAAATTGAATGGGTTGTCATACGAGAGAATTCTGATTCTGCTGTCCTCTCTTAAGGATGCAAGATAATCGCGGGTCTCCTGCTCCTTACTCCCGTTATCCACGATGAGAAGTTCAAACCATCTGTCGTCTGTCTTTTCCAGAATCGATGAGACACATCGGCTCAACAACTCTACCTTGTCGCGTGTGGGAATGATAATGCTGACCTTCGGTTCACCTTGAATCTTGTATTTCACACGATAGGAGGTGGGAAATTTCCCGTCCACAACATCGGCCTCCACACCCCGGCCTTCTAGGTATTCACCGATCGCCCTCTTCGCCGCATCGAGCGCGTCCGGTTTCGCCAAAATATTCGATGCCACAGACCCATGAGCTGCCCGCCAATGATAAAGCACCTTGGGGATCCGACGGATCCTATTCGTCTGTTGAACGATGCGGAGAAACAACTCATAATCCTGCGCCCCGTCGTATCCTTCCCGGAATCCCCCGACCCTATCCATGATGGTCTTACGGATCACGGCGAAATGACACACATAATTATAGGAAAGGAAGGTGTCCGGAGACCAGTCCGGCTTGAAAAATGGGTTGTACCGTTGCTCGTTCGCAGCCGGGATTTTGTCCTCATCGGAATAGACAAAATCGACGTCCGGCGATTCATTGAACAGCTTCGCTACCTCATGTAAGGCCACGGGCGACAGCATGTCATCGTGATCGAGGAGAGCGACATAGTCGCCGGACGCCATTTTCAGGGCCTCATTGGAGTTTCCCGCAATTCCCAGGTTCCTGGGCAGACGAACGTACCGGATTCTGGCGTCTCGACCGGCATATTCCTTGATAATCTGTTTGACATAATCCTGAGTCGACCCTCCGTCCGCCAAGCAGAGTTCCCAATTGTCGTACGTCTGCTGTATGACCGATCCGATGCACCGAATCAGCGCATAGCGATCCGTGTCGTACACCGGGGTGATCAGGCTGATCTTCGGCCGGTACGGCCAGGCTTTGGCTTCTACCGACATCTTCTTCAAATCATCTGGGCCAGGCTCATTCTTCTGAATCCATGATTGATATAGCGAATCAGCGTCCGTGATCGACACTTGCTTGTCGTCGTTTCGGTTCGACGCGGAGCTGGCCTTCAAGACAGGTCGGATGATTTGGCTCAAACGCCGGTACGCTCCCTTCATCCATCTCCACCCCGTCACGGTACGGATTATGTTGAGCGTGTCCTGAAGCCGCCGAATCCTCGCCTCATGACTAAGGATCATTTGTTGCTGTGTCAAAACGAATCCTTCGAGCTGCGCTACCTTCAGATTCTTCTTGTTTAATTCCATCTTCAGATCAGCACACCGCGCGACACACCGCAGAAAGTCCCTCTGCACGGGATGCTCGTCTTTTTTCAGGAACACGGCCCACGGCACAACATAATCGGTATCGAACGAGAGATCTGGTTTAAACCCATGTTCCCCGAAGAGTTCCAGCCAATAGATCACGGGGTGAACGTTAATATGCGTGGGATCATCGAACTCATCCGGCGTCGAGGAAAACAAGATGTGCCTGGTGCTGGTGGTCATATTACGAATGGCGACTTTCGCCTCTTCCTCGGTCACATGCTCCAAGACTTCGATACAGGTAATGACGTCATAAGGTTGATCCAGCTTGTCAACGACGGAACCCACCCGGCAGACAGACCGGATGTCCTCCCGGACCTGACTGATGGCGTATTTTGAGACATCGGCTCCGTATGCGTCGACCCCACGGTCACGTAACGCTCCCACCAAGAACCCTTTGGCGCAACCGAGATCGAACGCGCTTTTCGGATGAACGTGTTGAATGATTCTCTCAGCGATTCCACCAAAGAATCTTATCCAGTGCGGTTCATCTCGGTTATACGGAATGCCGCCGTAATAATTCTGATAGTAACCTTGATCATAAATCGGGTCCCCCTGCCCTACTGTTTCCAATGAAACATCTTTCATGAGACCTCGGCCAGATTAGGCATACTTGATCTTCAGTCTCAGGAATGACTTCTCCACGAAATAATATGAAACCGATGCAAGAACAAAAGTGATGCACATACCAATCGTCAGTCTCTCCATTTCGCTGCCGAATCCTGAAACTACCATGGTCCTATAAACGGGGAAGTGCCAAAGATAGAGTCCATAAGAAATACTACCCGTCCAGACAATCCACTTGTTCGACAGCATTGTCCGCAGAATTCCTTCCTTTTTTAGAAGGAGATCGAGGATGATAACGGCCGTCAACAGTTCGATGACGAAGAACAGCCAGTAATACAGGTACGGATTGACCCATTCTATGGAGACCGCGACACCCAAAAGAGCCGTCACGCTGAGCGGAGTAATGTATCCGAGATGCTTCATCAGGCGCTCTCGGTCGAGCGAGCCGATCGAATTCGAAGACAAAATAACTCCCAAAACGCATCCCACAAGAAGGGCATCTGCCCTTGTATCCAACCCGTTATAGACCCGATCCACAGAATATCCCTGGCTCGTCATGTAAATCCGCAGGAGCCAGGCCGAGACGGCGATGGATAAGACAGCGGCAGCTACGTACCATCTATCCCTAATCCGGCGGAGAAGAAAGAGCAGCATCGCCGGCCACAGAATATAGAACTGCTCTTCTATGGACAGCGACCATGTGTGACCGAGAAAATCCGGCGGATGAATGTCGAACGCACGGGCCCAGTTTGATGCGTAGAAGAGCGCAATGAGCGCATCGATTAAATTGGACTTGACTTGATCGTTTTTCAACAAGATAACACTCAAGACGGAGTACACCACCAACAACAGGAACAGCGCAGGAGCCAGACGCAGTACCCGTCGCATATAGAAGTTCTTCAGAGGTACATGGTTCTTCGCATCGAACTCTTTGATCAAGGTCGTGGTGATCAAAAATCCGCTCAAAACAAAGAACATATCCACTCCGATGTATCCTCCCTTGAGGAATGGAACTTCGGTGTGAAAGATCATGACCAACAAAATGGCGACTCCTCGTATTCCATCCAGAGCCGGAACATATCCCAATTCAAATCTGCTCATCGACATCTACTTCGTTAACAAGTTCCATCGGCTGTCCAAATGCAACACACCGACGCGCTCCTTGACCGCCGCGCTTTGGTCAATAGTAAAAGAGAGACACTTAAACCAAATATCGTAAGGAATAAACACGTCAAAATCACTGACCGACGCGGTGAAATAGAACTTGCCGGGAAGAAGGGGAAGCCGATCTACTATGTATTCAATGGCACCCTTTCCCTCAATATAGGGAATCTCGATGTTGCCTATTCGGGAATTGGATCCATTAATCTCAATCCCATCGCTTCGATGAATGGCAATTCCGAACACGGGACGCACCACGCGTTTGTGGGCGTCGAATTCAATTCGCACCGCCAATCTTCCGTTAGGCTCCAGTACAGGGGCCAAATCAGGTTGGCCCTGGTTGTCAACGAAGTACATCCCCGTGATCTCAACGTCCTTTGTTCCAAACCTCTTGAACTCTCTCGGAGCGACCGGATTCTCACTGCCGACAGGGCCTGCGTGAACGGCGCTCTCTTTCACATCATTCGCCTTGCGACACACAATCTCGTGATAGGCCTGGATGACGTCGGCCGGCTTCCCGATCGTCAAACATCGGCCGTGATCGAGTAAACAGACCGTGCTACACAGGTTCTCAATGGTGAACATGTCATGCGAAACGATGAGGATCGTCTTTCCGCTTTCGCGAAACTCCTGTATTTTCTGACGACACTTGCTCTGGAAATTCTCGTCACCCACCGACAATATTTCATCGATAATCAGAATATCTGGATCGACGTTGATTGCGGCCGAAAATGCTAGCCGCATGTACATCCCGCTGGAATACGTTCTCACCGGATGATCTATAAACTCCCCGATCTCGGCGAAGGCCGCGATCTCCGGGAATCGACGGTCCATCTCCTTCCGAGAGAATCCTATCAAGGCGCCGTTCATGTAGACATTATCCCGCCCGGTAAACTCCGGATTGAATCCGGCACCTAGTTCAAGGAGCGACGAAATCCGCCCGTTCACGCGGATACTGCCACCGTTCGGCCGTATGATCCCGGTGAGAATCTTCAGTAAGGTGCTCTTTCCACTCCCATTCTCGCCGATGATGCCGACCGTCTCTCCCGTTCCCACCGCCAACGAAATATCTCTTAGCGCATAGACCTCGTGGTGATATTTCTTCCGGCCAGGATTGATCCACTCCTTTACCCGATCCTTGGGAGACCTATAAAGGCGATAAATCTTGGTCAAGCCGTCGGCTTCGATCGCGTTCATGCTAACTCGCACCCTACTGTCATGACCAACTGATACAACTTGGCCGATTCCATGCCCAGTCAGCGCTCTAATTCCGCATCGCCGTTAGAGCAAACGCCGGGCCGTTTTGGTGCTTTGGATTCTCCCATCCAACTGAGATATTGGCGAGGCCAAAATGTTTCAGGCAGTCCAGAATTTCCACCCGAGACATGAGCCGTCTATCGGGATTTCCGCCTCCGCAAAATCCATTTCCAAGCACCGCTTTTTCGTACTCCGCGTGATAGAGGGCATGTCGAAATCCGCCATACTCTTCGATTGATTTCCGTGTAATGTTCAACTCTGATGCAGAATTCGATGGACCGGGTTCGTCATAATACTGTGTCCACAGGTACACCTTATCAGTCGCCTTGGCGATCAGAGCGATCAATTCAACTGGATTGATCATATGGTAGAGCACCCCGCTGGCGATAAGCACATCGAATCGTTCGGAGTTTTCTCGCAGGAAGCTCACGAAATCTCCACATAAAAATCGAGAGCGCGTCAGACCGATGAGCTCTTTGACAATCAGACACTTTAGGTACGCTCGCGTATTGGCTTCGATGGCCAACACCGATCTCGCGCCAAGCTGCTCCAGCATATAGGCGTTCCCGCCCTCGAGTGGCCCGAGATCGAGAACGCTCTTGCCTTCAATCCCACCGATCTCTTTGACGAACCAAGGGATCAAAGGAATTTCGAAAAGAGGAAGGGCCCCGGCGCGAAGATTTCCCATTTCGCCAGGAAACCTGGAACTCCACTCGCCCGGGAAGATATCCAACGCGTTCTGGGGACTCGGAAGCGACATCTTGTACTGATCGAGGATGTTCCCGCGTTGTTGTACCCTATTAGGATTGCCCCAACGCATAATATTCTGTAGTCGCTTAAGCATTGGTAGAACCTATTTTCTTCCCCACCCTCGTGCCCACAGTGTGTGATTCTCAACGTTGATCGATTGAAAGCCCGCCTTTTTGAGATACATCTCGATTTCCTGGGGGGTTGACGAGACGCTGAACGCCGGCGGTCGCTTTTCAGGGGGAACGGTTCGATGCTGTTCAAACACCCGCCACCCCTCCTCTCCGCAAAGATTGAGGTTATCGATGTAAATTCTTCCACCTGGCCTAAGCACCCGATGGGCGTCGAGGACGTAATGATATCGGTCCCACTCGTCCAGATGCATAAAGACCACGGTGCAATATACCACGTCGACCGACTGATCGGCGATGGGCTTCAAATCGTATCCCGACAATTCGACGAACCGGACGTTGTTATAGTCGTTCAGGCGTTCCGCCGCGTGTTGCAGCATGTTGGTCGAGACGTCGCAGCCGATCCATTCCTTGCACAAGGGCACGATGACCTTCCCGACCCTCCCGATTCCGCATCCGATTTCCAGCACCACGTCGTCAGCACCAATTCCGACCGTCTTCAGCAACACCTGCTTGGTTTCCTCCGCAGAGTTCTGAATACGATCTTCTTCCACGTAGCCGGTCACGTGCATCTTGGCCCGGTCCAGGCTCGTGGACAAATCATTCCAGGTCGCTTTATACGCGCTTCGCGGAGTTTTCTCCTGCTGGCCTGATCGCTCCGGTGTCGAATCAGCGGGCTGTGCACTGAGGCCTCGTAACATCCATCTCCACGCTCTCCTCAACCGCAGGGATGGCAGCCTCCTGAACGGACTGGGGCTGTGGTTGGGGGATGGAATATACTGAACACGTTTCTCCCCGTTTGATGACCCGTCCGACCGCGCGTTCTGCGTGTCTACCTCCTGAACCATTTCCTTCATCGCGTTCTCCCTGGCAAGCAAGGTCTCGATGCTGGAATCAAACCGGGCGACGACCGCTTCCGGCGAACCAGACACTTTCCGCAGCACAAAAATGACTTCATCCTGGCCCTTTTTCGGAAGGTAGAATTCGCAGAGTTCCCAACTCAGCCCCTCCTGAAGAATCAAGTGCCGCAGAAATTCGACCATCCCCTCCCAGGTCCAGACGTGCACGTGAATACTCCGGTCAAGTTCCCAGCGAACGAGGCGCTGCTGTTCAGCGGGGTCATCCGGAACCGTTCTATTGCGGACGTGATGCAGCCAGTCCGCCATATGGACGTCATCGACCTCGCGCACATCGCGCTTCATGTCGTCCACGAGATGAACCAACGGCGTCACCTCGCGGTTCCGATCGAACGTCCAGTTCTTGTCCGGTACGACCAGATACAAGATACCGTCCTGGCGCAACACGCGATAGCAGTCTTTGCTAAATCCGAGGGGATTAGGCAGGTGTTCGATGAGATGGCTGGCGATCACAAAGTCTTGGGATTCGTCCGCAAACAGGCTGAGGCCTTTCTTCTCCACGTCGCAAATAATGTCGGTCTCAACCATTGAAAAGCCCTGAACTTCGGGAAAGAGCGCCGCGATCTCCGACGCCGTCATCTTGTCAACGTATTGGACCTTGCAGCAACGCGGGTCAACCGGGATCGGAAGGTACGATCCGCCGATCTCAATCCCGGACCCACGCAGGAACCGCGCGGCCTGACGGCGCTCATCAAAACTGACGTTGCCAATCGTGAATCGTTTCATCGATCCTCTATAGCGCTGCGTTGACGAGCCGGCCCGCGGAAATCACGACCGCGCCACCGGCGCCACGACCCACATGACGTTTGACACGTCCACGCCCAGCGTGCCCAGCGCCGCCATCACCTCGTCGCGATCCCGTTCGATGACCACAATCCGGTCATACGCCGTGTCCGAGAGCGATGCGGGCGGCCGCACGGGCTTCCCGCACAACGATTGCCCCGCGTGCCGCGCGCTGACCACCGCCACCACATCCAACTGCGCCTCCTGCAACGAGAGCAGCGCGATCTCCGCCAGATCTCCGGTGCCGTAGAGCACCACGGACCGCGCGCCTTCTGATTTGATCCCGTCAAACGTCCTGGTCAGACTTTTCCGCGCTTCGCGGTAGAACACGTAAGAGTCCTGAACATACTGAAACGCCATGGTCGTCTTCTGGGCGATGCCGCTGGGCGTTAGTTCGTACCGCAGGCGGTTCGCTTTGAGATTCACGACCTTGATCAGCCCCTTCTGCCCGAGCCGTTTGAGATACAGATTGGTGAGCCCAAGCGCCACGCCAAGCCGACGGCTCAAACCCCGCTGGGTCAACGCCCCGTCTTTCGACACCTCATCGAGAATCCGGAAGAGATGCCCGCTCTCATTTTTTCTCATGATGTCGCCAACCAGAAGGTGTTCAAATCCTGAACGCGCCCGATTAAAGAAACGGCCAACGTCACCGAAGGCCGACAATTGCTCACCGTTCACTTTATGAACAGGGAGGCCCCAATCATTATTCCGAGCAAGTGAACGACTCTATCTTGATGGTCAGGAACCGAACACAAGGACAGTACCGAAGCCGCCAGAAAAGTGCAACCGGCCCAAGGCCAGGATGGTCGATCGCGAAACAACGTGCAGCGGTTCTTCACCTACGGCCCGATCGCATCCACCCCGATCAGGCCGATGCCGGTGCCGTTGCTCACCCCGCTGAGCGACACCGTATACAAGCCCGGCGGCAACGTCACCAACAGCGCCGCATCCAGCCCACGGTTCGCATTGGTCGGGGCATAGGTGTCCGCCGACATCCCCGTGTTGGCAATATCCGTCGGCGTCCCGCAGGCCACCACCGGGGCGTTGCACGGCGCCGCCGCGGTGCCCCAGTCGTCATTGACGGCCAACTGGAGCGGGGGCGTCAGGGGATTGCTGTCGTTGTCCCAGGACAACTCGAGCGTGGGGTTGGCCAAGGCGCCGGTCACTCCGAAGCTGCTCAACGTGGGTCCAAAGCCCCGGATCAAGACTTGTTTGTTCGTCGTCCCGCCGATGATGAACCCGCCGACCGCCGCATCAGCGTTGGTGCCCACAAAGGCCCGCGTGGAGATGTTCACCAGTCGGGCGGTCTGATTGGGATCCACGTCATCCGCCCCGATCAGGCCGATGCCCGTGCCGTTGCTCACTCCGCTGAGCGCCACCGTATACAAGCCCGGCGGCAGGGTCACCAACAGCGCCGCATCCAGCCCCCGATTGGGATTGGTTGGGGCATAGGTATCCGCCGACATGCCGGTATTCGTAATATCTTGCGGCGTCCCACATGTCACCACCGGGGCGTTGCACGGCGCCGCCGGGGTGCCCCAGTCGTCGTTGACGGCCAACACGAGCGGCGGCGTGAGCGGATTGCCGTCATCGTCCCAGGACAGCTCCAGGGTCGGGTTGGCCAGGGCGCCGGTTACGCCGAAACTCGTCAACGTCGGCCCAAACCCTCGGATCAGGACCTGTTTGGTCCCGGTCCCGCTGATGATGAACCCGCCGACCGCCGCGTTCGACCCTGTGCCGACAAAGGCGCGGGAGGAGATGTTGACCAGGGATGGCGGGCCGGTGCCCAAATTAAACGTCGCGGCGCAGGTCTTGTTGGCATTCAACGTCACGACGCCATCCAGACAATCCGGATCGCCGCTCCAGCCGGCGAAGAAGGACCCGCTATCCGGATCGGCGGTCAGGGTCACCACGGTGCCGCTGACCTGCGTGGTCTGGCAAAGGCTGCCACAGTCGATCACGATCACCGTTAAGAGCCCGGGAGACCCGAAGACGGTCCCGGTACCGGTTCCAGACTTGGTCACGGTCAGGGTATAGGTTTGATTGAATGTCGCGGTGCAGGTCGTATTGGCATTCATGGCGACCACGCCATCGGAGCAGTCCGCGGCCCCGCTCCAGCCTGAGAAGACCGACCCGCTCGCAGGGGTGGCCGTCAAGGTCACTACCGTGCTGCCGGCGTAGGAGTTGGCGCACGTCGCCCCGCAATCGATTCCCCCCGGGCTGGACGTCACCGTGCCGCCCCCTGTCCCGGTCCTGGACACCGAGAGCGTGAAGACCGAGCTGGCCACCGTGAGCGTCGCGCTCCCGCTGATGCTGCCCAAGGCGGCGGTGATCGTGCTAGCGCCGGGACTCACACCGGTGGCCAAGCCGTTGGCATCCACCGTCGCCACCGCCGGGTTGCTGCTACTCCACGTCAGCTCGGCCGGGATGAAAGCTTCGTTGGTGGCGAGATAGCTGCCATTCACCCCGCCCACCGCATAGAGGACGCCGTTGATCGCGCCGGCGGCGAGCCACCCTCGCGCGGTGGGCATCGGCGGCCTGGAGGTCCACGTGTCGGTCGCGGGGTCATACACCTCCACCGTATTAAAAAACACGCTCCCGTTAATATTGATCCCCCCGACCGCGTACAGTTTCCCGCCGATCACGCCGCCCGTCAGGAATTGACGGGCCGTGGGCATGGGGGCCTTGGTCGTCCACGTGTCCGTGGCCGGATCGTAGACGTCCAGGATTCCGGTGACGTTGCTGGAGGCGCTGCCCAGCTCGTCCCACCCGCCGACCACGTACAATTTCCCGCCGATCACGGCGCCGGCCCCGCCTTGGTGAGCGTGGGGCGGCGAGGTCTTGATGGTCCAGGCATTGGTGGCGGGATCGTAGGCGTGGAGATAGTTGGCGAAGGCGCTGTAGCCGTCGCAGGGCGTGTACACGTACAGCAGGCCGTTCATCACCCCCGTCGCCCCGCAGCCGCTCAGGATGGGCATGTTCGCCTTGCTGGTCCAGGTATCGGTCGGCGGGTCATACACCCACAGGTTATTGTTGGGAAGGGAGGGAGAGTAGGTCCATCCCCCGGCGATATAGAGCTGCCCGTTGATCACCCCGGCGCCGTCTCCGGAGTAACGACCGCCCGGCATGGGGGCCAGCGTGCTCCACGCGTTCGTCGCCGGGTTGTAGGCCTGGAGCGTGGAGGTGGGCCCTGCGTTGTTGCCCCCGGCGACATACAGGATGCCGTTGATCACGTCCGCCGCAGGCGAATGCCGCGCCGCCGGCATCGGGGCCTTGGTGGTCCAGCCCAAGACCTGGGTGGAGCCGTCGTCGAAGGTTTTCGTGGCCGTGAACGGCTGGGTCTGGCCCACGGCAACGGCGGGGTTGGTCGGGGTCACGGTGATGGCGGTTAAGGCCTGGCCGGCCACGATGGACACGAGAGGGGTGGGCGCGACTGCCAGCAGCGCTATGAGGGCGAGAGCCGCGAGGGCGAGGCGCCCGATCGGAATCTGCCTTCGGATCATACTGGCCTCGCACTCCGAGATCGCGGATGTCTGCCCCCTCGCCCCCTGTTTTAAGGGGAGAACGGGCAGAAGTCAATTGTAACCTTTTTAGGGCTCCCCTTTACCAAACAGAGATGGGGGAGTGTTCATTTCCTCCATTTTGCCCACTTCGTCGAGAAAGCCGTGCTCCCCCCGCTTCGCACTCGTTCCTACGGCCCGACCGCATCCACCCCGATCAAGCCCACACCGGTGCCGTTGCTCACCCCGCTGAGCGACACCGTATACAAGCCAGGTGGCAGGGTCACGAGGAGCGCAGCATCGAGTGCCCGGTTAGGATTGGTCGGCGCGTAGGTGTCCGCGGACATGCCAGTGTTGGCAATATCTTGGGGGGTCCCGCAGGCCACCACCGGGGCGTTGCACGGCGCCGCTGGCGTGCCCCAGTTGTCATTAACCGCCAATTGGAGCGGCGGTGTCAGCGGGTTGCTGTCATCGTCCCAGGACAGTTCCAGCGTGGGATTGCCCAGGGCGCCGCTCACGCCAAAGCTGCTCAACGTCGGCCCGAAGCCTCGGATCAGGACTTGTTTGTTACTGCTCCCGCTGATGATGAACCCGCCCACCGCCGCATCCGTGCCCGTGCCCACCAAGGCGCGGGTGGAGATGTTCACCAAGGTGGTGGTCTGATTGGTATCCACATCATCGACCCCGATCAGCCCCACGCCAGTGCCGTTGTTCACGCCGCGTAACGAAGCCGTATACGCGCCTGGAGGTAACGTGATGAGCAAAGCTGATTCGCGCGCACAGTTTGTATAAACGCCCACACAGGGGTCGAGGCCGGTCGCGGTGATCTGGGCAGCGTTGCCGCAGACGTACCCGCTCGTGGCGCATAATGGGTCTGCAACCTGCCAGTCATTATTTTGCGCGATCACCGTTCCGCCGGAGTAGAGTTGTAGGAGAGGATCGGCCAGTGCCCCGGGCACGCCGAAGTCAGTCAACGTGGGACCAAGACCGCGGATGAGGACCGTTTTCGGCGTGGTTCCGCCAATGATCACCCCGCCGATCAGCACCTGTTCGCCCGTCTGCACGAGAGCGCGGGTCGAGAAATTACTCAGTCGGGAAAGCGTCGCCGTTGCCGTCATGAAAGTCGAGTCCCCACTGACCGCTACATTCCCTGCGGCGTCGCGACTGGTGACCCTGAAGTGGTACGTGGTTGACGCAGTCAGGCCCGACAGCGTCATGCTGTGGCTGGTTACCAGCGTGATGTTCAGCGGCGTACTGTTTCCGTACGTCGTGGTCGGTCCATACTCAACTCGAGAGTCCGACGGTTCATTGGTCGTCCAGGTGATGGTGGCCCCGGTCGCAGTGACCCGCGACGCGGCGACTGCGGAAATGATCGGTGGAGTGGTGTCCGGGCTCGCCGTGGTGAAGGTGCGATCGGCGCTCACGGCCGAGTTCCCGGCCGCGTCTCGGCTATGGACCCGGTAATGGTAGAGCGTGCTCGGCGTCAGACTGGTCAATGTCACGCGGTGGCTGGTCAGCAGCGTGGTATCCAGGGGCGACGAGGCGCCGTATGCCGTGGTCAGTCCATACTCGACCTGGGACGTGGCGGGTTCATTGCTCAGCCACGAAATCGTGGCGCTGGAGGCGGAGACGGCTCCCGCTGCGATGCTGGAGAGCAGCGGAGCCGTGACGTCCGGAATGGTCTTGCTCACCTCGTTGGAGTACCCGCTTTCGTAACCCGAGGTGTTGTAAGCCGTGACGACGAAGTAGTAGGTTAGCCCCTCCGCCAGGCCGCCGACCGTGTAGCTGGTGATATTTCCCACATCCAGCGATTGCGAATACGGCCGTGATTGACCGTAGTACACTTTGTACCCCGCCAAGTCCGATTCGGTATTCGCGCCCCACGACAAGATGGCTGTTCCACCCCAAGCTTTCGGGATGATCATGAGCAATGCGATTGTGCTGAGAGCGATTGTTCGTGCGATAGCGATAGAGATCTTCGTGGTCCTTTTCCTCCTGGTGCGTTCCGTAATGACAGATCATGAATCAACTACATTCCATAATGAACGGGACTTGAAAAATCGTTGGGAAAAGTGATGCAGCAACATCAGTGCCAGAGGGCTTGACTCTTAGAAAAGAAGCAGCGAGGGGTCGTGCCAGACGGTAATAGCTGGAGTGACGGCACTACAATGGCGGGAACACGCCAGATTTTTGGCGTGAAGGCAGATGCTGAGTTGGAGAAAGGATTGGAAGGAAGTGTTGTGATCGCGCTGGAGTGTTGGTGGCGGGTGAATTGCTTGGGCGATAGCCCCAGCCGTGCCAACGGGAATTGAGCTCAGGGTCTATAGCGGAAGAACGCCACCACCGTGGTCAGCCCGTTCCGCGGCCCGGCGTTTCGGCTGTTGCGGACTCCCGTCGCGAGTGCCCGGAGGACCCCCGCCGTGCAAACCGCGTCTTCACGAAAGCCTTGATGCCCCTCGTTCCCACCCCTCCCTAAGGCCCGACCGCATCCACCCCGATCAGCCCCACGCCCGTGCCGTTGCTCACCCCGCTGAGCGACACCGTGTACAGCCCCGGCGGCAGCGTCACCAGCAGTGCCCCATCTAGATTCCGATTCGCGTTGGTCGGCGCGTAGCTGTCCGCCGACATCCCGGTGTTGGCAATATCCAGCGGCGTTCCGCAGGCGACCACCGGGGCGTTACAGATGGTCACGGCCGTGCCCCAGTTATCGTTGATCGCCAGTTGGAGCGGCGGCGTCACGGGATTGCTGTCATCATCCCAGGACAGCTCCAGCGTGGGGTTGGCCAACGCGCCCGTCACGCCAAAGCTACTCAGGGTGGGGCCCGTCACCGGGAGTTTGCCTTGATGGAAGGTGGGACGGCCGGCCTCCCTCGAATGAGAGAAGCCGGACCGTCAGCCCATGCTTTTATGCGAGTGTATACCTTAAGTAAATACCCCCCGTATTGAGCCCGATGTCCGCTCTACGGCCCGACCTGATCCACGCCGATCAACCCCACGCCCGTCCCATTGCTCACGCCGCTGAGCGACACGGTATACAGGCCCGGCGGCAAGGTCACCAGCAGCGCCGCATCCAGATTCCGATTGGCGTTGGTCGGCGCGTAGGTGTCCGCGGACATGCCCGTGTTGGCAATGTCCGTCGGCGTCCCGCAGGCCACCACCGGCGCGTTGCACGGCGCCGCTGGCGTGCCCCAGTCGTTATTGAGGGTCAACTGGAGTGGGGGCGTGAGCGGATTGCCATCATCGTCCCAGGACAGCTCCAACGTCGGGTTGCCCAGGGCGCCGCTCACCCCAAAACTGCTCAGCGTGGGCCCAAAGCCCCGGATCAGGACTTGTTTGTTCGTCGTCCCGCTGATGATGAACCCACCCACCGCCGCATCCGTGCCCGTACCTACATAGGCCCGGGTGGAGATGTTCACGAGCGTCGCGGTCTGATTCGTGTCCACATCGTCCACGCCGATCAGCCCCACGCCCGTCCCATTGCTCACCCCGCTGAGCGACACGGTATAGAGGCCGGGAGGCAAGGTCACCAATAGCGCGGCATCCAGTCCCCGATCGGGATTGGTTGGCGCGTACGTGTCAGCCGACATGCCCGTGTTGGCAATATCCAGCGGCGTCCCGCACGAGACAACGGGCGCGTTGCACGGGGATGCCACGGTGCCCCAGTTGTCATTGATCGCCAGGATGAGCGGGGCGGTCAGCGGATTACCATCATTGTCCCAGGACAACTCCAACGTCGGGTTGGCCAGGGCCCCTACAACCCCAAAACTGCTCAACGTCGGGCCAAAACCTCGGATCAGAACCTGCTTGGTTCCCGTGCCACTGATGATGAACCCGCCCACTGCGGCATCGGTGCCGGTGCCGACAAAAGCCCGTGTAGAGATATTGCTGAGCTTAGATGGTGGTACCGTGGGTGTAAACGTTGCCGTTACCGATCTAGGCGCATCCATCGTCACCGTACACGTGCCGCTCCCACTGCACGCCCCGCTCCAGCCATCAAACGTGGAGGTGCCATCTGGCGTGGCCGTCAACGCTACCACCGTCCCGGCATCGAAGACCGCACTACACGTGGCGCCACAATTGATCCCCAATGGAGACGAGGTCACCGTTCCCCCGCCGGTTCCAGTCTTCGACACCGTAAGGGTGTATTGGTTGCGGGTAAACGTGGCCGTGACGGCTTGCGCACTATTCATCGTGACCGCACACGCGCCCGTCCCGCTGCACGCCCCGCTCCAGCCTGTGAAGTTCGACGTGGCATCGGGGGTAGGCGTCAAGGTCACGACGGTTCCAGCGTCAACGGACGCCGAACAGCTCGCTCCGCAATTGATGCCGGGCGGGGTTGAGGTAACCGTGCCGCCGCCGGTCCCGGTTTTCGAGACGCTGAGGGCATACTGAATTCGGGTGAAGGTCGCCGTCACGGACTTACCCGCATCCATCGTCACCACGCAGCTTCCCGTGCCGCTGCACGCCCCGCTCCATCCTGTAAACGTCGAGGTTCCATCCGGTGTGGCGGTCAACGTCACCACCGTGCTGGGAGCAAACGATGCCCCGCACGTCGCGCCACAATTGATGCCCGCAGGCGAGGACGTCACCACGCCGCCGCCCGTCCCACTCAGCGACACGCTCAGGGAATAGGGAATGAGGGTAAACGTCGCGGTCACCGATTTCGCCGCGTCCATCGTGACGATGCACGACCCCATCCCCGTACACGCCCCGCTCCAGCCCGCAAACGTCGAGGCCCCGTCCGGCGTGGCCGTCAAGGTCACCACCGTGCCGGTGTCAAACGAAGCGCTGCAGGTCGCGCCACACGTAATCCCTGCTGGAGAAGAGGCGACCGTCCCGCCACCCGTACCGGTCTTGGAGGCACTGAGGGCATACTGAATCGTGGTGAAGGTTGCGGTCACTGATTTGGCTGAATCCATGGTCACCATGCACGTGCCGGTCCCGCTACACGCTCCGCTCCAGCCGGTGAACGTCGAGGTGGCATTCGGGGTTGGCGTCAGCACCACGACGGTTCCAGCATCAAATGATGCCGAACAGCTTACCCCACAGTCGATCCCTGGCAGAATTCCACCAGACTTCGACATTCTCATAATCCTACCCAAACCAGGCACTCCAGAATTTTCTCTCCAATAAAGGTACAAATTATCTACCACCATAAGGGGACCATCCCCACCCAAGGTAATGTTAGAACTTGGAAGCAGTAGAGTTGGAGTACCTCCATTGACGGACACCTTTTTTAGATCCCCGTTTTCGGTGAAATAAATATAAACATCATCCGAGACAAAACCAAAAGCGTTACTATTGTTGTCTACAATAGTTGTCACAGGCCCACCGTTTTTTGAAACCTTCTTTATACTTTGAGTTCCAAGGGTATCAAGATTTAGATAAACATTGTTGCTGTCTATGAATATGGATCCTTCAGTCGAGTTGCCACTGATCAATGTCGTGAGAGCTCCGCTTGCAACATCGACCTTTCGCACATCACGACTGAAGTACTCCACAAAATAGATATTTGTACTGTCCACGGCGGATGAACGAACCCAATTACCACCGCCCAGAACCTGCGTAGGCGTCCCACCGTTTATCGGGACCTTATAGATGCAACAAAACCCAGTTGAATAATAGATATTCGACCCAATAACACCGATCAACTTATCTGTAGCGCTCGCCAGCGTAGTAGCCGTTCCCCCACTCTTTGGAACCTGAACGATCGGAGCAGATCCATAACCGTTATACTGAAAATACGCATTCACATTATCCAAACTGATTGATGAAATACCTCTGTTTCCTGAGCCAGAGAAAATGGTCGCAACAGTTCCCCCATCCTTGGCCACTCTTTTCAGGGAAAGAGGAGCAGTGCCACCATAAGTACAAGAATTATCCGCAAAATACACATCAGTGCTGTCTATCACAAGAGCATCTAGACAATCGACTCCAGTGGCGAGAATGATGGGAGTACCAGAGGTGCTTGACGTGACGGTCCCGGCGCCGGTTCCGGTCTTGGACACGGTGAGGTTATAGGTATTGCGGGTAAACGCGGCGGTCACCGCTTGGGCTGCGGTCATCGTGATGACGCAGGTTCCCGTGCCGGCGCAGGCGCCGCTCCAGCCCCCAAACGTAGAGGTAGCATCCGGAGTGGCTGTCAGGGTCACGACCGTCCCAGCATCGAACAACGCGGAACATGTGGCCCCACACGTAATCCCCGCCGGGCTCGACGTCACCGTGCCGCCCCCGGTCCCCGCTTTGCTCACACTTAAGGTGTACTGGATCCGAGTGAACGTGGCCGTCACCGACTGGGCTGCACTCATCGTCACCGAGCACGTGCCCGTGCCGGTACATGCGCCACTCCAACCGGTGAACGTCGACGTGGCATCCGGGGTGGCCGTCAGCGTGACCACCGTGCCGCTATCGTACGCCGCGCTGCACGTCGCCCCGCACGTGATCCCCGCCGGACTCGACGTCACCGTGCCGCCCCCGGTCCCCACCTTGGTCACACTTAAGGTGTACTGAATGCGGGTGAACGTGGCGGTCACCGACTGGGCCGCACTCATCGTCACCGAGCACGTGCCCGTGCCGGTGCACGCGCCGCTCCAGCCAGTGAACGTCGAGGTCGCGTCCGGCGTCGCGGTCAGGGTGACCACCGTGCCGCTATCGTACGACGCGCTGCAGGTCGCCCCGCAGGTGATTCCAACGGGAGAGGACGTGACCGTGCCGCCACCCGTCCCTGTCCTCGACACACTCAAGGTGTACTGAATGCGTGTGAATGTCGCCGTCACGGCCTTCGCCGCATCCATCGTCACGGTGCAGGTGCCGGTCCCGGTGCACGCCCCGCTCCACCCCGCAAACGTCGAGGTCGCATCGGGAGTTGCGGTTAGAGTGACCACCATCCCCGCATCAAACGCCGCGCTACACGTCACCCCGCAGGTGATCCCCGCCGGGCTCGACGTCACCGTCCCGCCCCCGGTCCCCGCCTTGGTCACACTTAAGGTGTACTGAATGCGCGTGAACGTGGCCGTCACCGACTGGGCCGCACTCATCGTCACCGTGCACGACCCCGTGCCCGTGCACGCCCCGCTCCAACCGGTGAAGGTCGAGGTCCCGTCCGGGGTGGCCGTGAGCGTCACCACGGCCCCGCTGTCATAGCTCGCGCTACACACAGCCCCACAGTTGATACCTGAAGGAGATGATGTAACTGACCCAATGCCGGAGCCTGTTTTGGTCACCGTCAAATCGAAGTGTGGAATAATCAAACCGCTACGAACGGGCCACACGTAAATGAAGCCCCATTTCATGCCTTCAAGCCAATTCCCAGCCCGCATATGGACTTGCCACACTAAGGAAGGGCTGCCGGCGAACGTAGTGGACGACAAGTAGTAGCCATCCGGCTGCACATTCAGGAACGGATGCCCCGACGGGAGTGATGGATCAATCCGCGAAACATCAGCCAGGCTGTACAGTTCTTTTCTGTTGGGCAGGCGCCAGTCTGTGTAACCCAGGTAGGTATTAGTATTTAGACAGGCGACATAGTCGAGGGCGCCCTGCCATGTCTTTACCGTTGCGGGGGAACATGCGACAGGTCCCGGTGCATTGCCGTCCTTTGTCCACATCAGGCCGGTAAGGTCGTCGGTGATTGTGCCATCGACGTTGTCTGTAAAGCGTGGGTTGGGCCACGCCACGCCTGCCTGAAGTTCTCCGTCATCTCCTGTAGCACGACTTACTACCTGGCCAGTCTTCCAAATTGCAGCAGGTAAAATGGTCTGTCCAGAACGAACTGGCCACACTGAGTAGCTCCAGACTTGACTGCTCATACCCTTGTATCCATAGTTCATATCGACCAACCATGCGCTGTTCCCGTAGTAGGTCGTGGTAGACGACCAGTAACTGGTCGGTTGCACACTGTTGAACCCCTGGGTATTAAGCCAAACGGCTAAGCTTGCGTTTTCTAGATTAACAAGGCTCTCCAATTCATTGACATTTGGAAGATGCCAGTCAACATACCCAAGGAATGCGTTAGCATTTAGACAGGTGACATAATCGAGGGCACCCTGCCATGTCTTTACCGTTGCGGGGGAACATGCGACAGGTCCCGGTGCATTGCCGTCCTTTGTCCACATCAGGCCCGTGAGGTTATCAGTCACCGTGCCATCACCATGGTCTGTAAATCGTGGACTTGTCCAGGACACACCAGCCTGTATCCCCCCATCCTGCCCTGTCCCAGCACAGGAAACCACTGCCCCGAAAGTGTTGTAACAGGTAGTCTGGCCAGTACGGGGAAGGTTAACCGGCGAAGTACTGATCTTCACCGCAAATGCATCGAAAGCTCCTCCGTTAAACGTCGTATCATAGGCCCCTGAAGTCGTGGGGAACCCTGCGGACAGAGTCGCACCGGTCACATAGGCACTCCCGGACCCGTCCACCGCGATACCATAGCCATAATCCTGATCACTTCCCCCTAGGTACGTGGCGTAGAGCAGCCCGGTACCGGAAGGGTCCAGCTTCACCACAAATGCATCACTTCCCCCATTATATGTCGTGTCATAGGCCCCAGGGGTCGTTGGGAAATTGGCTGAGCTCGTCGCACCCGTCACGTAGGCATTCCCGGACAGGTCCGCGGCAACATGGCTGCCCAATCCTCCCAAGAATGTGGCATAGACAAACCCCGAGCCGGAAGGGTTCAGCTTCACCACAAATCCATCTCCACTGTTATACGTCGTATCATAGGCCCCGGGAGTCGTCGGGAAATCTGCGAAGTCGGAATTTCCAGTCACGTAGGCATTCCCACCCCCATCAACGGCGATACCGTAGGCATATTCTTCGTCACTGCCCCCCAGGAAAGTGGCGTAGAGAAGCCCGGAACCAGAAAGGTCCAGCTTCACCACAAATACGTCTCCCGCCCCGCTAAACGTCGTATCATAAGCCCCGGCGGTCGTGGGAAAGTTGGCGGAGCGAGTTCTACCCGCCACGTAGGCATTCCCGGCCCCATCCACGGCGATCCCGGCGAAGCTATTCTCGTAACCGGCCCCACCAAGGAACGTGGAGTAGAGGAGACCGGCACCCGACGAATTTAGCTTCACAACAAACACATCAGCAGATCCTCCGTTAAACGTCGTGTCATAGGTCCCAGGGGTCGTGGGAAAGTCGAATGAATAGGTGACGCCGGTCACGTAGGCATTCCCGACCCCGTCCACGGCAATTCCATATAGTGGATAACCAAGGTGGCTCTCCTCGTAACCGCTTCCCCCCAGGTAGGTGGCGTAGACAAGTCCAGAACCTGAGGAGTTCAGCTTCACTACAAATGCATCAGTTCCACCATTAAACGTCGTATCATAGGCCCCGGAGGTCGTGGGGAAATTGGCGGAATACGTCATACCCGTCACGTAGGCATTCCCGGCCCCATCCACGGCAATGTCATACCCATAGTCATCGCTGCTACTTCCCCCTAGGTATGCAGCGTAGGCAAGGCCAGTGCCGGAAGGGTTTAACTTCACGACGAATGCATCAGCGCCTCCGTTCAACGTCGTATCATAGGCGCCAGCGGTCGTGGGGAAGTTACTGGACCGAGTCGAGCCTGTTACGTAGGCACTCCCGGATGAATCCACCGCGACCCGATAACCAGAGTCGCCGAGGCTACCTCCGAGGTAAGTGGAGTAGATCAGTATCGGGTCGATGATGAGCGTCTGATTGCTGTCATACGAAGCCACCTCAAAGCTGTATGCAAAGAGTTTCGAGTTTTGTGTTTTTACCTTTGGGTCATGAATCTTAAACTGCCCTGCCACATCTACACGCTTTCCATCAATCTCCTGATACACGATGGGCTTTTTCTGAAAGATCTTCTTCCCCTCACCCCTGCCCTCTCCCACAAGGAAAGACGGGAGAGGAAGGGCGATCTCCAGATCCCCATCCTCTGTCACTCGCAACCCCTCGATCCCCTCATACGCCAACTTGACCTTCGAAGGATCGGCTCCCGGTTTGACGATGATGTCGTACTCCAGTTGCCGGTTGTTCCCGTAGAACTTCATGTCGATGCCGGGGTAGATCTCCTGATACACCACGGCCTGGTACGTGGGCACGTTGGCCTTCCACTGCTTGGGATCATTGCCGACGAAGTAGTTGACCTTGCCTTCCTGCATCCCTTCCGCGACGATCCTGGGATTCTTGTTGGCGCCCAGGGGAATGAGCTTGACCAGGGCGGATTGGGGGGAGTTCGCGGGAGCCTTCGGATCATCCGCGCAAGAAGCAAATCCCCCCTTCCCCCCTTTTTCAACGGGGGGTATTTGAGACAGGGGCAATGCGGAATGCTCAAGACAGGGTGGGTTAGTCGTACTGCCAGACGCGCCCACGAGGGACAGATACACACCATCTTTGGTGAAATATGTGGCATGGCCGCTGCCTTTCTCGTAGAACTTCACCTTCTTATCCACCTGCCCGTCGTTCTGGATGAAGTACAACGGCAGTTTTCCGTAGGCGCTGACGACCTGGGCGTTCTTCTCCGCATCAGCAGCCTTGCCGGCCTCTGCGGCCGGTTTGGCCACGGCCGACGCAGGAGGAGCAGGTGCGACGCCCAAGAGACCCATGAGGACGAGGGAGGTGAAAATGAGACGCCTAACCGGGATGTGTCGTCGGATCATACAAATCTCCTCCTCTGAGATCGGACATGAGTGCGTGAAACATGACGCTGAATAACACGACGCCGGGCAACCGACATGGCAAACAGCCTCCCCTGAGACTTTTGTCGCCTCGGCAGCCCGGCTGTCTTCGGATGCGGAAGATCCGTGGCTTTGCGTCCTCCCGTCGCCGGGAGTTTGCCTTGATGGAAGGTGGAACGCGACAACGGTGCCCGTGGGAAGTGGCACCCCACATCGTCAGGACTGCCAACCCTCGTGCCTGAGGTTCTAGACGATTGGCCCTCGGATTACCACAAAAATCAGTTGTCGCTTCTTGCGAACACTTGTCGAATCTTAGCGTTTCTCGGTGGCGACGGCCTTCGTGAGTTCGCCATACCGATAGCGCGACCGAAACGATCGAGGCGAACACCGGAGCCACTGCCGAAAGACCGTTGAAAATCGCTCCGGGCCGCCGAAGCCGGCCCGGTATCCAACCTCTTTGATCGGGTCGTCCGTGTACACCAGTCCTCCGATAGCCTTTTTGAGTCTGACGCGCACCAGGTATTCGGAGAACGGCATCCCGAGCGCCTCACGGAATCGCCGGCACAGATGGTTCGGATGAAACCTAATGCGGTCCGCCACGCTCCGTAACGTCAGTTTCTGGTGGTAGTGGCGTTCAATATGCCGGACAGCGTGTCGGATCTTGGGGTGGAGCGCCCCGGCCGCGGTCAGGCATATCGCGGTCGTCAGGTCGTCATATCGGATCCCATCTGCCGCATCCTGTGGTGGCGTGGTCGACTGGTCGCCGGACGACGTCATCTCTCTCCGTTTGCGGCCACGCCGCACTGAGCTCCCAGCATCCGCCGGCCGAGACGTCGCCCGTGGCTCGTCACTCTGTGTCTCCACCTTGGGGGTCGAGACATATCCCGCCGAGGCCACCGGTGATCGTCGGAACGCCCCAGCCCCTTGCCCGCCCATCACCTACGGCCCGACCGCATCCACCCCGATCAGCCCCACGCCCGTGCCGTTGCTCACCCCGCTGAGCGCCACCGTATACAAGCCCGGCGGCAGGGTCACGAGCAGCGCGGCATCCAGCCCACGGTTCGCATTGGTCGGGGCATAGGTGTCGGCCGACATCCCCGTATTCGCAATATCCTGCGGGGTTCCGCAGGCCACCACCGGCGCGTTGCACGGCGCCGCCGGGGTGCCCCAGTCGTCATTGACCGCCAACTGGAGCGGGGCCGTGAGCGGATTGCCATCATTGTCCCAGGACAGTTCCAGCGTCGGGTTGCCCAGGGCGCCGCTCACGCCGAAACTGCTCAACGTCGGCCCAAAGCCCCGGATCAGGACTTGTTTGTTCGTCGTCCCGCTGATGATGAAGCCACCCACGGCCGCATCAGTCCCCGTGCCCACATATGCACGGGTGGAGATGTTCACCAGTGTCGCGGTCTGATTCGTATCCACGTCGTCGACGCCGATGAGCCCCACGCCTGTGCCGTTGCTCACGCCGCTCAGCGACACCGTGTAGAGCCCAGGTGGCAGAGTCACGAGGAGCGCCGCATCGAGCGCTCGATTGGGATTGCTCGGCGCGTAGGTATCCGCGGACATGCCGGTATTGGTGATGTCTTGCGGGGTTCCGCAGGCCACCACCGGCGCGTTGCACGGTGCCGCCTGAGTGCCCCAGTTGTCGTTAACGGCCAACTGGAGCGGGGCGGTCACCGGGTTGCCGTCATCATCCCAGGACAATTCGAGCGTCGGGTTGGCCAAGGCCCCCGTGATCCCAAAACTGGACAGCGTGGGCCCGAAGCCCCTGATCAGGACTTGTTTATTCCCGGTCCCGCTGATAATGAACCCACCTACTGCGGCACTGGACCCTGTACCCACAAATGCGCGCGTCGAGATGTTGGCCAACCGGCCGGCACCGGCCGTAACATCGATCTGCAACGTACCGCACAGGGTATTGTTGCCTTCCGTCGTTGCTTCGGCGATCACGCCTCCACTATCAGCCATAGCGCACACGTAGTAGCTGCCAACCGGCGTGGTGGAGGGCACAGTGACCAGCGTCGTGGCGCCGCTGCTCGCTCCTGCGGCCAACGAGCTCACCGAGCGCGTTTGCGCCAACACCACGTCGTCTGCTCCGCCGTAGACTGCGTCTACCGAGATGTGGAACGCAATCGTGAACGCGCCGGCGTTCGAGCCCCCTTGATTCTGAACCGTATTGGAAACGCCCAGAGGATCTCCCTGCGCCACGGTCGTCGAAGACGGCGCCACTGCCGTCATAATCAGATCGGGCAAGAGAACGGTCACTGTGGCGGTGCTGCATAACGTATTGTTGCCCTCCGCCGTCCCTTCGGCGATCGCCCCGCCGCTGTCAGCCATGCCGCAGACATAGTAGGTGCCGCCCGGAGTCGTGGAGGGCACCGTGACCAGGGTCGTGGCACCGCTGCTCGCCCCCACGGCCAACGAGCTCACCGCGCGGGTCGGCGTCAACGCCACGTCATCCGTTCCGCCGTAGACCGCGTCCACCGACAAGTGCAACGCGATCGTGAACGCGCCGGCATTCGAGCCCCCTTGATTCTGGGCGGTGTTGTCAATATTCAACGAATCTCCCTGCCCTACGCTCGTCGAGAACGGCGTGACCGCCGTCATGATCAGATCGGGCGGGGGGATCACCACCGTGACGGTCGTGGTGTGCGTTTCGGTCGAGGCCGTGCCCCAGATCACCACCGGGTAACTGCCGGTCGCGATGGTGGACTGGGCGGACATGGTCAGCGTCGAGGTTGCCGACCCGCCCGCCGGCACCGACACCGTCGCGGGGCTGAAGTTCCCCGTCAGGGCCGGATCCACCGCCCCCAGCGTCAGCGCCACCGATCCCGCGAAGCCGTCTCCCGACGTGACCGTGACGGTGAAGGTCGTGGAACCGCCCGCGTTGACGGTTTGGCTTGCTGGGGTTGCGGTGACCGTGAAATTGGACAACAGTGCGCGTTGCACGTTCAAGCGGCCGCCCGTTACGGTAATCCCCGCCAATGAGGGAAGGGGATCGACTGCGTTCAAGATGGCGTCCTTGACCTGGGTGAGCGTGAATGACGGGAATTGGGACCGAATGAGCGCCGCCGCGCCCGAGACGTGGGGAGCGGCCATCGACGTACCGCTGGCGAAAACATACCGCGACGGGTCGCAGAAGTCGCACGATCCATTGGGAACAGTGGAAAGGATTAACGCCCCGGGAGCGCCCAGATCTACGGTGGAGACCCCGTAGTTGGAAAAGCTCGCGAGCTGATCGTTCCGATCGGTCGCGGCCACGCAGACGATGTTCGGCTGACTGTATGCACAGGGATAGTCCGGCGTGACGTCGTTGTTCGTGCCGTCGTTTCCCGCCGCCACCACGAAGAGCATCCCGGCAGTATTCGCGTACGCGATCGCGTTTTGGATGGTCACTGAAAAACAGGAGGCTCCGTTACATCCCCAACTGTTATTGGAAATCTTGGCGCCCATGTCCGCCGCATACACGATGGCGTCGGCCGCGTCGAACGAAGACCCGCTTCCACTTGCATCGAGAAATTTGAGGGGCATGATTTGGGCCTGCCAGGCCACGCCCGTCACGCCGACCGCGTTATTCCCCACCGCCGCGATCGTGCCCGCAGTGTGGCTCCCATGACCGTAATCATCGGACGGATTGTTGTCGCCGTTGGCAAAATCCCAGCCACGATAGTCATCCACCTTTCCGTTGCCGTCGTCGTCGATCCCGTTGCCGGCGATCTCCCCCGGATTGATCCAGAGGTTAGCCGCCAGGTCGGGATGGTTCAGATCCATGCCGCTGTCGATGTCGGCCACCACGACGGTTGGACTCCCGATCTGGCTGTCCCACGCCTCGGGCGCATCGATATCGGCATCGACCGTCCCCCCGAACTGGCCGGTGTTGTGCAGGCCCCAGAGGTCGGAAAACCGCGGATCGTTGGGAAACACAAGGGCGTGATAGATAATGTTGGGCTCGGCGTACTCGACGCGAGGATCGCCTTTGTACCTCTGGAGGAGCGCCTCAGTGGATTCGCCGCGCCTGGATTTGACCCGCTGGACGCCCAGTTCGCGGATCTCCGAGACCACGTCCACGTCCGCTGTGGCATGAATCAGAACTTTCTCGGACGCGGGTGTGCCCGCCTTGAATTTGACCAGAACCTCGCCTGGGGCGTGGCTGGCCTGAGATACGGTGGGAACTAGGGTTCCGTGGGATTCCAACATGCCGGAGGAAGCAGGCACTGGCTGGTTGATGAAGAACCAAAAACCGAGGAGCGCAAACACAAACCTACAGCTAAAACCACCCTTACGGGCTACCGACATGGCCATCATCTCCAAAACGATTCGTGTCACCTCGGTAGCCCGGCTGTCTTCGGATGGGAAGACCCGCGGCTTTGCGCCCTCCCGTCACCGAGAGTTTGCCTTGATGGCAGGTGTCAACGGACCCGGCTCCTCCACGAATGAAGAATGCCGGGTCCGGAATGAAACATCCGCTATGTCATCGCGTCATGGCGATAGCTCGAAAACCTCCACCAAGCCCAGCCTTGTTCCTCCTCTCACCCCCGGGACGAAAGAACGCCCTCGCCCCTGTTCCCGCACTTCAACTAGTTCCCGAGTTCGTCGACACCCACCAGGCCAACGCCCGTCCCGCCGCCCACCCCAGACAGGTTGACCGTATACACGCCCGGCGGCAGCGTCACCAGGATCGCCGCATCTAAATTCCGATCCGGATTGCTCGGAGCATAGGTATTCGCCGACTTCCCCGTGGCAATAATCTCGGCCGGCGTGCCGCACACCGCCGGGGCATTACACGTCGTCACCGGCGTTTCAAAATCATCATTCGTCACCAGCAGGATCGGGGGAGATTCCGGCGCCGGATTGCTGTCATGGTCCCAATACAGTTCTATCGTTGGGTTGGCCAAGGCCCCGGTCACCCCAAAATCCGCCAGCGTCGGCCCAAAACCCCGCACCAGAACTTGTTTGTTCCCTGTCCCCGCTCCGATGATAAACCCACCGATCATGATATGGTCCAGGGTCAACACCTGTCCGCGCGTCGAGATATTCACCAGTTTCGGCTGAGTACTCCCGTCCGTGTCATCAACGCCGATGAGCCCCACGCCGGTGCCGTTGCTCACCCCCAGCAGGCTGACCGTATACGTGCCCGGCGGCAGCGTCACCAAGAGGGCTGCGTCCAGACTCCGATTCGGATTGGTCGGGGCATAGGAATTCGCCGACTTCCCCGTGGCAATAATCTCGGCCGGCGTGCCGCACACCGCCGGGGTATTACATGTCGTCACCGGCGTTTCAAAATTATCATTCGTCACCAGCAGGATCGGGGGAGATTCCGGCGCCGGATTGCTGTCATGGTCCCAATACAGTTCTATCGTTGGGTTGGCCAGAACTCCCGTTACTCCGAAACTACTCAATGTGGGGCCAAAGCCGCGGATCAAGAGCTGTTTAGACAAATTGCCACCCAAGATAAAGCCTCCCACCATCGCATCCATATCGGTACCCACGAATCCCCGCGTCGAAATATTGATCAACCGCGACACATCGCCCACGTTCGCCGCCGCCGACGCGCTGTTGTTGATCGTGATCGATTCGCTCTCGCTGCCCGCCGCGCTTGCCGTGTTACCAAGCATTCCCTCCGCCAGCGGCGTCAGGACCAGTGTGATCGTCGCGCCACCAGCCTCCACAATAGTCCCCAGGCTACACGTGAAGGACCCGCTGGAGGGGGCGGTACAACTCCCCTGGTCCGGCGTCACGGAATTGAACGTATTCGATAAAGTCGGCAGCGTGTCCGTCACGGTCACGTTGGTGGCTGTGCCCGGTCCGTTGTTCGTGATGGTGATGGTAAACGTCACGGGCTGCCCCACCTGCACCGGACTCGGCGCCGCCAGTTGCGCCACCACGAGATCTATTAACACCGTCGCAGGATCCACCGTAAAGGTGGCAGTGACCGATTTGGCTGCATCCATCGTCACCGTACACGTGCCCGTCCCACTGCACCCCCCACCGCTCCAGCCGGCGAAAATGGATCCACTGGCGGGGGCGGCGGCGAGGGTCACCATGGTGCCGCTCGTATAGGGCTCTGAGCAGTCCCCTCCGCAGGTAATGCCCGCGAGGTCGGAGGTGACGGTCCCACTGCCCCCCCCGGCCGGAATCACCGTCAGGGTGAAGGTTGAGACTAATGGTGTTGAGTTATTAACAAAGCTTTCACTTTGACCATTGGTAAATCCTTGAACATGGATCCCAATGCGCAGAGCGCCAGTCTGAAGATCAGTAATGAGATTTGAAAGGGATTGCCCATTTTGAAGAGAAAAGAGAATCTCCAGATATTCTCCTGGCTGAACACCAT
>Ga0214473_10000787_pt1 | contig 43447 bp, 42 predicted proteins | sample RVTome_7_FD_203509 | JGI IMG/M metagenome (GOLD analysis project Ga0214473, IMG submission 203509) | Soil microbial communities from uranium-contaminated site in the Upper Colorado River Basin, Wyoming, United States - RVT98D197 | ecosystem: Environmental > Terrestrial > Soil > Contaminated >...
TTTTGCCACTGCTCAGACAGAAGATAATCGTAGAACAATTCAGCTGCGTTTTGGTGAGCTCCACTAGTAACTATTCCTATACTTCTCAAACTTGCTGTGTCGGGGACATCTGCTAGATTGAGTGTCTCGACGGCCCAGCCTATCTTGATAAGTGGAAGAGGTAATCCTATCCCAAAATCCCCTCTAGAAACATACTTTTGCATGTTGTGATAACATGGGAAGGTTTTAGGCTCCACATTCCGGAGGAATTCTTTTACAAAGTTGTCCCATTTACTTTCTCCTATTAACTTCAACAGAGTAGCAAAGTAATAAAAGCTATACATCCCCTCAGACCAATCCTGAACTGATTGCATTGCTACCTTCCCCTTGAGCTGAGGATTTGCAAGTTCTTCTAATCTTGTCGGGACAAGCTCTTGACTAATAACCGAACGATTATAGATAGCATGGGTAGGTTCCACAGCTACAGCTGACCACATCTCATCTTTATCTTTGAACACGGAATCATATGAGCTATTTTGATCTGAAATATATTTCCGCAGATAACCCTCTATCTTCAGCTGTAAAGTAGCATAGTGAGGAAGCATTACAACGTCAGCCGTAGGAATGCCATACTTGACTTCTTGTTTTACTCTATCAACTACGGTTATGGGATGCGCAGCATAGTAGGTCAGATTTATATCAAGATCAATATGCCTGTGGCGAAAACTTCTGAGGATGTCAAAAAATGTCTTGTGAAATGGACCGTAAACCACTAATTCCTTCTCAGGTTCTTTAAGCATAAGTAATTCCACGATATTAACTTATAAAAGACTTTTCAAGCCAAGTATACGCCGACGAATACTTTGTTAAGAACTACTAATGACCATCGTGTCCACCTTCGGTCGCCCCAGTTGATGCCAGTTTGCAGCTTTCCGGTTTGGCCTTCTTAAGCTACAAATCTTTAGATGAATCGAATCTAAAAATCCTTATTATTTCTAGGACGTTATCCATATATTAAATGCAAACATTGGTTGAAAACAGAGTTAAGGCAGCAAAACGTGAAGGGCAGATTGTAATCTACTCCTCTCTCGAAGGTGTCCTCTCAAACTTTCTATCCGCCTACAAAGCCGCGCACCAGCAAGATCATGGTCACATCTCGTTTTACAGTGCACATCCTATGGCTGTGTACCAGAAATCAAGGCTGGAATTCAGACAGCCGATATGGTAATTCTACCTCACTATTTAGTTCTCCAAATGCAGCGCGAGGGGTTGCTTAGACCCTATGCATCCAACCAGACGAAGACCTATCCTAATGAGTTCTACAGCCTCGGAGGATGGGCAGCGGTGACTGTAGAACCCACAGGAATCGTGTACAACCCGAACAAGGTTAACCCAGATGATCTACCGACCACTGTTGAAGAACTGACGGATCCAAAGTGGAAGGGAAAAGTTGCAATGCAATCTCTAACCGAATACCCTGAAGGAATGTTGGGTTTCTACTATGTCTTAGCTCTAAAGCCTCACCTGGGTGAAGACCGGTGGAGATCATTTCTTTCGAATCTTGCGAAGAACGTCAATCCAGATGTGTTCGACTGCCTAGCACTCATTTCTCGTTCAATCGTAAAAGGGGACAACCACTTCGGTATCCCGTTAACACTGCGGAGAGTATCCTTAGTCGATGCTGCAGAAGGAAAAGTGGAGTTCCTCCCACTAGATGACTTGCCCTATATGACTTCATTCAAAACCGTCGGCTTGATGAAGAACGGTTCGAATCCGAACACAGCCGAACTATTCTTCGACTTTGCCCTGTCAAAAGACTTCCAAGAATATATTGGTCAGAAGATCTCAGGAGAGCTCCCTGCTCGTCCGGGGGTGAAGACGAGCTTCTGGGTCACAACGCCAAATGTGAACCCAACATACTACTTCCCAAAGATGGATGATGTTGTGAACTTCCAGAGCTATATCTCAGAGATCAGGCATTTAGGTTTGAAGTAGTGGTCTTTTAAAAATGGTTAAATTCTCCAGAAGACTATTCGTAATAGAAATGTGGTTATATTGGTAAGTCGAAACATAGTCATAGCAGTTGCATCTTTAATTGTAATAGCAGCAGTAGCGGGATTGTCGGTTACATCACTCAACATGGCTCCAACTACGACAACCTCTGTGTCCACAATTACATCTGTATCTACGACAACCTCTGTGTCCACAACGACATCTACAACAACGACTACATCCACCACAACTACGACTACTAGTTTACCGCCTCAGCCTGAACCTGTGCTCATAATCTACAGCACAACGGATCCTGAGGAGTTCAAGGTTTGGCAACAAAGCTTCAACAAAAAATACCCCAGCGTCAAAATCGAGTACTTTACCGGCAAGCCAGGCGATATCTACACAAAGATAACTACGGAAAAGAGCGCTGGGCAACGGACTGCCGACGTAGTTATGATAACTCTACCGCTTCAAGTCAGGTTACAAAGCGATGGGCTGCTTGACATTTATAAGACCCCTGAATCCGCCGCATACCCATCCATATTCAAGGATCCCGATGGATACTGGACGGCTGTGATACTACTCCCCATGGTTCAAGTATACAACACTGAGAAGGTTTTGCCGACCGAAATCCCCAAGACCATTGATGACTTGGTAGACCCAAAGTGGAACGGCAGAGACGTCATTCATGACATAACTTTGGGGACTACTGGAACAGAGTATCTCGCAACTATGAAAGAGGCAATGGGCGAGGCAAAGTGGAGATCATATATAGAAAGACTGGCTGCAAATGTAAAGCCTATGAGACACTCATCAGTCTCGGGTGGAATGAGCACCGTGGCATCTGGAGAGCGCGATATAGGTTTGAGTGTGTATATGCATGACTATATTTCAAACAAGAACCGCGGAGCACCAGTTAACCTGCTCAAAGTTGAGGGGCTACCAATTCTCACGAGCGTAGTCCCGGCGAGTCTTGTAAAGGGTGCGGAGCATCCTGTTGCTGCAAAGCTCTTCATAGACTTTATTCTATCGACTGATGGGCAAAAGATTGTCGGGAACACAGAGGTTAGAATAGCTGCACGCCCTGGAGTTGAAGCAAAATACACGCTTAGCACAGTACTTCCAGGCACAGAGGTTAACGACCTAATAATGTTCCCAAACAAAGATACAAGAGATAATGTGAACAGATACGTAACGCTCTTCAAACAACTATTTACTAGCTAAGAGAAATTACTCCCTACGCAAGGAATGTCAATTGGATAAAGAAATATCCTCGTAGGGCGGTAATAAAGTGGCTAAACCTGGTTCATCGAAGAATATTGAAAGAAGCAAGAGTTTCATCTCTTCTTTAGCTCTGCAACCGGCATCAAAGCTACTTTCAAGAGCATTCATCCCACTTGTGATCATGGTTATGGGGATATTGATAATATCGCCCGTAGCTGCACTCCTTTTCGGGAGCTTCTGGAGTTCAAGACCAGGTACTCCGGGCTATCTTACAATTGACAACTATGTGAAAACTTTCACAGATGTGCGAAGCCTTAGTCTATTGACAAATAGCCTCTTCTATTCATTCGGTTCTGCGCTCCTAGCAATATCTCTAGGAATCATCATTGCATTCATAACCGGTAGGACTGATACACCTCTACGCGGATTCTTCACCTACATACCTTTTCTATCTTTGATAACACCTGGAATAGTTAACAGTATTGCGTGGATCTACCTTCTAAGCCCCAATACTGGTTTGATTAATGTCTTCTTCAAGAACTATCTAGGATTAAAGTCAGCAGTATTTGACATCTACACAATATGGGGAATGATATGGGTTACAGGGCTTTCACTCTTCCCACTAGCATACGTAGGTGTACGAGCTGCACTATCATCTCTTGATTCGTCTCTAGAGGAGGCAGGAAGGATATCCGGCGGAGGAATTAGACACGTAATATTTCGCGTAACACTCCCCCTAATTCTACCTGCCATACTCTCAGTATTCATATTATCATTCATAATAGCCTTTGAAGGCTTTGACACCCCTGCTATGATAGGTATCCCCGGGAACGTAGACGTCTACATGGTTGACATATCCAGATCCATCCTCTACATGATCCCGCCCAACCTTGGGTTAGCAGCATCTCAATCCATAATAGTGGTCATCATAACGTTTGTGCTCCTCTACCTCTACAGGCGAGCCATCAGGAGAACTGAGAAGTTCGCTGTAATCACAGGTAAAGGGTATTCACCTAAGATTATGAAACTTGGCAGATGGAGATATATCGGTTTAACATTTCTCATCGGATATCTGTTAATAGACGTAATTCTACCTTACTTCACACTCCTGCTGGCTTCGCTTCAGCTTTTTTGGCACCCTTCAAAGCTATTCAACAACCTCACGCTTCAGAACTATATCGAGCTCAGCACATATCCCTCATTTCTCACAGGCACTATAAATAGCATCTTAATATCATCTTTATCTGCCACTGTAACGCTTGTAGTAGCGCTTCTCATAACCTATCTTTCCCTTAGAACCAAGATAAAGGGTAAAGGACTGCTGGAAGGGTTAGGCATGCTTCCCAGAATCTTCCCAGGGCTGGTTCTGGGCGTAGGGTTCCTATGGGTTGCGGTCTCGCTCCCAACCGCCATATACGGTACTATCTGGCTATTGATAGTTGCCTATATCGTCAAGTACATCCCTCATGGGGTTAGGTTTCTATCAGAACCTCTGATTCAGATACATCGAGATCTGGAGGACGCTTCAAGAATATCTGGAGCATCCCTCCTATATACTATCAGGAAGATAGTAGTAGTCCTAGTCAGACCGGCACTTATCGGCGGATGGGTCTACATAGCATTGATAAGCTTTAGAGAGCTCGGGGCGGCCGTTCTCCTCGTTTCACCTGGAACTCCAGTTATGTCCTCTGAGCTCTACCGAATGTGGGCTACAGGTAATGTGGAGCACGTCGTGGCAGCAAGTATCGTGCTCATAGCTGTGCTCTGGAGCATCGTATTAGTGGGGAGCATAATATCTAAGGCCATTCTTACGATCAAACCTACCACTTAGCAAGCGTTCAACTCAATCACTAAACTTCATCCCGAGAAATACTGACAATTTGTCATCCGATATTGTTGAGGTAGCGTTTACTGGGGGAAGACCATTATTGTTGTCATTACAGTTGTGGTGTTATAGCTTGTAGAATTGGTTTTGCAACCACTTTTTCAGTGTAAAGTCTTGAACTACGCTTTCTCCTCCCGAGTCAGATGAATCCACATGAGTTTGAGTTTTCGATGTTACTACATTGCAATATATTCTATAGAATTTTTCTACATGTCGCTTAGTGACGTGTTTTCTATGAGGTCGGAGTCCTCCCCCAAACGACGTTGGGATGTGAAGAAGCTCATGGATTATTATCTTCTCCTTATCATCTTTCGATAAAGAGTCGTATTGTTCACTCAAAACCTCAATAATATACGTGATATTAGATCCTAATGTTTGTCTCCATATCTGGGTTAAACCATGTATCCTCGCTATAATTGTGCGACTTCTGGAACCCTTGCTTCTAATAAACCGTAACCGATCTAAATCTACATGTGAAAAATTAAGCGCTGCAACAATAGATCTAGCTGTTTGCTCGATATCTTCTGCTTCGGTGTAGTTTATCACATCTTTATCAATTGAAAATACGTATTAGAATATTTAGTGTAAATAATCTTATAGACTCTCTTCCTCTCCTTGTTTGGTCTAAACTAGCTAGATGGCTAAACCGATCTATGAATTACTATCTATCTTAGTTTTTCTCGGCTTAGTTCTTAAAAAGTATGTGGCGAGTAAAATCATGGACGCTGCTTCAACGATTATAACGTAAGGCAGGATCAACAATTGGTTGTTCTCATATAGAAAACCAATAATTAAACTCCCCCCCATCCATGCTGCGCCGTTGGCGAACCCGAATACTCCGTACGCCTTGGGTCTTTGGTTAAACGGAACCAAGTCAGCGACTGCTGCACGCATAGTTGTCTCTGAGACAGCCATAACCACCCCCCAGAGAACACTGGCTACTACGACACCTGAAATATCTCCTTTGAACAGAAAAGGAACAATCAATACAGCTATTAACGGCGTGGCCAACATGGATTTCACACCAATTCTATCATAGAGCATCCCCACCGGTAAAGCAACGATCGCGTCAGCCGCCATCGCAATCGTGTACATTAGAGCAATCATATAGTCTGGAGCGATGTTAACGGTCCTTACGTGGAATGCAACAATCGACCATTGAATAAAGCCAAGTGATAAGAGACTAATCGAAATTGTGTAGACCCAGAACTCTTTACCTATCCGGCTTTTAGAACCATTTTCGGTAGCGTGTTTTCGTATTTCAAACGACTTTATTGAAGGATAAATTAGATATGCTATTCCAAGGAAGACTAAAGATGCTACTGCTGGAAAAGCTAAGACTGCATAGGAAAAACCGTAATCCATGTTTGAATTTAGTAGGCTTAGTGACACTATGATAGGCCCTGTTACAGCTCCAATCTGATCTAACACTTCGTGAAGCCCAAAGCCTTTTCCACGGCCCATTTCCGTAGTTATTTCAGCAAGTATCACATCTCTCACAGGTGCTCTGAGGCCTTTTCCAGCTCTCTCAACAAAGATCAGCACGATTGCGATCTCCCACCTGCCAGCTAAAGCCATGAGAGGAACAGCTAGAAGATTAATGCCATACCCTAAGAATACAATAGCCCAGTAAGCCCGGCTTGACTTAAACGAACCAGCTAGAACACCTCCTACAAACCGCATAAAATAGCTAATGAACTCACCTACCCCTATCAAACCAACAGCGATAGCGGAGCCGCCTAGAACTTGGAGGTAGGAACCTAACACCGATCTAGCTCCCTCATAGGTCATGTCTGCGAACAGCGAAACAAGCGAGAGCGCGATAAACGCTTTAAGCGCTATTCCACTTAACCTGCCCAATTAGTCCACCCCCAGCCGTAATACAGTTAAATTAAATCTTTAAACCATACTCTGCGTAAAGAAAAACCATTCCGTCAAATCCCAAACTTATTGATTAAAACTAGTCTGGATTGCAATGAATCAATCTTGTATGTAACATTTAGATATTCTTGGTTGCAGTACTGTACAGGGCGGATTGAATGAGCTCAGAATCTGTTGACAAGGAATTAGCTGACATTCTCGCAGAAGGGTACAGAGAGGAAATGATGTCTCTTCTAAAATACCGGCAAATAGCTTCAAGTCTGCAGCGACTCTACGGTTCAAATGATTTGGCGCAAATAATGAGAGATGAGGAAATGCACGCAAATCTCTTCTTAGAAATTACAAAAGATTTGAATCTTGACATCGCGTTCATAGGTGAAGAAGCTCTAAAGAAAGAATTAACCACAATAGCCAATGAAGAATTAAATATCGTAAAGAAATACGAAGACCTAGTTAAGAGCCGCAAAATAAAGAATGAACAAGTTGTAAACCTACTCAAGCACCTGATCGAAGACTCTAAAAGACACAACGAAATATTAAAAAAACTATCCGAGACAGATTTCAAAAAACATGCTGTTGTTAAACGCTGACGATTAGTGTTAAAAGGTGCATATTAACGATGATAGAAAAAAGACTAGGGTACACGTTCTCAGATAAGAATCTATTAACACGGGCGTTAACTAGGAAAGCATACGCGAACGAGCAGAAGTATCTTAACAATAACTTAGATGATCAAGAAGTGTTTAGAACACTCGGTGACGCAGTGTTAAAAACTATTTTAGTTGACCTATTAATAGAAAAAGGCTGCAAAACCCGTGAAGACATAACTACGCGCAAGATGAAGCTGGAAAGTGAAGAAAAACTAGCATCCATCGCTCGTGAACTTCAGATTGGATGTGACATCATCCTAGGTCAAGGCGAGAGAAAGCAAGGCGTGCAGGACGTGGCGACCGTTCTAGCCGAGACTCTTGAAGCTCTAATCGGCGCAATGTATCTTGACGGCGGATATCCATGTGCGAAAGAAGTGATTACTAGATGGTTCAAACCGTATATATCATAATCAAATCTGCTAAAAAAGCCTGAAAACCTGTAACTTAATAGCCAAATGATTAGCGAAACTATTTTATTATAGACCCAACCATCCCCCGTACAGGATAGGTCTGCATGGACTCAACCGTAAACACAACATTCGCTTGTACCTGTTGTTGTCTAGGTTGCTGTCTAAACCAGCCTTAATCCACGTAAGAAATAAATTCTTCCGGTGATTAAATTGGCTGAAACAATCTCATTCCAGAATATTTTATCTAAAATCGGGAAGACACCTCTCATCCCAATTGGAAATAACACGTCAAAAGGGCTGAAACTATACGCTAAGCTTGAGTGGCAGAACCCATTTGGCTCTTTGAAGGATAGACCGGCTTACTGGATGATACGGGAAGGCGAGCGACAAGGACTGCTAAAGAAGGGCGAAACTATCGTGATAGAACCCACATCCGGCAACACCGGTATAGCTCTAACCGGTTTATGCTCATCACTAGGCTACGCGGTTGAAGTTGTCATACCTAAACGAGTAAGTTTGGAGACTAAGAGCATACTCAAAAGTCTAGGCGCGAATCTTTTGGAGACTGATGACGACCTTTGCCCCCGGGTTGGACCGGGGACAGATCAGTCAATTGCTTTAGCTGAATCTATGGTGAAGAATCACGGCGGAAGATACTTCATGCCTAATCAGTACTCAAACGAAGCTAATTTCCAAGCCCATTACGAAACAACTGGCCCTGAGATATGGAATGACACTGAAGGAAAGGTAACTCATTTCATCACAGGTGTGGGAACAGGAGGTACAGTAACCGGAACATCAACATACCTTAAGAAGCAGAACTCAAGAGTTAAAGTTGTTGCAGTACAGCCTCAGCGAAACCACCACCTGCAAGGGCTTAGAAACCTTGAGGAGTCAAAGATGCCTGACCTTCTAAAACGAAGAATCAATGTGATAGACGATCTGGTTACCGTTTCAGACTCCGAAGCATTCAAAACTGTTTCTGAAACTGCGAAGAGCGATAATCTCTTCATAGGACCATCTTCAGGAGCCACGTTAAGCGCAGCACTATCACTTGCTGAAAATGTCAAAGAAGGTATTGGTGTAGTGATATTAGGTGACAGCGGACATAAGTATTGGAGTGTTTTTAACGAGTTCGGCGTCTTCAGTCAGCAAGAGTTTAACCATCTAAAAACAAACGCTAACCATCTTAGTAACATTCCATTCTTAAACGATGTTAATTCCAGTTTATGATGCGCTTTATGCTTATTAACCCCTTGAAAGTGGGCTAAAATAGCATGGCTAAATCAAAAAAGGTCAAGTCCCCCGCATCTAATTCAAAACGACGCATAGATCCCATCATGAGTAAACAAGAAGTTATCGAGTCACTAAAGTCGGTTATCGACCCTGAACTTGGGATGGACATTGTTGAGTTAGGCATGGTGAAAGAGGTTAAGGTAAATGGTGGCGAAGTATTTGTCAAAGTTGCCCTCACTGTTCCCGGATGTCCTCTTATCGAGAAGATAAGAAGCGACATTCAACTTGCACTAATAAAAGCTGACTCTGTTGAGATAGATTTTACGTCAATGAATGAAGACGAGTTAGATTTCGTTAGAGCGAAGCTCAGATCTAGAGCAGAGAAAGAAAACCCGCGAATCGAAGGCGAAATAAGACCAACTCCAAGTGACAAGCAAGACGTCACTGGAATAACACACCTGCGAAAACCTGGCATTAGAAACGTTATCGCTGTGGCTTCAGGAAAAGGCGGTGTTGGAAAGTCATTCGTAACCGGGATGCTAGCCTCCGAGCTAGCGAAGCGCGGCTATCTAGTAGGTGTGCTTGACGCGGACATAACAGGTCCGAGCATGGCTAAAGTATTTGGATTGTTTGGACAGGTGAAAGCCGGTCCACACGGAATAGTACCTGCCGAAACAAAATTCGGAATAAAAGTCATTTCAATGAATCTCGTTATAGAGAAACCTGAAGACGCGCTTGTCTGGAGAGGGCCAATAGTCAATGGAGTTATTCGTCAGATGTTCACAGACGTCGATTGGGGGAATCTTCACTATCTTCTTCTTGACCTGCCTCCTGGAACAAGCGACGCGCCTCTAACTGTTTATCAATCTCTACCTGTAAACGGCGTTGTAATAGTTTCGACGCCTCAAGATCTTGCCATAATGATAGTTAAGAAATCTATCAAGATGGCTAAGACTATGGATATACCCGTCTTAGGTCTAATTGAGAACATGAGTTACCTTAAATGCCAAGGATGCGGTGAAAAATACAACATCTTCGGGCCGTCAAAAGGTGAACAGACCGCGAAAGACTTGGAGATTCCATTCCTTGGTGTGATTCCGCTGGACCCGAAAATACCTGAGTTATCAGATAAAGGCAAGCTAGAAGATTACGAAGCTACAGATATCGCAAACATTGTCGACAAGATACTTGCGAACGTCAAGAGTTCACCTGAAGAACAAACCACGTAGATATCAAAAATAGATACGGATATCTCTGACCTTTTCTTATTAGTAAACAAATTGGAAAAGGCAGAATCAAAGCTGCTTTTCTTGCTTTACAACTGATTTCTTGGGAAGAATTATTGTCTAGACTGAGTCGAAGGGCTTCATCACGGCCGGTATCTCATCAAACAGATCTGAAGCCACTATATGCATTCCTCTCTTCTCAGCAGCTTTCTCGCCTGCCAGCCCGTTGAAGTAGGCTGCAATTGAAGCTGCGTAGAACGGTTCTAAATCTTTGGCAAGCAACCCCGCCACAATCCCTGAAAGCACATCTCCAGTTCCTCCGACAGTCATAGCTTGGCTACCAGTGTAGTTTAAAGCAGTTTTTTCACCATCGGAAATAACGTCTGCTATAGGCCCTTTCAGAAGTATAGTAACACCGCTTCTTCTAGCCATCTCCTCTACTTTCTCAATACGTGACTCAACTGAACTCTCCACCTCTACGTTGAAAACACGTTTAAACTCTCCAGCGTGAGGCGTGATCACCGCTTTCTTATTCCTAACCTTATCTACAACATCGTTTACTAATGCATCAGCGTCGAGAACAATTTTAATATCTTTCAAAGCCAGCTCGTTGACAAGCTTGCATATTCCATCTCTTTTTTGACGCCCCAGTCCCGGACCTACGACTGCCGAACCCGTTTCCGGAAGCCAATTCAAAAGTCTGTTTACCGCACCTGTTGTGAGCTTAACATCTGGCCTGGGAATAATTATCAAGTCAGGCGAAAGCGCCCGTACTGCTGTTGAGATGCTCTGTGGAACCGAGAGATATACCAAGTCTACTCCCGACCTTAGGGCAGCATAAGCGGCTAGGAAAGGTGCTCCATGGTAGAGTCTGCTTCCACCTATTACGGAAACTACTCCGTTCTGACCTTTTCTAGAATCGAGGGGCCTGCTTTTCAGGTTACTCCTAACCATTTCCTCTGTAACTTTTACTGCTTGAACCATGTTATTCTCAACCCCTACAAAGGCTTACCGTATTAAGCCTCGTCATATTTTAGCATTGAGTAAACCTCGTATTTGGAGAGTTTATCCCTACCTTTGAGAGGAGTTAGCTCTATCACGAAAGCTATGCCAGCTATATTTCCTTTCAATTTTTCAACAAGCTCAGCAGCAGCCTTCGCAGTGCCTCCGGTAGCGAGGATATCATCTATTATCAACACTTTTTGACCCGGTCTAATAGCGTCGCTATGCATCTCAATAGTTTCAGAACCATATTCTAAATCGTAGGATGCTGCTATAGTGTCGCTTGGGAGCTTATTCTTCTTCCTAACAGGTACAAAGGAAGCGCCGAGTCTATAAGCAACGGGCGCACCAATTATAAACCCTCGAGCTTCAATAGCGACTACCGAGTCTATTTGTTTATCTGCGTATATCTCCGTGATGTCGTCGATAACTTGTCTAAATGCTTTAGAGTCACTTAGCAGTGTTGTGATGTCTCTAAACAGAATACCTGGCTTTGGGAATCCCGGTATTGTCCTTATCTTCTTGCTAATATCTATCTTTTCCACGTTTACTCACTGTGTTAGATGAATTCTTGCCGAGTCTAATGCGTGACTGCACTCGCAAGTTGTTTCTCCAACCATATTCGGTATCATCTTGAAAATCAGGTCTTTAACTCTCTTATTATTCTCATGAAAAATTCTAGATACCTCATCGAGATTAACAGGCTTGATGTCATGACGCCCCTCAAGACCCACGTCGTAATCTGTGATCAATGAGATATTGACATAACAAAGCCCGAGCTCACGAGCTAGCACACACTCTGGATACTGAGTCATGTTGATGACTTCCCAACCGTTGTTTGAGAAGAACTTACTCTCAGCTCTGGTTGAAAACCTAGGGCCCTCAACGACGACGACTGTGCCCTTCCCATGTACCGGAATCTTCAATTTCTTAGCCGTGTTGACCGCCAATTCTCGAAGATCAGAGCAATAGGGATCCGCCGCACTAACATGTGTAGTTTCGGGGCCGTCATAAAACGTGTGCCTTCTACCATCTGTAAAGTTCATGAACTGGTCGCAGATTACAAATTCACCGGGTTTAATGTGTGGCTGAAGACTACCTGCTGCACAAGGTCCTAGTATTCTCTTTACACCAATGTATTGTAAAGCCCATAGGTTTGCTCTCACAGGTATCATGTGAGGAGGGTACTGATGCTCTTTACCGTGTCTGGGTAAAAACGCTACCTTCACACCTTCAACTTCACCTATGGCGACTCTTGCACTTGGCATACCATAAGGTGTTTCAACGGTCATCTCCGTGGCCTTGTCCAACATGCTGTACAGGCCAGAACCGCCTAAAACCCCAACCTCAGCTTCGAACTTCATAGAAAGCCCTTTCAGTCAAGGTTCTTTAAATCTTTCAGGAGGGATTTGGTTCCATCAAAACGCGAGAGCCTACGCTAGCCATTTAATGGGACTTATAGAACAAGAATACTCAATTATTAATCTTCAGGTTTCTTTTCCGAGATGCCAACTAACACTGTTCCGATGTCGGGGTTTTCACTTATACCCATTTTATTCTTCAAGTAATAGTCGACTTTCGATGAAGGACTGCCTGAAACCACACTATAATTGCCTTGAAGGCTATGTAGATTTGGAACTGATTTAGATGGTAGAACAATGTTGGCGTCTCCTCTAGATATTCGCATTCTGTCTTTATACATTACAAAGTTGTTTCCCAAAAATATCGCGTTATTGCTCTTCCTAAGGTCCTCAAGTTTCTTATCATCATACACTTCTTCACCTATCAATTTCCCATCTGACACAATAACTACTGACGAAGTGCTCTGAATGTCCTTAGAAGCCTCGAAGAATAGAGGGTAGTATGCCACAGCGTAAATCGCCTTGCTTTTCAAAGTCTCTTTAACACCTGTATTCTCAACTTTATTGAAACCAAGTAAATCTCTACTCTCATATTCAGATTCACTTTTCACAATGAAATCCAAATCACCGCTAGAAACTTTTGTCATTGAAACAAATCCCGGAATCTTTGAAAGAAGATCAAACACCTCCACATCTAATTTTACGCTAGACATGTTTTCAGACACCGATTACCATACATATATTCAGACAAGGCTTATTAGACGTTGCCCTACACCAGCACCAACGAAGATCATGTATCAATTTAAGATACCTCAAAAGAAGTTCCAGATAAGCGGGGTAAGCTTCGGAGGTTCCCCTGGGGAAAGACCAACAGTCATGGTGGGGAGCATTTTCTACGCTAAACATAAAATTGTTAGAGACATTGCTAAAGGAGAGTTTGATAGGACCGAAGCTGAAAAACAAGTAAATCTTCAGAAAGAGTTATCTGACAAAACAGGGCTTCCATGTGCTCTTGATGTTATAGCTTCAACTCCTTTAGCTATGGAGCGGTTTCTAAGGTTCTCTGCAGATGTGTTTGACGGCCCTTTATTTATGGACGGCTCAACCGACGACGTGAGAGCAGCCGGCGCAGAACTTGCCTCACAGTGGGGCTTGTCAAATCGAATAATCTACAATTCAGTAACCCCCGACAGTAAAGATTCAGAACTTGACAAAATACGCGCGACAAGTACAGAGAACTGTGTAATACTTGCGTATGCTTCCACCTCATTTACTTCTCAGGGGCGAATAAAAGCTGTGAATGAACTCATCCCAAAGCTTGAGCAGAGAGGTGTGACCCGAACACTGATCGACACATGTGTTATAGACATACCCAGCCTTGGAAGCGCAAGCAGAGCACTATTCGAAATAAAGCAATCTCTAGGTCTACCTGTTGGCAACGGTTCGCATAACGCCATATCAACCTGGCGAGGACGCGAAAAGAAATTCGGATTTGAATCGAAAAGACCTGCTGTTGCGGCCGCAGCAGCAATAACTGCTGCAGTAGGTGGTGACTACTGCCTATATGGGCCTCTTCATACAGCACCAGATGTCTTTCCTGTTGTCGCGATGGTCAACGCAGCACAGGAACAGCTCGGGTTAGAAGACGGAGTAAAGCCTAACAGAGCTCTTCCTCTATTCAAAATAGGGTGATACATATTATTTTCCACTGCACTTGACATTGTACCAAAACAGGTGACTAGACAATTTGTTTTCAAAGCGTGAATATCTAGGTGAAGAACAGGCCGAGGCGGTTTTTCAGCCTGACGGTAGGCGTGTTAAGATAAGGGCTATGTCTAAAATTATTGATGCCGCCAGAGACGCGGGATTAGATATTCAGTCCCCCTGTGCCGATTTAGGATTGTGCGGCCGCTGCAGAATCATTCTAAATGACCGCCAGATAGTGACTGATCCCACAGAGAATGAACTTAGATCTATCTCAAAACATGATCTTGAAGCAGGGTATAGATTGGCCTGTCAATGCTCAATTTCAAAGTCTGGATCAATTGTGATAACGGTACCTGCCGAGAGCCGGGTAAGTCATCAAAAGACGGTTATTCATGGTTTCATGCCACCATTTAAGGTCTCGGCTAAAGTGTCAAAAGTTGTGATTAGAATACCTCGCATAAGCAGTTCTAAGAGCATCATCGCTGATTCAGAAATTCTGCTTGATGCGTTGAAAGTCAAAGGATGCAAAAACATGTCATTGAGCTTGGATTCTATGAGACTCCTACCAAATCTTCTTCATTCAAACAGTAATGTCATCACTGCTCTCATATGGGGAAGAAACACTGTTCTCACACTGGAATATGGCGATAGGCACGATAGGCTTTTTGGCTTAGCGCTCGATATCGGTACAACAAAGCTAGCTGGATACCTAGTGAACCTAATTACAGGTAAACTATTAGCATCATCTTCTCTTGCGAATCCACAAATAGCTTTTGGCGAAGATCTGATATCGAGAGTAACGTACTGGTCTGAGCACAGCGATAATGGGCGAAGACTGCAAGAATCTGTAGTAATTGGCGTCAACAAGATAATTGCGAATGTTTGCAAAGAAGCTGAAGTTTCGCAGAATGAAATAAGCGATGTAACCGTTGCTGGAAACACTGTTATGCACCACATATTCTTTGGCATCTCTCCTGAACGCGTTGCGCAAACCCCTTTTCCATTAGCGGTTAGTAAATCATTTGACGTAAAATCTGAATTTATTAAAATGAACGTTAACCCGTCCGCCTACGTTCACGCTATTCCTCCTATAGCCGGCTTTGTTGGCTCAGATACTGTTGCAGGTATTTTGGCAACTGAAATCTACAAATCCTCTGAGACAAGCATGTTGATAGACATTGGAACCAACGCTGAAATTGTGGTGGCTCACAACAAGCAACTTACATGCTGCTCATCCCCCGCTGGTCCAGCGTTCGAAGGCGGGCGCATCGAACATGGAATGAGATCATCAAACGGCGCTATCGAAAGCGTATGGATAGACTCTAAAGACTACACTGTTGGATATCATACAGTCAACGACGCTAAGCCAATCGGCATCTGCGGCTCTGGGCTAATAGATGCTGTAGCTCAGATGCTTAAGACTGGGATAATCGGTAGAAACGGGCATTTTGACACAACTAAGAAAACAGATCGGCTTCGAACTTACGATGGGAAAACCGGGTTTGTATTAGCTTGGATGAAAGACACTGGAATCGCTGCTGACATAACTCTAACAAGCCAAGATATTCAGGAAGTCTTACTAGCCAAAGCAGCTATATATGCCGGCGCTTCAGTTATTCTTAAGCGTCTAAACGTGAAATCTGAAGATATCAAACAACTCTACGTCGCAGGATCTTTCGGGACATATGTCGATGTCACAAGCTCGCTGCTAATAGGAATGTATCCTGAGCTGCAATATGACCATGTTAGATTCGTAGGTAACTCATCAGGAGCTGGTGCGAGAATGATTCTTTTATCTGATAAGCTTAGACGAACAGCTGATAAAATAGCTGAAACGACACGTCATATTGAGCTTTCAACTGACCCGCTATTCGAAAGCGAGTACACAAAGGCGCTGTGGATGCCGCATAGAGAAGACAAGCGGTTTCCAAACGTCATGAAGATGCTTAGGAAGCATTAAAATAGATATCTTTCAACTTCAAAAGCTTCACTATGTTCAAAAATGGCTCAGAGACTTTGCTTGATATATACCAGAAGCGGAGCCCTCGTTCACATAAAGCCTTTGAAAGAGCCAAACACATTTTTCCAGGAGGCAACACAAGAGCTGTTATCTTCTACAAACCGTATCCTATCTATATTAGCAAAGGCCATGGTTGTAAAATATGGGATGTAGAGGGGCACGAGATACTAGACTTTATTGGAAACTACATTTCACTGATTCTAGGGCATTCGCACCCAAAGATAATAGAAGTGGTGAAGTCACAATTAGAATATGGAACCGTTTTCTCTTCTCCAACTGAATATGAGAACATATTAGGTGAAAAAATACAGGAAAGAATGCCGTCGATAAGAAGCTTAAGATTTACAAACTCTGGATCTGAATCTACTATACTTGCGATTCTAGCCGCTAAAGGCTTCAACGGTAGGAAGAAAATAGCGAAGTTCGAAGGAGCACATCACGGAACAAACGAGGCGACAATGGTTAGCACAAGTCCCTCCTTGAAAGACTTGGGTACATCAGTAACTCCAAAACCTATTCCAGATGGGCCGCATATATCTGACTCTGTATTGAAAAACACTGTTGTTCTCCCATTCAACGATAAGGATGAAACAGAGAAGTTAATCCTTGAGAACAGGAAAGAATTAGCTGCGGTAATAGCCGAGCCAATACTAGGATCAGCCGGTATTATTCCAGCTCGACATGAATTCATATCTTCTCTAAGAGAAGTCACTGCGCGAAATGACATACCGCTAATCTTTGACGAAGTCGTTACGGGCTTCAGAGTCTCCAGAGGCGGCGCTCAAGAATACTACGGTGTTAAGCCCGACCTTACAGCTCTGGGAAAGAATATTGGAGGAGGCTTTCCTACAGCTGCAGTAGGAGGCAGAGAAGACATGATGGCGCAGTTCGATCCAATCCATACAAATGGAATATTTCATTCAGGCTCATTCAATGCTAACCCGATATCCATGAGGGCTGGGATTGCGTTAATGGATGAACTCTCCTCAGATCTTTACAGACAGCTAGACAATTTGGGAACAAATGCTGTTAACAGTTTAAGAAAATTATTCTCAGATGAACACATAGAAAGTAAAATCACACGTATAGCCTCATTATTCTGCGTGCACTTTACATCTGAAGAAGTTACTGATTACAGATCAACATTGAAAGAAAACACTGAAAAACAATTCAATCTGTTCCTAGGACTGCTTTTGAACGATGTTCTGATATCTAAACGCGGAATAGGCTGCGTATCCGAACCGATGACAAACCGAGAGGTCGACTCTCTTGTTCATAAAACCGCACAAGTGCTTCCCTACATTAAGGAAAGTAGTTAAATAACCACGATACCTTGTTAACGAAGAGAACATATTGACTGAAATTGATGCTGTTTTAAAAAGTATTCCTGAAGCAGTTGCACCATCTGTTTCAAAGAGCCTTCTAGACATTATTTTAAAATCAAAGAACGGGCCATCTCTACCATCAGGTTTAGCAAGAAAAATACTGGAATTGTATCATGATGACTTACTTTCGTCAAAAGAAGGTTTTAAAGTGCTTATGGAAGCCTCCGTTTTCTTGGAGAAAGAGAAGACCACTGAAAAACTCCAAGAATTAAATCTCAACGAGGCCGCTTCAAATATTAGAGGTGCTTAGAAGAATGGTAAAATTCGGAATAGAATTCGTTCCGCAAGAAGCATACTGGAAGACTACTTACTACGCTATGCTTTCTGAAAAATCTGGATATGACTACGTGTGGATAACTGACCACTTCAATAATCGAAACGTGTATATCGCGTTGGCGAACATTCTAAACTATACTGATAGAGTCAAGATAGGACCCGGCGTCACTAACCCATATGTTATGCACCCTGTTGGAGCTGCTCAATCAATGGCGACTTTGGCCGAAATGGCACCAGGTAGGGTTATCTGCGGCCTAGGCACAGGTGACAAAACCACTCTAGACATGATTAACATACTTCGTGAAAAACCTCTCGCAACTATCCGAGAATCTGTCAAGATAATAAAAGAGATAACAAGCGGTAAGCGAACAACTTTAGACGGTGAAATCTATAAGATATCTGGAGTGAAACTGAATTTCAAGATACCACTCCCTGTTCCAGTCTTCGTAGGTGCTCAAGGCCCGAAAATGCTAAGTCTAGCAGCTGAAGTAAGCGATGGCGCCTTGATAAATGCATCAAATCCAAAGGACTTTGAAAGTGCCTTTGTGAGCATCAAGGAAGGTCTTTCAAAGGCTGGACGAAATATGAAAGACATCGAGGTTGTAGCAGCGACTGCGTTTTCAATAGACAAAGATAAGGATAAAGCTCGAGAAGCTGCAGCACCAGTTGTAGCATTTATCGTGGCAGGGTGCCCTGAGCAGATACTTGCAAGATATGGAATACCTGTGGAGACTGCCGGTAAGATAAGAGATGCAATAGTGAAAGGTGACTGGGTTAGTGTTCTGAGTAATGTGAACTCTGAAATGATGGACGCATTCTCAATATACGGCACACCCGATGTTTGTATTGAAAAGATAAGTCAACTAGAGAAGATGGGTGTGACTATCTTCATAACTGGTTCTCCTATAGGTCCAAAGATACACAAGTCTATTGAGCTTTTCAGTAAGGAAGTTCTACCTCACTTCAGGAATTAGCTACAGGTTAGAACCTTAACCCGCTCAGCAGCGCTATCATAATAGACGCTGCTGTGATGTCAGCGGTTGTACCTGGGTTCATTGAGCCGCCTTTACTGCGAAGCTCCGCGTCGAATCTACTGATCTCTATTCTTCCTTCCTCAGTCATCATTCCTCTATAATTATCGAGAATGCCTTTAGCCCTACGCGATACTTTTTTTGATTCCTCCATGCCTCTCTTTGCTGCTTCAACTATATTGCTTGTTTTCTCCAACCCTATCTTTCTCGCTATGAAGGTGTCAGGTGTGTTGGAAAGTATCTTTAGAAAAGTGTTCACTGTGGCGACATTGACATCACCTGTCTTTTCATAAATGGATTTGAATTCTGGGTACCCTACTGTGAATGCTGTTTTCAAACCACTTGAAAGTTCTTGTGCAACCCCATCCCACTTAGAAGAACTCACCATCAAGTCGTAAAAAGTTGTTCCACCCAAATTTATTGCATTACTAGCGTTATCTTCGCTTAAATCAGGAGTACTTTTTGACTTTAATTTGCCAAGCCATTTCGAGTCAAAGCTAAATATCGTTTTTTGAATCTCTATAGCATCATCAACACCAGTTGCTTTCACAATCCGCTTTAGATATCTCCGCAATAATTTGACACTAACATCATCATCTGATGTAGACGCCGCACCTGCCGCTGCTGCAAGTGGGATCAAGAGCATCGCAACCCCAAGATGCGTATTACCACCTCTTTGAAAGGATTTAACGTCAAGAACTGCTCTTCTAATTATTCTACCTATACCTATCTCAGAGAAACGTATCTCTCCTAAAACAGCCTTCAAACCTTGAAGTGAAGCACTGCTAACTGCCGGTCCTAACGCTATGGAGCCCGCTAGAAAATGTTCAAATCTAGTCTGAGGGTAATCCGCGTTCCGATGCACATTTCCCGGTTTCGGTGTACCTGAGGCTTCTAAAGCTGAGGCTAGCTGAGCAATCACCATTATTCTATCTAGGTCTGTCATAACTATCCCCCAAACAAGTACTAACTATTCTCTCCATATTAGATTACGTTCATAAATATAAGATTCATTATTATCGTCTATGGAAACGTAATAATAAATCAATTTATGGTAAAAGTCTATCTTTGAACTGAATAGATTTATTTATATTTACTTAAATTAAAGCGCTTTGAATTCAAATGGTTAGAGTCGTTGGAATAGATCCTGGAACGAAGAGCTTTGATTTCTGCGGGCTTGATAACGGGAAGGTCTTTATGGAGGTTTCAATACCTTCTGAGAAGCTCGCTACCAACCCTGAAGTTGTGATTGAGACGCTCAAATCTGCAGGGAAATTAGACCTAATTGTTGGGCCTTCAGGATACGGGCTTCCTCTAACTCACATTAGCAAAATTGGCGATAAGGAGCATTTTGAGTTAATTCTGGTGCGAAAAGGCGATTTAACAATTAGCGTGTTGGTTGGTCTTCGTAAATTGGTTAAGATGATGGCTCATGAGGGGTTCAATGTTTATTTCATCCCAGGTGTGATTCATCTCAAAACGGTTCCTAATCATAGGAAGGCAAATAAGATCGACTTGGGCACGGCTGACAAGCTTTGCTGCGCAACTCTGGGGATTCTAGATCAAGCTAATCGTCTCAAGATTGATTACAAAGACACATCATTTATCATGGTTGAAATAGGTTTTGGATACAACGCGATAATGGGTGTTGAAAACGGTAAGATTGTCGACGGAATAGGAGGTTCTCTAGCAGGCCCATCGTTTCTCTCACAAGGCCGAATGGATGGTGAACTTGCTTATCTTCTAGGCTCATTTACGAAGAATGTCCTCTTCTCTGGAGGTGCTTCATCAATTGCTGGTGACCCATCTGTAACGCCAGAGGAATTCGCAAAGAAGAGCAAGAGCTCTGAGAAGTACAGAGTAGCTTGGGAATCTCTGGTAGAGGGTATAGAGCGTGACGTTGCCGCCATGAACGTAGTCGTAAGAAATCCCAGAGAAATTCTAATATCTGGAAGACTCTCAAGAGTTCCTGAAATATACAGCGAAGTGACGAAACGATTGTCTAAATACGGTAAGATCAGTAAAGTTCACGGATTAGCAACAACTGTGAAAGAGGCCGCGCAAGGCGCTGCCGTTATTGCTGATGGACTAGCTGGTGGTCAATACAAAGAACTAGTTGAAGCAATAGATCTACGCGGCGCATCCGGAACAGTTCTAGATCATATCTACCTGGATTCGATAAATGAAGTCAAAAAGACTTACGGCATAATAAAATAAATAAATAAATAAAGTGGTGACTCACCTCATCTAAGTTATCTTGTCCTCCCATGATAATTTGGAAAAGATTGGTTTCTCAAAGAATACAATAGTAGAATCCATAGTTTCAACATTCGACAACTCTCGAAAGCCACATGCTGCACCGATGGGTGTGCACAGATACGATGAAAGACATATACTTCTGAAACCTTTCAAAACCTCTCAAACCTACAGTAATCTATCCAAATGGAAAAGCGGTGTAGTCAACATAACGTCTGACCCTATCATATTCTATCTTTCAACGTTCAAGAACGCTAATCCTCTTGGACACATCATGGACGAATGGTTCGAAAACGCTGAATCCGTCGATGCTCCCAAGATAAGTACCGCCGACGCATTTTTGGAGTTTAATTCTTCAGAAATCAACAGTGAATACGATGAAGCCACCTTTCTATGCGAAATAATGAAATTAGACATTTCAAAAAAAATTATTCCACAGGCCTACTGCCGGGCTGCTCCAGCTGTCATTGAAAGTCTAATACATGCAACCCGAGTCGAAGTATACCTGAAATCTGGCGAAACGGAGAAGGCCGAAGAGCTGATCAAACTAATCAATCATCACGCGGAAGTAATTGAGAAGGTTGCTCCGAACAAATACTCTTTGATAATACACGACATTCAACGAAGAATAGATGAGTGGCGCATAATTTGAAAGTTACAGTGAAGAGTTCTGCAAGGCTTCACATGGGGATAATAGATGTAAACGGCGGTTTAGGACGCCTATACAGCTCTCTTGGCTTAGCGATACTCACTCCAAACGTTGTAGTTGAAGCTTCAACATCAAATAAATTCTTAGTTGATGGCGAAGACAAAGAGCGCGCAAGAGACGCTGCATCGAAATTCCTAGATCATTACGGAATTGAAAAAAGATGTCACATCAATATAGTAAACACGATTCCTACCCATGTTGGCTTAGGCTCAGGTACTCAGCTTAAGCTTGCAGTGGGGCGTTCATTAGCGAAACTATTCAATCTCCAAGTTTCTTCGATTGAAATCTCACGCGTTTTGGGGCGCGGTTCAGTTTCAGGCATAGGGACCGCATTATTTGAAAAAGGTGGGTTCGTTGTTGACGGCGGTGTTAGATATCCGATAGACAGTGGAATCTCCATTCCTCCTCCAGAAATAGTGAGACTTCAGTTTCCTGAAGATTGGCATTTCGTCATAGCTATTCCCAGAAATGAGAAAGGATTAAGCGATAAAGATGAAGCCTTGGCTTTTGAGAAACTATCATCTGCGCCACCTGAAGTAGTTGGACAAATATCCCGAATGCTTCTGATGAAGATGCTTCCCTCAATTGTAGAACAAGATATATCTGGGTTTGGGTCATCTTTGAATGCGATTCAAACATTGGTTGGAGGCTGCTTTAGCCAAGTGCAGGGAGGTACCTTCGCAGGTTCAAACGTTGAGAGCATCGTGAGATTAATGCTTGATAACGGTGCTTTTGGCGCAGGTCAAAGCTCTTGGGGACCAGCAGTTTATGGCGTGGTTAAAGAAAGAACCGATGCAGAGTTACTCCATGAAAAAGTTAAGGCATTCTTAGATACTCTTTCAGGTGGATCTGTCTTCTTTTCTAAATGCTCTAATAAAGGTGCTATAGTAGCAGTAGATCAGAATCAGTAACATGTGATACGATGGAAGTCTAAGCTAATGCATGAAAAAGGTCTAGATAAGAATGAGGTTCTCAATTCACTTGGTAAGAAACTTGAGGAAGACGCTTCATTCAAGTCAGGTAGAATTCTAGGGTCAATGTGTTCCGAACCACACAGAATCTCTGAGAAAATCTTCTCCATTACATTTCAAAAGAACCTAGGCGACGAATATGTCTTCCCCAGCATTTCAAAAATAGAGCATGATGCGATTTCAAGCATCGGGAGCATGTTGTCAAATAAAGATGCTGTCGGTCACATAGTGTCTGGCGGGACAGAAGCTAACATCACAGCGCTGTGGGTTGCAAGAAAACTAAAAGGCGGTCGCAAGAAAGAAGTTATATTATCTGAATCGGCTCACTTCTCTTTTGAAAGAGCTTCAGATATCTTAGGCTTGAAACTAGTAAAGATACCTCTAACCCGAGATTTCACAATCGACGTTTCAAAGGTTCGAAAATCTATCAATCGGAACACTTTAGCAATTGTTGGGGTTGCAGGATCTACTGGGTTTGGGACTGTTGACCCAATCCAGGCTCTGTCTGACATTTCTTTGGAAAACGATCTGTATCTGCATGTTGACGCTGCATTCGGCGGTTTTGTTCTCCCTTTTCTTAAAGAACTTGGTCTTTACAAATCTCAATTTGACTTTGCAGTTCCTGGAGTTAGTTCCGTAACAATTGACCCGCATAAGATGGGTCTAGCTCCAATACCTGCAGGGTGCATCCTCTTCCGCGAATCATCTCTCTTATCAAAGATTACTCTTAACGCAAGCTACATTGGTCGCGCAGGACAAAACTTCACAACTATGTCATGCACTAGACCATCCACGCCCACAGTCGCGGTTTGGGCTATTATGAAGACCTTGGGCAGAAGTGGCTACAGATCCATGGTTAAGCGATGTATAGATAATACTTTGATGCTAGCTAAAGATATTCGACGTTTGAACGGAGTGAAATTGATGTTGGAGCCAAAGATGAATATAGTCAGTTTCACCTGTTCTCAACTTAGTAATAAAATTCTTTTTGAGAAACTCGAGAGAAAAGGATGGGTTCTCTCAATATTTCCAACTCATTTAAGAGTTGTTGTTATGCCGCATGTAAAAAAGAAGCACTTGAAGGCTTTTGTTTCGGACCTTTCTGACGTACTTGAAAACAACCGGTAATATTCAAAAAATAACATTCCAAAGTACAACTCCGCAATCATCAATGGATAACCATGATCTTGTGATAATATTACAAGAGAATTTCATAGAACCTGAGGATTGAGCGTTGTTAAAGCTAATATATTCAACGCCTAACTACCCAGAACTATGGCAGTTGACGGAGCAGACACCGCATTTGTCTTGATCTCAGCTGCTCTTGTGCTTTTGATGACTCCTGCCCTCGCATTCTTCTATGGAGGACTAGTTAGGCGAAAGAACGTACTTAGCACATTGATGTATACATTAATCACAATCGGTCTGATTAGCATGCAATGGGCCTTCATCGGGTACACATTAGCTTTTGGCCCTGATATTGGCGGTTTGATAGGTGGACTAGATTGGATTGGCCTAAAAGGAGTTGGATTCAACCCGAGCCCCTACGCACCAACAATCCCGCATGAAGCTTTTATGGTCTTCCAGATGATGTTTGCCATCATTACTCCAGCTCTTATCATCGGAGCCTTTGTCGACAGGATGAAATTCTCAACGTTTCTGGTCTTCACAGTGGTATGGGCGACTGTTGTCTATGATCCGATTGCGCACTGGGTATGGGGTGACCAAGGTTGGCTCAGAAGTCTAGGAACGCTAGACTTCGCTGGGGGAATCGTTGTCCATATTAGCGCAGGAGTCTCAGCTCTTGCTGCAGCCCTAGTTATCGGTAAACGAAAAGACTTGGGCAGCGATCCGATGGAGCCTCATGACATTAGAATAATGGTGCTTGGAGCCGCTCTTCTTTGGTTTGGCTGGTTTGGTTTCAACGCAGGGAGCGCCTTATCTTCAGGAAGTCTGGCGGTAAATGCCTTCGTCGTTACCCAAATGGGCGGTGCAGCAGCGTCTCTAACTTGGACAATAACGAGCTGGCTCCGAGCGGGTAAGCCAAGCGTTGTTGGCGCAGCAACCGGTGGAGTTGCGGGGTTGGCTGCAGTCACTCCTGCGTCTGGCTTTGTGGATCCCATGGGTGCTATCGCGATAGGAGTCGGCGTTGGTATCGTATCATTTCTGGCAATGGGAATGAAGACACGTTTTGGCTTTGATGATTCACTTGACGTCTGGGCCTGCCACGGTATAGGCGGCATATTAGGAGTTCTGGCCACTGGCCTATTAGCTCAGATAGCTATCAATTCGGCAGGTGCAAATGGTCTACTATACGGAAACCCAACCCTGTTTGGTATTCAAGGACTTGCCGTGATCGTTACATCAGTCTACGCATTTACAGTTACGTTTATACTTCTGAAGATTCTTAACAGAGTGATGGGTCTTAGGGTTAGTGACGATGAGGAGAATATTGGACTTGACATCTCTCAACACGGGGAGCGGGTCCCAGTCTAGGAGTTGCTTAGATTAGAATGAAGAAGATTGAGGCGATGATTAGACGCGAGAAATTAAAAGATGTAAGGGAAGCATTAGTAGCAGCCGGCTTTCTTGGGATAACTGTTTACGATGTTCTTGGACGAGGCCAGCAGAAAGTTTTAGACCTTCAGTTCCGTGGGCGAGAGTACCAGATTGACTTACTGCCAAAGACCAAGATTGAGCTTCTGCTAGCAGACAAGGATGCGGAAAAAGCAGTTGATATCATAGTAAAGGTCGCTGCTACAGGCAAAATAGGTGATGGAAAAATAGCTGTTATACCAGTGGACGATATTATTCGAATCAGGACTGGCGAACGAGGCGAAGAAGCAGTCTAGCTGATTCGCGTCGACAAGTAGCCTGAAAGAACTGTGTAAACCTCTTTATACTTTACATATAGTGTGAGTCTAAGCAAATGGGTGTACTTCTTGTAACAGGAAAACTGGCTGAGTCCATAGTGAGAAAGTATGCAGAAGATAGTGGGCTTGAGACTAAGGTGGTTGCTTTGCCTTTTGCTGTGGCTGCATTAATGACTTCTCGATACATCTCCACCCATCTAAAGTCTTTAGATATGGCTGGAATCGATTTAATACTGGTTCCAGGGCTTGTTAAAGGCGATGTATCCGGTATTTCTGAAGATACCGGGATTCCCGTTTTTAAAGGTCCAAGGCATGCTGCAGACCTTACTCAGGTTTTGAAAGTAATATCTAAAAATGTGCTTTCTACTACCGTACCAGCTTGCGATATTATTAGAGAGACTTTGAATAAACAAGCTCTTGAGTCACTAAATGAAGTAGAATCTAATCGTGAACAACTTTTACGCAACCTTGGCAATGTGCTAATAGGTAATCTTGCAGTTGGGCAAGATTTTCCAACGCGTGTGGTCGCTGAAATAGTTGATTGCTCAAAGCTAACTGACGACGAGATAAAACGTAAATCTATCTACTATGCAAAGTCTGGTGCAGACATTATTGATGTTGGTATGGTGGCCGGATTGTCACAGCCAAAAGAAGCTTATCGCTCAATAAAGATTGTGAAGGAAAGCGTTGACAAACCAGTTAGCATCGATAGTCTCCTGCCCGAGGAAATACAGGCTGCCGTATCGGCCGGTGTGGACCTGATCCTAAGCATAGATGCTGGTAATGTGGCTGAAGTTTCAAAGTTTGCCGCCGATATTCCTATTGTAGTTATACCGACTGATTTCAGAAGAAATATTTTCCCTAGAAATTGGCCTGAGAAGATTAGACTGTTAGAGAATAACATTGAGTCTGCAAAGAAACATAGTTTCAAAACAGTGATAGCTGACCCTATTCTTGATCCTCTAGTTAATCCAGGGTCAGTTGAGTCAATTGTTGCTTCATACAACTTCCGAAAGAAGCACTCTGATACTATTATGTTGCTAGGTGTTGGCAACGTAACTGAGCTTATCGACGCTGATTCCATAGGTGTAAATGCGTTCTTGATGGGCGTGGCTGCTGAGCTAGATGTTTCTCTTGTATTAACAACTGAAGTTAGTACTAAAGCTCAGGGGAGTGTTCTTGAGCTTTCAAAAGCATCTAAGATGATGTTCTTGGCAAAGGAAAGAAACTCAATACCTAAGGAGGTTGGTGTAGACCTGCTTGTTATCAAAGAGGGTGTCCAAAAAGATGAATTTCCCGGAAATGAATCGATGAAAGACGCCTCAATTATCAACGCTGACTCCCACCTTATTCACTCACATGATCCGAAAGGCTGCTTCAAAATATACCTAGATCGGGACAGAGGCGAGATTATTCTCATGCACTCAAGCAGGCATAGACTAGATACACCCGATATTGTTCTAAGAGGAAAAACCGCGCGAGACTTGTATATGACTGTGGTATCTAAAGGCCTTCTCTCTAGCTTAGACCATGCAGGATACATTGGGACAGAGGTTCAAAAGGCTGAGATCGCATTGAAACTTGGCAAGAGTTACGTTCAGGACTCCTCACTATTTTGATGTTCATCTAAAGTGTGGTAAAACTTTCTTCTCAATTAGATCTAGTGAGTGGCTAATACCTATGCCTAAAGGAGGTGATAGAACTACCAGTTTAACTCCCACCTTGGCAAGTGCACTTATCTTCTCAATACACTTGTCTGGTTTTCCTGCTATAGATAGTGATTCTATCATTTGAGGAGTAACGGATTTTGCGATCTTCGCATAATCACCTATCTTCAAAGCTTCTCGAACGTTCTCAGCTTCTTCCATTGAAATTCCATATCTGTCTAAAACTGGTTTGTTGCAGCCTGCAACCACAACCGCGACTTTAGGCAATAGTGGTTTAAGCGCATCATCTTTTTCTTCTGATATGGAAAACGGTGTCGCGGCCGCCCACACAAAGTCACTCATGGCTCTTTTCGCATGCTCACCGGCGGATCTAGCGATTTCTATAGCTCTTTTGCACTCATTTGCGTCGCCGGCGTTTATAATTACTCCATCCCCAATAATGCCTGAGAGTCCAAGCATTTTGTCCCCCTGGGCTCCGATAAACACCGGGTATTTTCTTGTCTCAAAGAAATGAAGTCTAGTATTCGATATTCTAAAGACTTTACCATTTATGTTTACAGTCTCACCTGAAGAAACAGTTCTGAGAATCTCTACAGTTTCTCTTACGGCAGATATAGGCTTGTACTGGCTCACTCCAATCTTCCTTAGGTTCTCCTTATCTCCAGCACCTATGCCACAAACAACTCTGCCGTTTGATACCTCATTTAGTGAAGCTAACATTTGCCCGGTGGCGATAGGATGGTTAAGGTAGGGGTTAGTGATTCCTGGTCCAAGAGATACTCTTTTAGTATTGTAAGCCACAGCCGTAAGGTAAACAAAGATGCTTCCCCCCTTCAAATGTTCGCTCATGAAGACATAGTCAAGACCTGCTTTCTCAGCTCTTACTGAATATTCTACTATCTTCACAAATCCCTCGTCAGGAACGAAACTTACTCCAAACTTTAACATTCTAACCATCGCATTTAAGGTGCTAAGAAAGTTTGTGTGCTAGCCGTATTTAGATATACTGGAAAAAGTCCTCATCCATCAACGCACTTGTTAGGACACTGATTATGTTTATTATCATACTAACTACCACTCGAAGTTGAATGAGTCGACGCGCTAGTCTATTTGGTGATTGTGAAGGGGATTTCATAGAATTGCGCGACAACTCTATTTTTGAAGTTAAGGGGCTAACTCATCCGCCTAGCAGAATTATAGCGTATCCTCGGTACGTCATTGATGATAACGGTGACCGAGCAAGAGATTCAAAGCGATTCAAGAAATTTTACTCTTTTAAAGAAAGAGACTATCTAATGAGCCAACAATACTCTAGTTACCTTGTTATCGACCCTGTCTTCAATAGACAGATGCCTGAAGTCCCATATGAAGAAGTGATGTTTCGCTATAGACCTGAAGACGCTCTATATAGGCTTAGGCATGAGGCTGATATTGACAAATCTGAGAAAAGAGCTGTTGAGTTTGCCAACCTGCTTGAGAATATTTCAGGTGTGTCTTCATCAAACTTAGGAATATCCGGTTCAATCATGGTTGGACTTCATAAGCCATCATCTGATATTGACATTGTGACTTATGGCGTTAAGGAATCTATGCTCCTAAGAGACTCTATGAGCAACGCTTTCAAGAACGAAGTTAATATTCACCGTTACAATCATGCGGAATTACTCAATCTCTACAGGTTTAGAGTTTCTGACACTATCATGCCTTTCGATGAATTTGTAAAGCATGAAAAAAGAAAAACGTTTCAAGGTATCTTTAAAGACTGTGAATTCTTTATCAGATACTTGTCTGAAACTAAAGAGTTGTATGGAGATAACAAATACTCTCAGGAAGGACTTACTAAGATCAGGGCAAAGGTGACTGACTGCTCAGAATCGATATTCACACCTTGCCGGTATCAGCTTGGGCAGGTTGAGGTAACAGATGGCGTTGATTTACCAGGCATTAGTGAGGCTGTGTCTTACAGAGGGCGTTTCTGCGAGCAGGCAGAGGTAGGTGAGGAAGTTGTGTTGCAAGGAGCCCTTGAGAAAGTAGTGTCTAGTCATGGCGAGCATCGCAGAATCATACTGGGTGAAAGACCATCTGACTTTATGGTATCTTTAAATCTTGACTAATTGTTTTGCACAAATCATAATGATTTCTGGATCCGCTTTTCACGATAGAGATTTCATAAGAACCCCCGAGGATATGTTCCTCTGCGTAGTTGGAGAATTACACCCCCACGACAGGGTTATTTCGTACTTGCGTTACTTGCCTTCTTCAAACGGTCTTTGGAAGCAGGGTGATCAGAAATACAGGCGCGCAATGGCCTCCTACTCGATTCCTAACTTGTTGATGAATATTGATTATTTAAAGAAGAATTATCCAACGTACGTTTTCAACTCTGAAGTATTCGGCGTAGAAATGTCTTCAATCCCAATCACTCACGTTGTCGAACACTATAAGCCTCAGGCTAAGCTTAGTAGAATCTTTAAAATGGCCAACCCGGACGCTCTTCAAACGTGCTCACGCGATCTTGTGAATTACCTCTCAGAATCTACCAAAATTCCTATTGAGGAATTTGGGGTAACAGGCTCTATTCTAATAGATCTGCATAATCCAAAGTTTTCAGACGTTGATCTAACTATCTCAGGCCGTGAAAACGGCTTTAAACTTAAAAGGTCACTGCCAGAACTATCTATGGAAAAAGACGGACCAATTAGTAGTATTCCAGAAAAAGCATTGAATCGATGGTATCAAGAGAAATTAAGTTCACATCCACTCAACGTTGAGGAACTAAATATTATTCAACGAAGACAATGGAACTACAGGTCATTCAACGGAACAGTTTTTTCACTTCACACAGTTAGGTCAAAGAATGATTTACACGAACATTATGGAGACCTTCGATACACGAGTGTAGGTATCGTTGAAGGTAGGGCTCTCATATCTGATGTTTCTGATTCTCTATTCAATCCTCACGTGTATAAAGTTGAGATGTTCAAAGTAGATGTGGGGCCTGCTTTAGAAGAAATAAACGTGGTTGCTTCATACTCGGGATTCTACGGTGGCATTTTCGAAGAAGGCGAAGAAGTTTCTGTTCGAGGTAAGCTTGAACGAGTTGATGATACCCTCACATGCGACATGTATCATCGGGTTGTAGTAGGTTCTCCTGAGGCTGGCGATACTGATTACATTAAACCACTAATAGAAAATAATCGTAATTTACACTAGGTAGATTGTAACTAATAACACAATCTATTAATAATATGCGAAAGAAGTGTTACATGTACGTTGTGAATTGGTGGCTGGTTTAGAAGTAACCGTATTGTCAGGACGAAGTTTACGTCAAGGCGTCGGCAAAGAAGCTGGTAAACAATCTGATAGATACAGATCAAGTGTAAATATTTGTGAAATGAATCCCGAAGACATATCTTTTCTTTCAATAAAGTCCGGAGATAATGTTAAGGTAACCACCAGATATGGGTCTGTTATATTGAAAAGTTCTTCATCAAACCAATTAAATAAACGCGGCTTAATCTACATACCTTACGGGCCCTACTCCAATCGTGTCGTTGGTGATGATTCAAATTCATCTGGAACGCCCACTTTCAAAGGTGTTCAAGGAAGTGTTGAATCTGCGATTGGCGAGTCTGTGAAAACACTTGAAGAACTTGTCGCTGATTTGAGAGGTGTGTAGAATTTGGACATCTATCAAGATGTGGTATGTCCTGTTTGTGGTTGTCTGTGCGATGATATAGAGGTTAACGTAGAGAACAACCGTGTTAGTAAGGTGAAAAACGCATGTGCTATGGGTACAACTAAGTTTCTGAATTATAACTCTGACCGACTCCATTCTCCTCTAATGCGGACTAACGGTTCACAGCAGCCCTCTTCACTTGAAGAATCAATTACAAGAGTAGCTGAAATGCTTGTGAATGCAAAGTACCCCGTTGTTTATGGGCTTGCTCTTTCAAGCTGCGAAGCAGTTAAGGTTGCAGTTGAGCTTGTTGAGGAAATCGGTGGTGTTATCGATAATCAAACTACAGTTTGTCACGGCCCCAGTGTTCAGGGGTTTCATGAAGTAGGCGAATCCACCGCCAGCCTAGGTGAAGTTAGGCACAGAGCTGACTTGGTCGTCTGCTGGGGGTGCAATCCTGTAGAATCTCACCCTAGACATTTTGAGAGATACAGTTACACTGTGAAGGGCAGGTTTAGAAAAGGTAAGGAAGACAGGAAGCTTATCGTAGTAGACGTTAGAAATACAGGCACAGCTAAGATTGCAGACAAGTTCATTCAACTCGAACCCAACAAGGATTACGAGCTCGTAAATGCACTCAGAACAGCGTTAAATCATGAACAGATACAATGTGAAACTGTTGCAGGAATACCTGTGGAGGAAATTGAGTCTCTCGCTGAAACTCTTAGAACTTGCGAGTTCGGAGCGCTATTCTATGGTTTGGGCGCTTCTCATACTGCTGGCAAAGGCCGAAACATTGAAAGTCTAGGCTTACTAGTAAGAGACCTAAATAATTGGACAAAATTCGTATTGATGCCAGCTCGTGGCCATTATAACGTCACTGGGGTCAACCAGGTTTGTGCTTGGCAGACAGGTTTTCCATACGCAGTAGACTTTAGCCGAGGTTATCCGTGGTATAATCCAGGTGAAACAACTTTTGTAGATATTTTAAGACGTAAAGAGAGCGACGCTTCACTAATAATTGGGTCTGACCCGGTAGCTCATTTCCCAATCGGTGTTTCAAAGTACTTGTGCAGCAAACCTCTCGCCGTGATAGATCCTTCAAACTCTATGACTACGATGGCTGCTGACATTGTAATTCCATCTTCATTCGCAGGGATAGAATCTGAAGGTATTGCTTATAGAATGGATGGTGTTACTTTTTCTATGAAGAAAGTCGTTGAGCCTCCTGAAAAGATTCTTTCAGATGAAGATGTTCTAAAGCTAATTCTTGGAAAAGTGAAGGCTCTTAAGAGGTTGAAATAAAATGACTGGGAATATCATAATTAGAAATGGAACAGTTTTTGATCCAAAGAACAATATCAACGGAGATGTGATGGATATTGCGATAAGCAACGGCAAATTTGTTCAGAGCGTAGATGAGAAGAGCGCACGGTTGATAGACGCATCTAATAAAATAGTTATGGCCGGCGGCGTAGACATACACTCTCACATCGCAGGTCCCAAAGTGAACATGGCCCGAATGCTTCAACCCGAAGATCATTATAAGAACTTAAGATGCAAAACTGATATTAAACGAGCTGGAGTTGGCACCTCTTGCCCATCCACATTCGTAACCGGATATGACTACTCTGAAATGGGTTACACCACAGTGTTTGAGCCTGCTAACCCTCCCTTGAAGATGCTTCACGTTATCGACGAGCTTAACGACACTCCGATGCTAGACAAAGCATGCTACCCATTGTTTGGGAACAACTGGCATGTAATGGAGTATCTTAAAAACAAGAAATACGATGAACTCGCCGCATACGTAGCATGGACCTTGAAGGCTGTGAAGGGTTACGCTGTTAAACTTGTAAATCCAGGTGGAGTTGAAAACTGGAAATGGGGTGTCGAGTCAACTCTTTTCGATGAGCCTGTAGGGCGATTCGAAGTAACGCCCCGCGAAATACTAAGAGGCATGTGCAAAGCTGTTCACACGCTCAACCTGCCTCATTCTCTTCATGTTCACGCTAATCTTCTAGGTACACCTGGAAACTATGAGATGGCTGTTAAGACGCTTGACTCTGTTAGAGACATTTACACCGGTGGAAAGCCAATCATCCATTTAACTCACGTTCAATTCAATACTTATGGAGGAACTAATTGGCTCAACCTATCATCCGGAGCAGAGCATCTAGCCAAATACGTCAATAATCATAACCACGCTTCGATTGATCTGGGTCAGGTTGTCTTCTCCAAAACAACAACTATGACAGCAGACGGGCCGTTCGAGTATAAACTTCAGAAGATGATCGGTAATAAATGGGTCAACGCTGATATTGAAGCTGAAACAGGGTGCGGTATTGTTCCTATCACTTACAAAAAGAGCAATTACGTTCATGCAATCATGTGGATTACTGGTCTAGAAGCCGCATTAATGGTAGATGACCCATGGAAGGTCTGCATGACCACTGATCATCCAAACGGTGGCTGCTTCACTACTTATCCAAAGGTCATAGCTTGGCTGATGAGCCATAAAGCCAGAGGGAAAGTTTTAGCTAAAATCAATAAACGCGCTCAGAGAAGAAGCGCCCTTGAAAACTTGGATCGTGAGTACTCTTTCTCAGACATCGCAGTCGTTACTCGTGCAGGCCCATCCAGACTTCTAGGTTTGAAAGACAAAGGCCATTTAGGAGTGGGCGCAGATGCTGATGTTTCGATTTACGATATTGATGTAAACAAAATAGATCCTGCCGTTCAGTACAGAACTGTCCGCAGGGCGATGCGCAGAGCATCTTACACTATAAAGGACGGTGAGATTGTCGTGAAAGATGGTCAACTGGTAAAATCTGTTCCTGGAAGAATATTTTGGACTGATTCAAAAGTTTCAGATGACTTGGCAAAATCAATGGAATCGGAGTTGCGCTCTAAATTCAATGATTACTACACCGTTCAGATGAACAACTATATCGTAGCTGAGAAGAATATTGTTAATTCTACTCCGGTTAAAGTTAAGGCGAATGTTTAGGTGAGTTGAGAGATGGCTGAAATAACACTTAAATTGAAAAGTGAACCACCGTTTCAACCAGTAGATTTAAGCGAGTTAAGCCCAGACGGAGTCGCAGGTAAATCACTTAACGAAGTCGCGTCGATTCCTATCTGGATTGGAAACAGACCTTCGGTCCTTTGTTCCATTTACGATATTTCTGGCGAGTCAACATCTAACCTGAGCGACTTGTTGCTGGTCATAAACGGGGATCTTCCAAACTCAAGACGAATCGGCGCGAAGATGACTAACGGCCGGATAATCATAAACGGTCGAGCCGGATTATACGTAGGCGCTGAGATGAAGGGCGGCTTAATTACTGTAAACGGGGACGCAGGTGACTGGGCTGGCATTGGTTTGAAAGGTGGTCTTTTGGAGATAAATGGCAATGTTGGTGATTTTCTGGGCGCAGCCTACCGGGGTTCTAGAAAAGGCATGAAAGGCGGTGTTATCGTTGTGAAAGGTAACGCTGGTTGCGACGCAGGGGCTTGGTTAGACGGTGGAACCATAAAGATACTTGGGAACGCTGGAATAAACCTTGGGATACATATGATTGACGGTACATTGTATGTCAGCGGTAATTGCGAATCCAGAATCGGCGCTTCCATGACTGGGGGCAAAGTGATATTGTCGGGTAAAACAGAGGATCTTCTTGCCGGCTTTCAAATAGAGGAGATAAAAGATAAGGTTAAAGTTGGTGAAGAGAAAATATCTGGTCCCTTTTACGTATTCTCTGGCGATAACGCGGAATCTGGTAGAGGCAAAATATTAATCAAGAAAGACACTAACCCAAAACTGGCATCATACGAAAAATACCTCTAGCATACACCAGTAACGTTCTTGATCTAATTTAGATGCGTTTAAAGAACTGCAAGACCGTAGGTGCTACTATGGCTATAAGTGTTAATGATCACGGTCTGACGGTTGTCAAAGACGCTGTTGGCAAATCTGAAGAGTTAGGCGTGAATGTTGAACTGAATAAAGACGGTTCAACAATCATCGATATGGGTGTATCTGCCAAAGGAGGTTTCTTAGCTGGAAAGTATCTCACAGATATGTGCATGGGGGGGCTTTGCAACACTGGGCTAGGCACGGTAAGTATTAATGGGCTTGTGCTTCCTTCGATAGTTGTTGCCACCGATCACCCTTCGATTGCGTTGCTAGGCTCGCAGTTTGCAGGTTGGAGGATATCTGTTGAAGAGTATTTCGCAATGGGATCAGGGCCTGCGAGAGCCATTGCGCTTAAGCCTAAGGAGCTTTATGCGAAGATTGACTATAAAGATGTTTCAAAGGTCGCTGTAATAGTATTAGAAACCGATGTAAGACCCAGTGAAGATGTTACAAAGTTCATTGCTGAGAAGTGCGGTGTTGAAGCCAGCAACCTGTATGTTGCTATCGCATCGACCTCCTCCTTAGCCGGTTCAACTCAGATATCTGGCAGAATTGTTGAAATGGGGCTGCATAAATTATCTGAACGCGGCTTAGATCCAAAGCTTGTTCGCTACGGAATAGGCGAAGCTCCTATAGCTCCGATTCACCCCAAGTCCAATAAGGCTATGGGGCGTACCAACGACATGATTCTTTACGGCGGTAGGGTTTACTTCGAAGTTGAGCATGAAAACGATGATGATCTAGATAAAATAGTTAAGGAAACTCCATCTTCGACATCAACATCATATGGAAAACCATTCTACGATACATTTAAGGAATCTGGATTCGACTTTTACAAGATAGACGCCGGTCTATTTGCCCCGGCTGTTGTCACGGTTAATAATCTCAAGACCGGTCGTATTCATTCCGCTGGAAAGATTAATGAAGAGATACTGCTGATGTCGATAGGCTATCTTGACTAATCTGAGAATAGGTTTACTTACTAGAAGCAAAGACTCTTGGCCTTCAACCCAAATCATAAGGGCTTTAGTTGAGCATGAAGTAGAGCCTGTATGCTTTACTTTTTCAGATATTACTGTGAATATCGGCGGAGGCTGCGAAGTTGTTTTACTTGGAAACATAGACGCGATTAAAGATCTTGACGCGCTAATAGTTAGGCCGATAGGCCGCGGTTCACTTGATGAAATAATCTTTAGGTTGAATGTTCTTCACCGGTTAGACACTGGTGGTCTTTTCATCGTAAACCCGCCGTCAAGCATTGAGAAAGCAGTCGATAAGTACTACGCTCTCTCATTACTTTCTCAAAGTGGAATTCCTGTTCCAAAAACCATTGTTACTGAGAATCCTGATTCAGCTCTTGAAGGGTTCAAATCTTTAAAGAGTGAAGTTGTTTTGAAACCTTTATTCGGATCCCAGGGGTTTGGAGTCACAAGGGTTTCAGATTTTGAAGTCGCACGCCGCATCTACAACGGTTTGAATTACTTTCACCATGTTCTATACACACAGGAGTACATTCACCATGGGCGTCAAGATATTAGATGCCTAGTTATAGGTGGGAAGGTCGTTGCTGCAATGTGCAGGCGAGCACGTGGGTGGAAGACAAATGTGAGCCAAGGCGCTAAACCTATACCGCTAGCTCCAAACTCTGAAGTGGAAGAATTGGCGGTAAAGTCAGCCAAGATTCTAGGCTGCAGAGTGAGTGGCGTTGACATTCTAGAAAGTCCGGATGGTTACTTCGTTAACGAAGTGAATAGCCAACCTGGCTTTAGAGGACTTCAAATCGTGTCCAAAGTTGATATTGCAGATGAAATAGTGAAATACGTGCTTAAAGAGATAAGAAAATGAGCCTAAGATAGAATCTACTTAATGTGCATTTGCTTCCTAATTGAATTCAACTCGTTTAACTGGAGTTTCCCACTATAAAGTAATGTCGCAATAAGCACTCCTGATGCTCCCGCTTCGCTAAGACACCTTATTTCCTCCACCGAAGAAATACCACCTCCAAATATTATCGGCAGTTTTGCCTTTCCGATTATTTCTTTAGCTAATTCTAAATCAGTCCCAAGTTTAGACCCAACCTTGGATAGGTCTAATACTATCATCTGTTTCACCCCGTCTTTCTCAAGTCTTTTTACTGCGTTTAACGGGTCTAGATTTCTAAGCTCATTGCATTTAGAAATAATACTGCCCTCCTTTATATCAAGCGATATCGTAACCTCCATATCCTGCGATTCTTGGAGAATCTCATCTAGTTGCTCTATTTTTTCTAGAGTTTCAGTTCCAATAATAATATTTCTTACCCCCATTTGTCGAAGCGCGGTTGTTTTCATTGCGGTGTTCACTCCAGCATCTGTTATTACTTTCAAACCTTTTATTGAGCATAATCTACTCAGTGTCTGAAGGTCTGGTTTGCCATCAAGTATTCCATCAATATCCGCAGCATACAGTTCTTCAAATCCCAGATTCGCCATAAGTTTTGTAGCGATTTCAACTGGATCTGAAGATTCTGAAAAACTGCTTCTCAAAAGGTTGTATTTCTCCCGATGACCTTTTATTGCGTGCACAGACACTCCATTTCTTATGTCTATCACAGGTATTATTCTCATCTCTGTCAAATCCTACTTTATTCGAGGTTGTCAGAATATTGAAGTTAGCTATATTTGAGTATGCGTCTGGAGGAGGTTTCAGAGAGCATCGCATTCCTCACAGAATTCTCTGTGAAGGCTATTCTATGCTGAAGACAGCAACCGACGACTTTGGCGCAGCAGGTTATGAGGTGGCTTCAATGCTCGACACTAGGCTGAGCAGTTTCAAAGACCATTTAAACGCAGACAAAGTTTATGATGCTAAACCAGATGAATTAAACAATTCATTAAAGGAATTGTTTAGCTCTTCAGATCTTTCACTTGTTATCGCTCCTGAAACAGATGGGGTGCTCTCAAACATCGTTAACCTAGCAAAGTCATGCACTACCGTGATAAATTCCTCGCCAGATTCTATTGATTCAGTATCTGATAAGAGTAGACTCTTTGAAGTGCTAAGCAGAAACCAGATTCCAACTCCTAAAACAAGATATCAATCCGTGAAAGATGGGTTTGAAGCAGCTGTGAAAGTGTATGGAGAATTATCAAGTACAGTTATTGTCAAGCCAGCAGTTGGTTCAGGCTGTGAATCCGTTTCCAAAGTAGATAACGTTAATGAATTATCTCTATACTTTAAGAGAATGCGCAGCGTTGACTCTAACGGTCACTTTATCGTTCAACAGTATGTTGAAGGAGTGCCTGTTAGTGTCAGCCTTATTTCAAACGGCAGGTACGCGACGCCGGTAAGCTTGAATAGGCAATACGTCTCCTTAAGTTCGTCATTGGATTCGTCTTGCTACTTGGGTGGCTTCACCCCTTTTTCTCATCCTGAGAAAGATGTTGCTTTCTCTCTGGCGAGAAGAGTTGTTGAGCTCTTCAGCGGGTTGAAGGGGTACATAGGTGTGGATATGATTATTTCGCCTTCAGGTCCTGTGGTTGTTGAGGTAAATCCGCGGTTAACAGTTTCTTACGTTGGGCTGCAAAAAGTCTCAAGGATTAATCTTGCTCAGGTTATGGCTTTGTCAGTGAAAGGGGCTGATATTACTTCATCTTTTGAATTCAAAGGTGTCTCAGCTTTCTCAAAGATAAGATCAGAAAACATAAGGCACTTAGGCCCGGGTGTGAATATTCTACCTCCTGCGATAGATATAGACGGTGAAGCTTTGAAATACACTTTTGCTTTGGCAACTGGGGTAAATGAGTCCGAGGCTAACGCTAAGCTAAGTATGCCTCAAACCTTAGCGAATTAGTTTTTGGAGATGATATGAGTTTGAAAGTACTTGGATGGGATATAGGTGGAGCAAATATCAAAGCGGCTTTCGTAGCTGTTTTCAACGGGCGGATAGTTGATTGCAGAACACATGTCAAGTATTTTCCAATTTGGAAGAGCGATCTTGAATCTTTACCCCAATCTCTTCAAGACGTTTCAAACATTCTTACAAAAAACGGTGAAGTTGATCTGGTTAGCGTTTCCATGACTGCTGAGCTCTCTGACGTTTTCAAAACCAAAGAAGAAGGTGTCAAGTGCATTCTAAAGTGTGTAAAGAATGTTTCTAGGCGTCTAAATCCTCTAGTGATTAACTTTAACGGTGAATTGCTAGATTTTAAGAAGGCTCAGAAGAACCCTTTATCTGTCTCAGGTGCGAACTGGGCTGCAACGGCTAAGGTCTGCTCTACGATCTTCAAAGATTGTGTTCTAATAGATGTTGGAAGTACAACTACCGATATTATCGCGATACGCGAAAGCAAGGTTTCCGTTAGCGAACATACTGATATGGGCCGTCTCTCATCAGGAGAACTGGTCTACACAGGCGCGTTAAGAAGTAGCATCTCATCAATTGTCTCTTACATCCCAGTCAGGGGAAGAGACACAGATGTATCATCTGAGAGTTTCGCTTCAACAGGTGATGTTCATTTGATTCTTGGAAACATCAAGCGCAAAGAATACACTACTGAAACCGCTGATGGACGGGGAACGTCAAAGAGAGCGTGCTTTGAAAGATTGGCGCGTGTTGTCTGTGCTGATTCAACAATGTTGACCGACTCTGAAATTAAAGAAATGGCTTCCAACATATATAGTAAACAGGTTGACAAGATTAGCAGAGGGCTTGAGAAGTTGACCCGAGGATTCTCACTTAGGAAACGCCAAACTCTTCCAATCGTTGTCACCGGGCTTGGGGGTCAATTTCTGGGCGCAGAAGCTGCTTTTGAACTTGGCTTTAGAAAAACGTTTAATCTAGGCTCAATAGTTGGGGTTGAAGACCCTCAGGTTATCGCTGCATTTTCAACTGCTATTCTAGTAGCTGCTAGCCGAGGAGAATCTATACAATGGTTTACGTGCTGAAGATTGGGGGTAGTCTGCTAAACTATCCAGCAGACCTTAGAAAATTATGCAAGACTATAGAGTCTATTTCTTTGGAATTCGATTTGGCTTTAGTTCCAGGCGGAGGGGTGTTTGCAGACACTGTTCGCAGTGTTTACTCTAATCTTTCGCTTCAAGAAGAGGTTGCTCACAACATGGCTGTTCTAGCGATGGACCAATACGGGTTGCTCCTTCATTCATTCATAAAATCTTCGCGCCTCGCCCAAGGTCTTGAAAGTGTCTCAGAATGTTTCAAAGATAGAAAAACCGCTATTATAGTTGCTTCAAATATCATGTCTGGCGACTCTAAACTACCTAGAACGTGGGATGTTACCTCCGACTCGATAGCTGCATATGTGGCACAGTGTTTAGATGCAAATGCCCTTCTACTAGTGAAGGTAATTGACGGCCTAACGGATGGAATTTCAAAAAGTGTTTTGAAGAGCGTTAAATTGAATCAGTTAGATGAATATACCGATGATATGTGCGTAGATCGTCACATTTCAAAAATATTATCTGAAAAAACTTTGAAGTGCTTTATTGTGAACGGGCGGTTTCCAACTAGGATTGAAGATGTTCTTCGTGGGCGAGAGTCTGTCTATACTGAAGTCGTTCAAGATTAAAGTTGGGTCTAAGGGACTCAACTATTCAGTTACAGCTGTGAAAACCAAGTTTTGGAGACCTGGAGACGACTACATTGCGATTATTATGAAATCAGTGTCTACAATATGTTCTGACGGGGATTTTATTGTCGTATCTGAAAAGGCTCTTTCAGTAGCCAAGAATCGTTTATTGGATGAGCAATTTGTAAAGCCCGGTTTTTTCGCTAAGGTTCTAGCTAAAGTTTGGATGAGATTGATTTGGGGGCGTGCATTAGGTAAGATATGTCATATGTCGCGTACAACGAGGCGAAGACTTAGATTTTATCCTTTGAAGGAAGGATCTGCTCACAAACAGGTTTGTTTGCGGCACGCAGGTTTGTTGCAGTCTCTAAGACATGGTTCTGAAGGAGGTATAGATGCGGGTAACCTTCCTTATCTTTATGTTTGCCTACCTTTAGAAGACCCTGAAGGAGAATCTGAGCGTATTCGCACATTCTTAATGAGAGAAAGATGTTTGGATGTCAATGTAATGATTGTTGATACTGACAAGACTTACTTGCTTGGTGGAACTAATTACACTCCTCTTCCAAAAGCTATTCCAGGTGTGAAATCTGGTGGAGGTATTATCACATATCTTCTAGGTAGAATAATAAAGAGTAAAAGAAGGGCGACGCCAGTTGGCTACTCAGGAAAGAGTCTCCCATTGGATTTGCTTCTAGATGTCGCTGAGTTATCTAACCGAGCCCGTGGCGTGGGGGCTGGGCGAAGTCCATGGCATATGGCTGAGCGCTTCAAGGTTGGTATTGGAGATGTTACTTGGGAGATGCTTGAATCAGTGCGTCACTACCCGATAGTGATAGTTCGGTCTTTAGATTAGCTTAACGGCTTCTTTGAGGCTTATTTGAACAGGGCCGAGCTTGCCGCCGAAGTTAACAGCTGATATCTTAACAACACCATGAACTGAAGAAATGGCTTTGATCGCCTTGGCTGTTCCTTGCATAAGCAGATCCTTGTCTAGAGCATTGAAAACAATCTCGTAGACACTGTTCACACCTTCAGGTATTTTCGAATCTGGAATAACTGACCGCAGTTTTGGGCAGAACGGGTGATTTGTTGAGGCACCAAGTTTGTATTTCATCGAGCCTGTCTTCGAGCCTGACCGGCATATTCCACCTGGAAACGAAAGAATAACAGCTTTTAGCTGTTTTATAGCTTCAACAGCCTTCTCCGAAGCTTCAAGAGCTGTGTCTTGATCCTTAGCCATTATGAGAAGATTTCCACCCGCAACCGCGTTCTTTATCCCGATTCTACTTTCAATTACGAACTCGCCCTCCATCACAGGTATCCTCCACACTTTTCTACCGTTCATAGTATCTTTTATCTCGAAGCCGTCTCCAAACATTCGGATAGCGTCTCCAACTCTCATTTTTCTATTGCATGATGGCATTCCATCAAAGGCTCCTGTCGTCGGGCATGTGAGTATGCACTGCCCTATTCTGCCTAGAATCTGCATTTTAAGCTCGGGCTTTGTACGGTGGTAAATCTGAATCATTACACCTGGTCTACCGTCAGGCGTCTCTGAAGAAGGGACTATTGGCCCCTCGACACCAGCTTCAGCTGGCGACATGATAATTGACGATGCAAAGCCAGTAGCTGTTCTCCCCGCTATTTCAGCCCATTTCTGATCTTTTGCAGTAACTAAAATTCTGCCAACAATCATTGGAAAAGCTTCTGCGAACGTATCCTCTATCTCAACGTTATTGAGCGTGATGCTCATACCTGTGCGTTAACCTTCCATCTTTTTAAAAGTTTAACAATTATTACTGATCTATTCTTTTAAATTAACGAGTTGACTGTGGAATACCTGTGGCTGGATCGTATGGCTTCTAATTGTTGTTAGAGTTTGAACACCGATTAGCTAGTTGAAAGAATCTTATATCTAGTGTTTTCTTTTGATGAGGTGACGCAATTGCTGATTTACGTCTCCGTGAATTGCTTTACCGTGAGCTTTCGCCGTCTTAATCTTACGCTGCTTCTTGGATTTCTTCATGCTTGAACGTCACCTACACTGTTTATTCCCCTATTAAGTCTGGCTAACTCAATCTCTTCTCTCATCTGAAACGTTAAGAATTAACTACCCATCTATTCGATGATGTTTCAAACACGTTGAGAAGACCACTAGTTAAAGAAGCATATTCGGGTGTGACAGTTTCAGCTCCTTCAGATCAAAACCAAAAGTTTTGAATCTTTAAAGTGCGTTTTAGAAATAATCTTACGGTATGAAAACGGCTGCTGCAACAACTGATGTCCAAGACCCATTCTTGCCTCCTTCTGCTGATTGAGTGATGTTAGTTGTTTTTATAATAAGTCCGCTGGTTTTGAAAAGTTGCTTCTTCTCATCCCACGCTGTTTCCGGGGAGAAAGGTATTCCCATCGTAGTGGCCAGCATGGTTGCCGCCAGATCCTCAGCATAGTCTCCAGCTATCTCCTCGGTTTGTCCAAAGGAATGATGCTCTGAAAGATAGCCGTAATTGTTCTTAACGGAAGGAATCGCAACAC
>Ga0214473_10000788_pt1 | contig 43339 bp, 61 predicted proteins | sample RVTome_7_FD_203509 | JGI IMG/M metagenome (GOLD analysis project Ga0214473, IMG submission 203509) | Soil microbial communities from uranium-contaminated site in the Upper Colorado River Basin, Wyoming, United States - RVT98D197 | ecosystem: Environmental > Terrestrial > Soil > Contaminated >...
CTTTGGTGTTTAACTAAAACAGGTAATAAACAGTTATGCGTAGCTATAGCTATAGCTTTCGCTGAGGATGTATTGAATATATTTGAGAGTAAGTACCCTTCAGACACTAGACCGAGAAAAGCTATAGAAGCAGCTACACAGTACATAGCACTAGGTAATGCTAATGCTGCTTATGCTGCTGTTGCTTATGCTACTAATGCTGCTAATGCTGCTGATGCTGCTGCTGATGCTGCTGCTTATGCTGCTTATGCTGCTAATGCTGCTAATGCTGCTTATGCTGCTGATGCTGCTGATGCTGCTGATGCTGCTGATGCTGCTAATGCTGCTAATGCTGCTAATGCTGCTGATGCTGCTGATGCTGCTGCTGCTGCTGCTGCTGCTGCTTATGCTGCTGCTGCTGCTGCTTATGCTGCTAATGCTGCTAATGCTAATGCTGCTGCTGCTAATGCTGATGCTGCTAATGCTGCTGCTGCTAATGCTGCTGATGCTGCTGTTGCTTATGCTGCTAATGCTGCTAATGCTGCTAATGCTGCTGATGCTGCTGCTTATGCTGTTGCTTATGCTGTTGCTTACAAGCTTCGCATAATTGAAACTGTACTTACTTATTAAAGAGAGGTCAGTAATCATGCCTAACACCAAATTACAGCTTTCCACACTCAGTGATACTGTACGTATTCATACCTCAGTATCACCTTCCGGTATCATAACTCATCACACTGTACCAGTAGAGCTAACACTCGCTGACCTCATTGATGATACACTCTTAGCAGAACAACAAGAACAAGAGCAACTATTCTTGCAATCTACTGTGCAAGATTTTTCGCCTCTTGACACAAACGAAGGGATAGTATAACATGACAAACTCAATCAATCTGACTGACTTAGAGTTTCTAGCAGTTCTCTCTGGTTGGCTGGTAACTCTATTTTGTTTCTCATACTTCTGGGTAGTGATAGCTCCACTGGTTCCAGAACTATTGCATGACCTCTGGAATCGTTTTATCTGTGATACTAAACAGGTAACAGATTGGGAGGATAATAGAGATTAGTAGATATTATCACTCATACTCATACTCATACTCACACTAATAACTTAGGAGACTAATCATGACTAACAACACTAACACTGCTACAATCCATCCTGACACCTCCGGTCGTATCTATAATGTAACAGCTGACGGAGTTACAATAGACATGCTCGGTAACTGGAACACTGCATTTACTCTCATGCAAGAGCTTGGTAAACGTCTAGGGTTTCACCGAGTACGCGTACTGAGTATCAAGGATACTAGAACAGCGGCACAGAGAGGTGGAGGTAAGTAATCATGGCTAAATATATTATATGCCCTTGTACTGGTGAAGTACCTTTTGCAACAGATGATATACTGGAGGTTATGAACTGTGTTGTTACACAGGAATACTATGCAGTAAATTTGTCTACTATGAAACTGGTAGAAGAAGATGGTACAGATGGGGAAGATTTAAATGTAGTGTAGGCTTCACATAGTAATCATTAAGTATCTTTAGTGATTACTGTGGGAACCCTCCCGCTATGGACACAATAGAAAGGTAAGGTAAACAGCTTATGGCTCACGCTATCTGTGCTAAATCAGGCATACCATTCGATATACAATACTTCCCCTACAACTTCACAGAAGGTGAATTGCATCATCCAGTATTTGATCTTACATATGAACAACTAACTTCCGAGCGGTTACTATCTCGCTGGTTAAATCGTTCTATGACAGAGATAGATACTAAACTGTACTTCCTGGCTCTACTGCATTCTTCAGGTCTGGTAGAGTTCACTACCTACGCTCGACCTACTCTAGCTGTTTGTGAGCTTAACATGGAAGCATTACTAGATATTCTAGGCTGGACTCATACTATCATCCATCCTCGCCTAGCGATGCCTCGCATGTGTATCTCACAAGATACAGCATCTCTTGATAATGTGCGAAATTGGATAGCTGCATGGAATTCCGCACGCTCCGACTTCGAGAACGGGTACAAAGAACTAACACGCAATCAACTCATGATGCGTAAAGAAGATACACTGCAAAGGTTAATCAAAGATCAACAGAAAGAGTTACATGACTTCGCAGGAATACTTGCTGATTGGGCAACACTGTCAGCTGAGTTTCCTACATTCTCCACTACAGTTAACGGAGTTACTATACCTCTCTGCGATTACTGGAAGCAGATACTTATCACCTGCTCTAAATCTCCGACCCATATTTGGCGCTTAGATGTAGATGACATGCGCGAGTTACTGGATCACCTAGAAGATAATCTGGAGCATGGCTCTATTTACGCTCATGCAGTAATGAAACTTATTCGTGATGGTATAGCAACTCATAACAACTATCTCGGATTCAGTATCATTAACTATGCAGAAGATGTACAAGTAGCGAATCAGAAGATACTTGCAGATAATGCACCATCGCAAGAACCTAAGCTGATAGATTACCCGAATAAGATTATGTATCTGAAAGATAAGATACGTTGGGATCAGTCACAGAAACTAGCTGCAGCATCCTCCACTGTAGTGCGAGTAACAACTACTACTGAGATAATCACACCTATAACTATAGTAGATACTGATGTGGAGGATTTGTGATGCCTAAGCCAACTATCTCCGCATTAACTCTTGCTAAACAAGGACTGTCTAAATCTAAAGTACTGTCCATGTTAACTAATGAGTGGGATTTAACTACCTCACAACAAAAACTGCTTGACATACACGAATACTATGTACGTCGTTGGGAGGCATCATACATCAGAAATATTATCCGTGACGGATTAATAACTCATGAGACAGTAACGTACGCAGTGATATACCGCTCTTGTACTCCTGCAAGCTTGAGGCTAGCTGCTGAAGTTAAGTGCAGTTTCAGAGCTTCTGGTAATGGTAACTTTGTACTCATTCAACCAATAACTAACTCCAAGGAACTCTAATGGCAATCACTCCAGAACGTTTAGCTCAATTACTAGCTGAAGCTAGAGCTAAGAAAGCTCAAGTACTAGGCACTCCACAAGAGCCTACAGTAACAGTTATTACTGCAGATGCACCAGTACTCTCTCACCTAACTCACTCTGTAGGAATGCACGGCGAAGTAATCACATACAACTCTAAACAACAAGAAGCAGTTACTCTAGGAGCTACAGGCAAGAGCTTTGTACTTCTTGGTGCAGCAGGTACAGGTAAATCTACCTCCCAACGTGGTGTAGTACAAGCTCTTATAACCGCAGGTATGGCAGGTATCATGGCAGATGATGGTCACAAGTACTTACCATCCGGAACTCCTGGCGTAGTAGTCTGTGCGTATACTAGACGCGCGGTTAATAACATTCGCAAAGTTATGCCAGCAGATATGAAGAACAACTGTATCACCATTCACAAACTTCTCGAATACCAACCAGTGTATTACGAAGAGTACGACGAAGAGCAAGGTAAGGATGTTAAGACTATGCGTTTTGAGGCAACTCGTAACGTAGTTCGACCACTGTCTACCTCCATTCGTACTATCATATTTGAGGAATCCTCTATGATATCTACAGAACTATTCTCTGAGGTACTCGGAGCTATTCACCATCCAGTACAATTCATATTCATTGGAGATATTCAACAATTACCTCCAGTGTTTGGCTCTGCAGTTCTTGGTTACAAGATGTTAGAGCTTTCAGTAGTAGAGCTTACTGAAGTTTACCGACAAGCTCTGGAATCTCCGATCATACGTCTTGCACATCACATACTCAGTGGTGTACCTATTACTGCTGAACAGTTACCTGAGTGGGAAGTACCTAACAAACTCAAACTCCATCCATGGAAGAAGAAGCTCAGCGTAGATTTAGGTGTTCTCACTATTGCTAAGTTCTTCTCTCAAGCTATAGATACAGGAGCTTACAATTACGAAGAGGATATGATATTAATTCCCTTTAATAAGAGTTTCGGAACAGATGAAGTAAACAAGTACATCGCACAACACATCACAGCTAAGTCAGGTGCGCTGGTACATGAGATTATCGCAGGCTTCGACAAACATTACTTCGCTGTAGGTGATAGAGTTATGTATGAGAAAGAGGATGCAACTATCACAGGTATCGCAATGAATGCAAGTTTTGTAGGAGCTAAATACCTAGCTGCATCTAATCTTCTAGATCGCTGGGGTAATTATAGGGCAGCCTCAGAAGCCTCTAGCGAACGCGCTACAAGCCACAAACCTGTAGAGCCAACCGAGGCAGATATAGATGCAATGCTAGATGCTATGAGTTTCTCTGGAGGTGATGATGAAGATAGAACCAGACAAGCCTCGCACTCTATTACTCTACGACTGCATGAGTCCGGTGAAGAAGTTACTATAGATTCCGCCGCAGCAGTTAACAAACTAGCTCTAGGTTATGCTATCACAGTACATAAAGCGCAAGGTTCTGAGGCTCGCAAAGTGTTTCTAATTCTTCATGAGTCTCATGCTACCATGCTGCAACGAGAGTTATTGTACACAGCAGTAACCAGAGCTAGAGAATCACTGTACGTAATCTGCCCACCGGATGCATTTGTTAAAGGAATTACAAGACAGAAGATACTTGGTAATACTATAGCCGAAAAAGCTAAGTACTTCCAAGGGAAACAAGAGCGTAATGAGATGCAATCTAAACTTGTAACTAACTGATAGGAGACACTGATGGCTAACTTTAAACAAGACATTCTTCATGCTGTAGGTTCAGAGGTTATAGAAGCTATTGTTATTTTAAATCTTCTGGAGCCTTATGAGTACGAGTGGCGTATTTCTGAGCTGCGTGATGCGTCTATTAAACCGTTTGTAGGTAAAATACTTACTTGGGAAGAGGCAGCCCCTCTACTAGATTACAATTATGATGACGGATTTGGTTCTATGGACTGTCATGACGTAGAGATATACACAGCTACAAATGTATATTACATTCATGAGTATGATGGGTCTACCCCCATTCGCTCTGTACCTCGCAATCCTACAGCACACAAGCAGGAGATATAATATCATGCCACAATTTCAACTCGTAACATCTAAAGCTACTCGCCCTCTAGGTAAGTTCAACTCCATAACCGATGTAGCTAAACTACGATTCTTCAAAGATAACCCAGACTTAATGCAGTTTGTATCAGAGGTGAGGGTGACTAAGCCAATTTACCGCTCTGTACGCTGGAGAGTTATTCTCTCAGAGAGTTATTACGACCTTCTTGGGCTATACTCTAGGGAGGAGGCTGAAGCCGTACTTATGGGGCACATGCACGGAGGTACTCTAAGACTTGTACACAAGTATGAGTATCATGAATCTGATGGTATCATCTAACGCAGAAAAAATTGGTACTTGACGCCCAAACCAATCCCCTATACAATGCGCGTCCTGACTCAGAAAACCGAGTTAGTTATTAGCTAGTAACTTGCAACTCGTAATACTCTTACTCAACCAGTAACAACTTAACTAAAGGAACTACAATCATGAACGACCAAACAACTGGCATTAACGTACCTGCTTCTCTCTCTACTTACGCAGAGAAGGAAGTTAAATTCAACTTCCGCAAGAATGCAGAACTCGGAACCAAGCGCCCCAGCGTAGCACTTAACCTGAAGTTTCTTACACTCGCTGGTCTGGTAAACATTCTGGAGTCTGGTGATGAGAAGCAAGTTAACCTGATTCTGGAAACTCTGCAAACTCCGGTGCTGGATCAGGCACGTAACCAAGTAGATGAGAATGAAGCTATCACACAAGAGACTCTGGATAACTCCAAACTGTCTTGGGAATATATCTCTCGTCTGGAGCCTGCTGCACGTCGCGGTGGCGGCATTCCGAAAGAGACTTGGGAAGCTTATGTGCAGGACTACATCGAAGTTATGCCTGGAGTTACTGGCAAGACTGCGGAACAAGTTACTCGTGCTGCATCTCTGTTGGGTAACAAGCTCTCCAGCGTCAAGGGTAACAAGCCTGTTCTGTCCTTCTTGCGTGAAGCAATTGATCTGCACTTCGCTAGCTCTGCTAAGTCCGAAGAGTTCGTTGATTGTTATGAGTTCTTGAAGAACAAGGCTGATGCACTGTTGCAAGCATCGGATGCAGATTTGCTGAAGAATCTGTAAGTAGTAGTTCCTAGGTCTAGTCTGCTACAAGAGCGAAAGCTACGCAGACTACTTCCCTCAGCACATTAGATGAAGTTCAAGTTGTAATCTAGTGTGCTGTAAGAAGTAATAGGTAGAGAAGTAACCTTGCACTTTAGGTATTGCGCACAGAACCTTTAGCATCCCACAGTGGCCACTGCTATTAACATGTAAGAGACCAACTTTCTGTATGTCTCAAACCAAGCTATCGTAAGCTGGAGCGGCTCACAAAGCTGCTGAAAACTCTGAAGCCAAACTACCACTATGGAGCCAACTCATTATGTCTATGCAACTAGAACTACTACTCGCCACCAGTTCTCCAGCCTCTCCAACTCTCTCAGATATAATTCACGGTAACTGTTGCCGAGTTAAATCCTCAGGTAAGATACTGATGAAACTGAAACCTACAGGATTTCTGTTAAACTCCAACATCGTAGCCGATGTACTTAATCGTGGAGATTGTTTCGTAGTTGATATGGCGAAGGGTACGCTGTATGCTACCTCCGCAACTCAGGCAGTAACTCCTCTGGACTCTAAGTTACAGTACAAGGTTAAGATTGTAGAGGAGAGTGGCAAATGACCGACCTGATACAAGAAGTAGACAGCCTTGCCAAGCTGTGCGAGGAGAAGTATAAGCAAGTAGCAGAGCGTGATGCGCTGCTGAAAGAGAAGGATGCGGCGCTACGGTTAATTATGGATGATCAGCACATGGAAGAGAACCGCTATGTGTTCATCACTGCCAAAGATGCACTCTCCAAAACTTTCCCCTCCGAAGCTCTGGAGAGAGCGCTGGCAGTAGAGCGGGAGAAGTTTGCTGCTGACACAGAGACAGAGAGGGTGTTGATTGACGTATCTAACGAACGACTTCGTCAGCATAGCAAGTGGGACGGAGTATTCAGCGATGATGCTTACACGCCGCTTGACTGGCACGAAATGATCGCCGACTACAACGGCTGGGCGCGGCGTATGGCCTGCATGGGTAGCGAGGATAAGGCGAGGACTCGCTACGTGCAGATTGCCGCGCTGGCTGCTGCTGCTGTGGAAGCGTTAGATAGGAGGAGCATGAAATGAACAACGAGATACTGAAACTGGCGGAAGAGTGCGGGGCTTATCAAGTGATAGCTGATGAGTTCTACGAGTGTAGAAAAGACGAAATTGTATTTGAAACGCCCGAAGAGCTCCAAGCCTTCTACGACCGCGCATTTCAAGCGGGCAGAGATTCGATGCAGCTTGAGATGAGCCAGCAGAAGCCGGATGGATATATCTATCCAGCCCTCTATGGGAGTCGAGCATCACTATGTAAAAATAACAAACCCGTCGGATGGGATGATTCAGACGATGAAATTGAGTGGTTTGAAAAGTTGCTAATCATCCGCCCGCAACCGCCGCAGATTAAGGAAGCTGGTAGCAGCGACAAGTCAAATGGTAAGGATTTCAGAGACTACATACACCCCGCAGACTAACAAGGAAGGGAGTTAAAGATGTTACCAACAAAACAAACTGTGCTGCACGATCCATCAAACGGAAAGCACGGCAATTGCCTTTCTGCCGTAATAGCATCACTACTGCATTTGCCGATTGATGAGGTGCCGCTATTTGTAAATCCTGTCACGTGGGTAAAAGACCTTAACGAGTGGCTTCGTCCATATGGCATTGCTTATTGCATGATTGAGGATTTTGAGTGTCATATTGACGCATATGGAATCAAAGGACTGTGGCATGAAGTGTCTGGCAACACTAGCCGCAGCACAGATGTTATACATGCTTGCGTTGCTAAAGATGGCGAAATGGTATTCGACCCTCATCCAGACAATACAGGCCTGACAAAGCTAACCAGTCACGGATTTTTTATATTGCTGGAGCCTTGGAAAGTAGCGCAACCAACAGATGAAAGGAAGCCATGATGCAAGATACCAAAGAAGGACAAACGCACCACTGCGCAGGATGTGAAACTGCTGGTAAAGAGAACTCCGAACTGAAGCAGAAGTTGGCAGCGGCGGAAGTATCCATCGGAAAGCTGACAGCAGCAAACGAGGAGATGAAGGCCCGTGACAAAGATGGCAGAAAGTTGCTACGCCAAGAAGCGGCGAAGCAGTCCGCCTTGAATGCCGTGTTAGGCATTCTAACCACGGAGAGGTGTATGATGATACAAAACAAAATAATTGAGCAGCAGGTTATTTTTGAATCTGCGACAGGTAAAAAGGCGCGCAACGTCTATCTCGGCAGGGAAGACATGAAAGACCTTTTGAAATGGGCGCAACTGAACTGCTACATCATGGAAGCTGGCTCGGCGAACATCGAAGGTTTGGATAGGCCTAAGGTAAGCGGATTGAAATGTTTTGAGGTGAACGCGGACAGGCATATTGAATGTGCCTAACGAATGATATACACCGCCCTAGGTGCCTAACTTGTAACAAGCCATAAGATAACATCGAAGAACTGAGGAGAAAGACATGACAGAAATAACCACAACCGATATTCTTTGGCTACTGGGTGCGTATCTGATCTTTGTCGGCTATGTTATTTATCTGAATACGAAAGGCGAACTATGAAAGCAATCTGCTGGGCTGTCATCACAATCCTTCTCACCATCAATATCTATTTCGGTACAGCGAACAGCGAAGCAATTCAGGCTCAGTACGTCAATATGTCAGCCGAGGAACGGGCAGACTTCCTGACTTGGTTACTCACCGCAGATATGCGCTACGCTATCGCGGAGGACTTCTGCGCAACTAACCAGAACACGAAAAGAATCTGTTTCAATGCTTCTCGTACTGGAGCGAAATAATTTATGACTACTTCTACCTCTGCTACCATACCAGAACTGTATGAAACACTAGCTGCTGGAGCTAAGTTCCGCTTAGCCTTCACCTGTAAAGCTGAGGCAGAACACTTTCGCCAGCGGTTAGCTAATACAAAGTACAGAAGCGAGAAATCTATTAAGTCTCTAGGTATCCCACTAGATAAGATGATACTTACTATGGAGTTTGACTCCTTAACTAATACTGCTACATACTTCTTGCGACCACCTGAGGTACAGCGATTTGAGATACTAGAACTAATTCCACCAACTCCACCAACCACTACTTAACCTGTTTATGCGAAAGTACCAAAGCATCTGGGTAGCAATCAAGACTACCGGTTCCTGTATCATAGCTGCTCATCCTAGCTTACATAAGCGGGTTAAGAAAGCTGTGACTAAAGAAAAGTGGAAAGATGTAGGGTACAAGGTGCAATGGGATTTGGCTGGAACGGAACAACCAACACTTGTTATTACAGTACCGCGCGATGCCACAGGTAAGCCAGTTAAGAATCAATTACTATTCACGCTGGTTAAGCCAGTGTTATTAACGGAGTTATAAACATGAACGAACGTGACCCTAACACTACCTATGATACACCATTCGACGAATTAGGTAGGGCTAAACCACTGCCTAAACCTGCAATTAAAGGGTACACGGTTGTACCTTGTATCATACTACATGAGACAGAGAAGGCAGTACTGGTGCAGCTAGAGATAGCTGCTGCTGAGTTCTGGTTTCCTCTCAGTTACACTAATTACATTTACCGTAAACACGGATACCTACAGCAGAACACTGAGTTCACTGATGTAATTCATGTAGCTGATTGGTTGATTGCAAAGAAGGGAATCATACTATGACACCAGCTGAGCAGCTTCAAGAGCAGATACTACAGCTACAAACAGCGCTAACTACAGCTAATCCTGGGATGCCTACAATGCTGCGTACTATTCACACAGCGCTAAGAGCTGACCCAGCTATTGTTACACTGCTATCTCCGGAAGAGGTTGGAACCATTGTAGCTAGCTTGATGAAGCAAACGAATACGATTATAGCTACAGCAGCAGTGAGTAAAAAGTCCTCAAAGTCTTTGAAGGCTATCTCAGTAGCTGATCTGTGAGCGACTAAGCTATGACAGAGCATACTCAATCAAAACTAGATATATTGTACAAAGGAAAGATACTTGGAACTTGCTCAGTGGTGTTGTTCACTACAGCTATTCCAGATGTTATCTCTTATGAGATAGCAGATAACCTTAACCTATTAGCAGCTGATACCTGGGTTAGTAACTTTAAACCTGTCAGCGAATCCGGCGCTTTTAATATCTCGAGATATAAACACAATCATGGATACAGTGCGGAACTATTAGTTACAGATTTGTTAAAGCTTCTAACTGACAGATACGCAAGTATTAGTTTACAGATGTATACAGAGGAGATAACTCATGGAACCCACTGACACTCAGGCGCCTAAGTTTTGCATTAACTGTAAGTGGGTAGGAACTAATAGTTCTGGAGATTGGACTAAGTATAAATGCTTTGCCCCTCAGAATACATCAGGAACTAATCTTGTTACTGGCGCACAGATGTTGCTGCATGAATTATGTGAGGAGCAGCGTAAACAGGGTGTTGCTATGACTAGTTATTGTGGTGCTGAGGGCAGATGGTTTGAGCAGGCACCTACTAAGATAGTTTACAACGAAGTGTACAAACCTCCGCAGTCTGCTAAGCAAGTACTAAAGATTAAAGTAGGTACAAACCTTCTTGAGGACTTAGGATTATGACACAAATTATTGATCCAAGACTTAAACGACTAAGCTATTCCTCCCGCACTACACTACATCGTTGTCCTCGCAAGTACCAGTTGAGTAAGATTTCTACTACTCCTATCGAAGGTCGCTCCGAATCTGTTACATTCGCATTCGGTCATGCAGTAGGTGTAGGCATTCAATGTGTGCTGGAGAATAAAGATTGGAACAGTGTAGTTATTGAGATGCTTTTATCCTGGGATATTTCTGACTTATACGATGAGGAGCCTAAATCTAATAAGAGTTTCTGGACTGCTGTGTTTGCTGTTCAACAGTTCGCAAGTATTCGCACTGGCGCACTGGCAGATTACGAGCTGGCGTACTTTAAAGATTTACCGGCTGTAGAGCTTAGCTTTCGTATCTCTCTTCTTGACGATTTTGTTTATCGTGGTCATGTGGATGTAGTATTAAAGCATAAGATTACTGGTAAGTTCTTAGTTATCGAAGTTAAGACTACTGGCTCTAGCTCTGTATCTGAAGCTAGTTATAAGAACTCTTCACAAGCTCTAGGTTACAGTATTATCCTAGATACTATCGCCCCAGGTCAAAGCGAGTACGAAGTATGGTATCTAGTATACAAGACTAAGATTCAAGAGTACGAGATACTCCCATTCCGTAAACACTACAGTGATAGGGCAGCTTGGATTAAAGAGCTGATCATGGACGTACAGCGGATACAGACTTATGAGGCTGAGGATTGGTATCCTAGTTATGGAGAGAGCTGCAACGATTTCTTCAAGCCGTGCGAATTTTTCAGTAACTGTAAGATGTCAACAGGACTACTGGCTACACCATATGATGAGGTAACTCATAGAGATAAACAAGACGATAAGGGTGGTTACACGCTAGAGTTATCTCTTGTCGATTTAATTGATGCTCAACTTGATAGGAAACAATTATGAAACTCTCATCCATTGCCCCAGAAACTACTCATCGAGTTATAGTTTACGGTGGCCCAAAGGTAGGTAAGACAGAGCTAGTAGGTAATCTGTCCAAAGACTTTAACCTGCTATGGCTAGATACAGAGCGCGGATACAGCACACTGACCAAGCTACCTAGCCCCCAGCAAGAACGTATCGAGATTGTATCTCTTCCAGATACTCGCGATTTCCCTATCGCAATCGAAACATTACTCAAGGTGTTCACTGGTAATCGCGTAGAAATTTGTGAAGCCCACGGTAAGTGTGGCTGTATGCTCTGCAAGAAAGACTCTCGCCCGTTTACAGTTGTAGAACTAAACGCACTTGACAACAACACCATTGTAGTGTTAGACTCATTAACTCAGACCGCTGTATCTGCTATCGCTCACATCACTAAAGGTAAGCCTGATGATTACCGCTATGATTGGGAAGATTACCGGAAGCAGGGTACGCTGATGGATAAGTTGCTCAGTAACATGCAGCAAGCTCGCTATAATCTATGTGTCATTACTCATGAAGTGGAGGTGGAACTTGAGGATGGTAGAAAGAAAATTGTTCCGTGCGCTGGGACTTCGAATTTCTCCCGCAACACAGCCAAGTATTTTGACCATGTTGTTTACTGCCAAGTACAGAACAAGAAACACACGTTTGGTTCTAGTACGACATTTGGGGTGTCCTTGGTTACTGGTTCCCGCACTGACGTTAGTATCGAGAAGGAAGTTGTCCCTACGCTTTTGGATATATTCAAAGGTAAAGCGGTAGGGGCTGTAACAGTAACTAAGGACTCGGCTGCGACAGCAACTTTGCAGAAACTTAAGGAAGGATTGAAGACATGAGCGAAGCTACTGACATTGATGCAATACTCAAAGATCGAGGTAATAACTATGGAGACTTCTCCGGTCACGCACTAATTACTCAACGTATTAAATATGCTATGCAAGAAGGAGTATCTTAGAACAGTCTAACTGAGTCTCAGAAAGAGGCTCTTGAAATGATAGCACACAAGATTGGCCGTATCTGTAATGGTAATCCAGCGTACAAGAATTCTTGGACAGATATTATTGGCTATACTAAACTCGTAGAACAAACTCTGTAATCGAGTAGGCAGTCAGTAGCTGAGTATTGTACTGACATATAACGTAACTTCATTCATTCACTAACTAAAGGAATTAACCATGTCTCTTGATAATATCTCATCCCTTCTCGACGCTAACTTGGACGATCTCGCTGACTTGCCGGAATTTGTAGTACCTCCCGCAGGTGCTTACATGGCAACTATCGTTGCCATTACTGAGAAGAAAGTTGGCGAACACCCTGCTGTAGAATTCAAGTTCCGTCTTGACTCTACTGTAGAACTCGCCTCTGCTACTGATGCTCCAGTAAAAGATGGTACTGAGTGTGGCGTAGCGTTCATGTTGGATAACGAGTTCGGCGTAGGTAAGCTGAAGGCTGTTATGAAACCATTGCAAGTAGCTTGCGGAACCTCAACTGTTCGCGAGACTATGCTTGCTGCTAAGGGTTGTAGCATCATGCTGGTTACTAAGGTTCGCAGCGGTAAAGGTGATAAGGCGGATCAAAAGTATCTGGACGTCCACAAAGTCGAGGTTTTGTAAGTTATAAGACCTGTACATCTCTCTGTAATAGGAGGGGTGTACATATAATATAACTTCTTTGAGGTGTTATGAAACTTTTACTTTTAGTAAGTGCTGACAAGAGAATCTTACTTGATGATACAGACTTACAGCTCTTAGGGCACTTATACTGCAGTATATCGCAGACTAACAAACTAATTGTTAGTTGTCCCTTAAAGACTCTTCGTACACAGTATCTACACAGGCTGATACTACAACCTCTAGATACTCAAGTGGTAGATCATATTAACGGTAACGGGCTAGATAACCGTAGAATCAATTTACGTATCTGTGAACAACTTCATAATACACAAAATCGTGCACTGAATAAAAATTCCTCTACAGGGTATAAAGGCGTATCACGGCGTACGGCAACAAGTAAGTTTACGGCCTCTATACGGGTAAAAGGTACTAAAATTCATTTAGGTAACTTTACCTTTGCAGTTGATGCAGCTAGAGCTTATAATGAAGCAGCTGTTAAATATTTTGGCGACTTTGCTAGACTAAATAAATTATGAATTTACTTTTCTTGGGAACTGCTGATGATGAACCGTATCTTCCGCGACTTAAACCTCTAGTCGGAGTAGGTACGTTCGTTAAAGTTATTACTCAGCGAGCTACAACTCTTGCAGAGATTATCCTATACTGCCGCAAGAATAACATTACTGCGGTAGCTACAACTCAAGCTCAACTTATAGAGAAACTAACTCATGAAGATTACCAAGGCAAGACTCCCTCGCTTGATAATTATGCAGGTTCGTACTTCTCTCATAGCGATATATCTTGGGTATTTGTTCATCCTCTTGCTCATACTATCACTGTACCTTTCGGTACTTTTCTTCTTCAGCGTTATATTAGTAAGCTTGTCGCTCCTGATTCCTGGTATACAAGCACGCCGTTTAGCTGGGAAGTCGCAAATGAATCCTCCATAGGAGCGTTGTATGAAAAGTTTAAAACAGCAACTCTACTGGCTGTGGATATTGAAACCAAGCAAGTACCTCTTAGTATCACTTGTTGTGGCTTTTGCGCTCTGTTCATTTCTTCTACTGGACAGCTTAGTTCTCATAGCATCGTTATTCCATTCACTTCCCAACTTCTTATCACGTGGACTGGAAAGTTTGCAGCCTTGGCTGGAGGTAAGATTCTGCAGAATGGGAAATATGATATCGCGTATCTCGGAAGATATGGTATAATACTGGAGAACTGGTACTGGGATACAGCCACAGCTATGCACTGTTGGTACTCTGAACTGCCTAAAGACCTTGGAGCTATTAATGCGTTCATGGTACGAGATGCTAGGTATTGGAAACATACCTCTGGCTCTGCGTACAGCGAAGAGAATTATATGTATAATGCCAAGGATACTCACGCTACCCTTAATGCTATGATAGCTTGGCTATTAGCTGCTCCGGCTTGGGCAAAGAAGAATTACCTAATGGAGTTTCCTCTTAACTATCCTTGTCACTTGTCTGAGATGACAGGACTGAAACGTGATATGGAGATGACTCAGAAACAAATTATTAAAATACAGTCCCGTATGGATAAGCAATTAGAAGCTGTGCGAGTTATGACTGCGACTCCTAACTTTAATCCTAACAGCCCTCTGCAGGTTAAGAATTTGCTACGAGTGCTGGGTTGTGGTGATATAACCAGCACTAAAGAGCAAGAATTAAACAAGGCTAGCTTTCGCCACCCACTTAATGAAAGGATACTAGGTGATATACTTGAGATACGAGGTGATCGCAAACTCCTTAGTACGTATTTCGGAGAGAAAGTATCGGGAACTGAAGCGAAAGAGTTTAACGGTAGAATCTTATACGACCTCAATCCTCATGGTACAGACACCGGAAGACTTGCTTCTACTGAACACCATTTCTGGTGTGGCTTACAACTGCAGAATATCCCAAGAGGTGATGAAGTTAAGTGCACACTTGTTGCCGATGAAGGTTTCTACTTGGGAGAGGCGGACTATGCACAAGCGGAATCAAGAGACACAGCCTACATTACTGGAGATACTAATCTCATTAAAGCCGTTGAAGGTAACAGGGACTTCCACGCAGTTAACGCTTCCGCTTTTTTCGGAGTAGCTTACGAATTAATATACAATGACGAACTGCGCAAGACTATTGATAAAGCATTACGAGACTTAGCCAAACGTACTAATCATGGAGCCTCCTACTGCATGGGCGATCAAGTAATGCTTGAGACTATGGGTATTAGAAAAGTACTGGAAGCTCAAAGGTTACTAAACCTCAACCCTCTATGGACTCCACTACAAGTTACAGGTCATCTGCTCCGCGTATTTGCTGAGACTTATCCTATAGTTGCCAGAGATTACCCTGAGTGGGTAGTTGCTACAGTGCTTGCAACTCGTATGTTAGTTGGAGCTACAGGCTGGACTCGCTACTGCTTCAAGAATCCGAAACTAGATAAGCGCGCACGCAACGGTTATGTAGCGCACAATCCTCAGAGTCTTAACGCACTGACACTGAATCGCGCATACATGAATGTGTTCTACCGCGTATGGATTCCGAATACAGAGAACTTCAAACTGTACGGACAAATTCACGACTCCATTCTATTCGGTTATCGCATAGGTCATGAGTATCTCGCAGAACAAGTTAAGCGCGAAATGGAATTTGATGTACCAGTTACGGATATAAAAGGAACAACTCGTACATTACGTGTACCTGTTGACTTAAAAATTGGGCTTACAAGATGGAGCGGGGAATAACAAATGATATTTGAAATTAAAACTGACGCCGGAGCTACGCTACTTATTCTCCGTACCACACCGCAGCAGGAGGCGGAACTCACAAAGTTTGTGGCCCGAGGAATTAATACTTGGGACACTGCACCTAAGTGGATTAAAGATTTGAGTGATACACTGAGCGGTAATCCAATAACTCCAGCATAGAAAGTTTCTGATGCCATCAACTGATGATTTTTTTCATCGTTATCTCTCCTATATCGGAGCTACTGAGTGTCCAGATGTATACCATCGCTGGTGTATTATGGCAGGAGTTGGTGCATTATTAGGCCGTAACTTCTCACTATCTCATGGACACTTTACAGTGCATCCTAACTTGTACACTATGCTGATTGGGGAGGCAGGAGCTAGAAAGTCTACTGCGATTAAGATAACTAAGACGCTTATTAAACGAGCAGGTTATACCTCTATTGCAGCAGATAAGACTACGAAAGAGAAGTTTCTTCTAGACCTTTCTGGTGAAGAAGAAGATACAAAGAGTTCCGACGATATACTTGATTCTAACTTATGGGGAGACGGTGATGAAGAATCTTCTACACGACCTGTCGCAGAGTGTTTTATCATGGCTGATGAGTGGAACGAATTTACGAGTTTGGGCAATATTGAATTTTATTCTATGCTGGGTAATCTTTGGGATTATGATGGAGTGTTCAAAAATAGAATCAAGACAGGAAAAAGTGTTAGTATTAATAATCCTACTATCTCTATCCTTGCTGGAAACACTGCTACTGGCTTTGCTCTGGCTTTCCCCTCCGAGATAATAGGTCAAGGATTCTTTAGCCGCTTACTATTGATTCATGGAGAGGTAACAGGTAGAAAGATTACATTCCCTAAAGCTCCAAGCCTTGCAGCTACAGCGGAGATGGTAGAATACTTGCAGCGAATCCGAGCTACTTGTCAAGGTACAGTACAACTTGATGTAGATGCAGAGTATCTGTTAGATAAGATATATAAAGAGTTTGTGGGATTTGACGATGTGCGATTTGCAAGTTACCTTAACCGCAGATTCACTCAGTTAATGAAGCTGTGTATTATAGTTACAGCTACAAGGTTATCTAAGGTAGTATCTGGTGCTGATGTTGTAACAGCGAATACTATACTGACTCATGCTGAGCTGGGAATGCCTAAAGCATTAGGAGAGTTCGGTAAAGGTAAGCACTCTGATGTAGCTAATAACATAATTGACGCACTAACTACTACAACTAAAGGACTTAACTTTAAAGACTTGTGGGCATTAGTAGGCCATGACTTAACTAAGCAGTCAGAGTTAGGGGAGATAGTTTCTAACCTGAGAGCTGCAGAAAAAATTCAACAAGCTGGCGCTGTGTTCTTGGCGAAGAAGAAGATTAGAGTTGCAGTAAGCAGTGAGCTGGTAAACTGGAATTTGTTAACTAAAGAAGAGAGGGGAAATTAACATGAGTAACAGTTATGATAATGATGTAATGCTTGATCTGGAAACTACCGGTATTAGCGCAGGTTGTTGCGTACTAAGTATCGGAGCTTGTACACTAGATCGTAAGTTCTCTATATATCTAGGTATCTCTCACGAATCTTGTCTTGATTATGCGCTAAGAGATGCTCAGTCTACTATGGACTGGTGGGATAAGCAACCTGCAGCAGCTTATGGTGAAGCTTTTAGTGGAACACTTAGTTTGCCTGAGGCGCTAACTAAGTTCAATGCGTGGCTTAGTTCTGTCAAGCCTCAACGTATCTGGGGTAATGGAGCAGCGTTCGATCTACCAATCCTTGGTACTGCTTATGAAGCTGCTGCTATGACTCCTGCATGGCCGCGATTCAGTGATCGCTGCTATCGTACTATGAAGGATATTTATAGTGGAGTACCTAAGCCACCATTTGTAGGAGTTAAACATAACGCATTAGCTGATGCAAGATTTCAAGCCGAGCACTTGTACACAATACTGGAGATCCATGATTATGCCAAGTCTTGAATACTATGATCCTGTATACGAGCAGCTGCAAGCTGAGTTATACCTACAAGACTCAGAAGGTAAACCAGTACATGAACAGTTACTAATTAACTTACTTCAACTTCCTCGCGGTGCTTCTCCTGAAGAGAAACTAGGAGAGATTGCTGTCTACGTTGATGTGATACTGGATGGAACTTATACTCCTGAGGATGTAGAGAGATTGTGTCACACGTTACTGAAGAAACTTAAACAGAAGCGTGGAGAGTTTGTACTAGAGTTAATAGCTCCGAACGTAGTTCAGTAATCTAGGTGTAAAAAAGAAACTCCCTAGTCGTAATGATTAGGGAGTTTTTAGTTTTGCGGACTACAATTACTATCTACTCCTCAGGCTTATCATCGACAGGTTTTTCCTTACCCTTCTGCCACACCTTCGCAGTCAGGATCGCCATGATTACCAGACTGATCGTTTCCGGCAAGTCCATCAGAGCTTCCTTCCACAGACTGATAATGGCCCACACAACGAATACGCCAATGCACCACCACGCCATTATTAAGCGTAGGGAGGACTCGCCGCCGTTATCTTCTTGTAGGTACTTGTTGAGTTTCATCTTCAATTATCCTCAGTGTGCTGATACGCCCCGATGGCTTCCCATTCTTCGGCTTCGATTTCCTGTGCGCGGGCCGCTGGCTTCATACTAATTTAATGTATTGCCAAACCCACCTGCGCCATCAATGTGCGACAGACTGCGCCAATATCGAAGCCAACCTAATACCTATTCCGATAAACATTATTAACTCCTAGAGGCTATCAATTAGATTTACAGTCCTACCAAAGCTGTAGCAGTAGTAGATGTATCATTAACTCTGACAGCTTGTATAGGCAGTATAGTGCCAACCGGTACTGCTGTAAACAACACAGCTACACCTGCAGCGTTTACTGCTACTACATTACCAGCACCTCCTACATATATACCTTTCACTGCACCATTAGTAAAATCTACTGTATCGCTAGGCGTGATTGCAAAGAATGTTTTTGACGGATCGCTTTCATGACTCATAATTATTTACTCCTCTTCAGATGTGTTGTTAAAATCGCTTAGACTGTAACCGCCCATAATCTTCTGCATGTATCGAGAACCTGGAGTATTAGCGTTATCAATCATACTGTTGACTTTGGACTTATTAGCATTTAATGTTTGCCTAACCCAGAATTTGTTAAACTGTTCCTGCTTACCGCCAGCAGCTGCATACTCTGCAGCAAACTTAGTTATCTCCTCAGGGCTGGGGATATTACCTGCAGCTACTGTTACCTTAATACTCTCACCTAACAGATTCATCTTCTTTCTATTAGCTGCATCGTACACAGTAACGCGATGATACGCGTCAGTTGCGATAGCTTCATCTAGGGGTTTGGCGCCCATGATTCTAGCAGCAGTCATCAGAGAGAACAAATCATTCTGCATAGAAATGTTACCTGCGTTATCTGTACTGAACACTGCACCTCTAGGATTGTTTGTAGCTTGCATAGCTTGAGCAAATCCTGCAAGAGGTCTGGAGATACCAGAGTGTTCTACACCTTGCAGGAAACTTCCCCAGATAGCTGCTCCCTTATCTATCTTCTGCGTAGCTTCGTAGAGAGAGCCGAAGAATTTACTTGTAGCGCCTATTAACGGAACATCAGCTAACGCTGTAGGTATCACAGTTACCTGTCTAGGATTAATATCTCCGCGAGAGTACAGGTTAACTTTAGCGTCAGGGTGTAAAAGGAAGTTAGAAGCTACACCGTATAGTAACCAATCTCCTGCCTCTTTACCTGCCGCATCATAAGTTGCTGTGATTACATCACTATGCTCTTTATTACCTGCAGCGTTACCTACCAGATAATTGTTCATAGCATTGAATGCAGGTAAGCCGTTCATGCCATAGACTGAGCCTTGTAATCCGAGAAGTGTACCAACTCTTCCCTTATTACCCTCTCCTACATACCGGAATAGTTGTTGCAGCATGTTAAACTGGTAGGTTTGAAACAATCCTACGGCTTGACCAATCGCGCCCTTAAATAGCAACGGGCGTTGTTGAGCTAACATAACTCCTTGAGTACGATTTACAAACGTATTGATTACAGAGTTCTTAAGCTCAGGTAATAGTACTCCGTGCTTAATCGCTATATCTGCAACTGCATTCGCTGTATGAGCTGCTACAAATCTATTCATCTCTTCAGCAAATCTATTACCTGTAACCTTCTCAGCCGTGTCTCCAAACTTCTTCGCAGCCTCCACTGCCTTATACATGCGAGACTCAAGTTCAGCAGCAGTCTCTGTACCTCTCAGAGTTAACTGATCTTGCATCACCTTGAACTGGTCAGTGAAAGATGGAATCCAGTTATTAGTCTTGAAGTTCTGGTACATAGCGCCAGCATCTGCATCACCAAGTACTTTCTTAAACCAATCTGAATACGCGTTAGCTGCAAGTTTGGCTGGACTCAGTAGCTCTGTAGGAGTTCCAGGTACTTTAATGTGCGCCATGTCTCGCAGTTCTTGTGCTCCGGCAGTCTTGAATATATCATCAATCATTCCTTTCATCTCAGTACCATACAGTACAGCATGACCGAAGCCATTATTAAGTGCGTTCAGAGGATCAGAGCGCAGCATTGTGAATGTCAGGAGAGAGTTAGCTTGACGAATCCAGTTACTCAGTACTGGTTTAGGTGCAGTGTGATTAGCCAGCGCAAACGTAGCTGCATCCTCATACACTGCACAGCCTATAGATTTCAACTCGCGATTAATGAGTTCCAAATCAGCAGGAGTTTTAACTTGCTTCCAAGTATCTTGCAGCTTACTGACTGCGGAAGCTACACCAGTTTCAGCGAGCCTGTTCACTGCACTCCAGATAGGAGTAGTATCCTCTCTGCCTTGATACAGCGCGGTCTTAATGTAATCAGTATACGGATTCGACTGTTTAGCTTTAAACATCTTATCAACATAACCTACGCGCGAGTTAGCAGCTAGATCGTATTGTGCGCCTTGTCTACGCAACTCTGCAAACTCTGGACTAAATCTGTGTTCTAGCATATCGCGCAGTAATCCTGAGTCTTGATTCTTTCTCCACTGCATAAGCTCTTCCCACAAAACTTTAGGGTCAGTTCTAGGAAAGTAAGAAGCAGATACTCCAGAACGCTTGAGCGCGGAATCGATGTAGTTCTCATTAATACCTAGATCGTAATCATAATCCTTCATAGCTCTGTGCCAGCGCTCTGATTGATCCTTGTAAATTACTTTCAGCCCACCCTCAGTAGGAACTTTAGCAGCGAGAGCTTCCAGCTCGGTAGCAGAGTTAGCGTGAATAGTACTGATATGTCCTGTACCTGTGATGGAATCATCAACTACAAACGCGAAGTGCGGGAACTGTCTACCGTCTACTGGAGGTACATAGAATGTACGAGCGATAGTGTCAGAGGTAGAGAGTCCTTGAGAGTTGCGAAGATTAGTCTTATGAGTTAAGTGTTCGCGATGGTAAGAGTTCCAATCTTCTGCGAACTGTCTCATACCAGCAGATTCCAGAGGTATCTCTACAGGTGCGCGAGTATCTTCAAATACAGGCTTAGCAATCTTAGAGACATCTCCACCAGAAGTTGCTGCGGCCTTAATCTCTGCTTCATAATCCAGCTGTTTAATGTTAACCAACCCGCGCCCAGATACCAGCTCGTACTTCTCAGGTGTTTGCCGTAACTGTTGAGTTACTTTCCAGAACTCAGTTCCATCTGCAGAGCCTTCCATGAGTAACTTAGAGCCACTAGGAGCGAATCTATCTGCAAGTTGTGTAGCTTTCTTTTGCAGCATGTTCGCTGTAGTCTTGCCAATCTCCTGTACAAAGGAGCCAAGAGTTTTATATCCTGCGTTCTGGCTTGTAAACAAACCTCCACCTACAGACTGGCGATCAGCTCCAGTCATAAGAACTCCTGGAATTTGCTTAGGAACTAGAGCGGCGTCCGCTTCTCCTAAATACTTATCACTAACAGTGATTGCCTGCTCCCTATATATCCTCTGCTGCTCCTTAAGCGCTACCATACCAGAGATTTCATGACCTGAGATTGCTTCTACCTTACTCGTGTCCAGTACCATCTTCGCATACTGCGGCTGCAAATACGTTTTAATCATACCCTTCGTCTCATGCCAAGCTCCCAGTTCAATCTGCTTCTTAGTAAACGCAGCTGCCTCGGATTGTATAGCAAAGAAATCGGCTGCAGGATCAGCATGATTCATCTGACCTTCCAGATACGACTGTTTAACATTAGTGAATTTAGCTATATCGCCAGTAGTAAATGGAGCTGCAGCTTTACCTTCGATACCTAAACCTTGCAGAGCAGATACTTCTTGCAACCTATTAGCCTCTACACCTTTGAGGTCAGTAAGGTGATGAAATAGCCCTGATTTATCTAGAGTAGTTCCATCTCGCAGAGTTATGATTTGAGTTGTACCCTTAGTCATCTCTTGATACGCGCGCTCAAGGAACGGGATATCTTGCGCACCAATCTTAATCGCAGGGTCAAACTCTCCTATCTGCGCTGCAATGTATCGAGACTCAATAGCATCAGTTTCTGCCGATGCTGCAACTACATTCCAATCCTGGCCTTGTTTGTGCTTGTAGCTTCGTACCTCTTCCAGTACTCGCGCCTCATTAGGTAACTTGTCTGACATACGCAGAGTTGCAGGCGCATCGTACAGTTTACCTGCGTCAGTCCCGTGAAGCTTAAGGTACGTTACTTCCCCAGAATCTCCTAAGGCTTTCAGCTCTGGAACTTCCCAGCCTGCGCGAGAGATGCGAACTACTCCAGCCAGCTTGTTACTAGCATCTTCGCTAGAACCGCGAGATACAGTATCAAAGAATGTATTACCTAACTCCGTATCACTCTTTGCTAAATCATGTGCTGCGAGTCTGCCATTATCCAACTCATCTAATCTAGTCTCCGCCGCACCTTTCATCTTCAGCTTATACAGTGGGTCATCTTTAGCTACTGTAGGAATAGCTTCAATGTTATTCAATCTAATAGCTAACGCCTCATTCGCAGGAGTACCTTTAGTTGGCTCAGTTAACACTGTGCGCCAAGCATGAGTAGCTTCATCTACAGCCTTACCTGCAGCTCTCACTGCAAATATAGTTTGCGCTGCTGTAACAGTGCCCATAACTCCTGCACCAATCATACCACCACCAAGCAGTGCATTATACGCTATGTCGGAAGCATCATGATCTTTAAATAGTGGAGAAGTATTACCCATAGTCAGGGCTGCAGCTGTATCAAACGCTGCAAACTCCAGTGCATTCTGCAAGTATCCTGCACCGAGGCTCTTCGCCAGATTCGCATTAATCATCGAGTACGCACTGGTAGAGGATGCCATATCCGCAGCTGCAAGTTTAGCGAATTGCGACTGTTTACTAGCTAGAGTCCCGAAGTGAGCGGCTAAGCTCAATCCTGCGCGACCTTCAGCAGCTAACGCGATACCTTTTTGTGCCCAGTTAAACACTTTAATACCTGCCATACCTGGAGCAAACATTCCTACTACATCACCTACAGTATCTACAGAGGATTGATTGCGAGTGTAATATTGTGCCAAATCGTCATCCATACCTTGCAGCCAGTCTTTAGTACTGGCGCGGTCAGTCTCGTCAGCAACTCCAACAAGTTCACCTACAGATACTACAGAGTTAAACGCAGAGGCTGTAGCTCTGGTCAGTGCTGAGACTGAAAATTTAAATCCGTGATCTACTCTATCTCCCCAAGTAGAAGGGTTGAGAATACTGGTTCCAGTATTACCTATCTGATGATTATCAGCACCGATAAGATAGCTAGGTACAGCAGGAATATCACCAAAACCTGAGATAGTATCAGAGGTATCTTCACCAGCAGCTGCGGAGTTATAATCAGTTAACGAGCTCATTGAGGCTTCTCCTTACCTGCGATGATAGTTGCTGCAGCAGCGTCAACAATAGTTAACGAGTTAGTCTTAGCTTTCTGATACATCTTAGTCTTAAACAGGTAATCTCTAACAGATTTCTCGTCCTTGAGATTAACATTAATTTTCGACCCGAACAAGCTGCCACTGGATGCTGTTGCGGTATACGGTAATGCAGAAGCTGCAGGCAACCCTACTAACTGAGGTCTACCAAGAGCATCTATTTGAGCAGAAGCAGAATTTGCATACGCTATAAGTCCTGCAATTTTAACTGACTCAGGTAAGTCAGAGCTCTTAACCGCAGCCAGCAGTACCTCAGCAGACACCGTAGGATTCGCAGCAGCTAGCGGTCTAAGTATCTTCGCAGTAAATGAGGACACCTCTGGTGTGTTCATACTGGCCATCTCAGTAAGCGGTGCTAATACTGGTTGACCGTACTCAGAGCTATCAGTATCTCGCACCACCTCATCTACATACATACTAGCTGCACCATTAATCCTAGCTGCCTGATCTGCAGGCTTAACCGCACCTCCTGCACTATCTCTATCAGTACCAGCTGCCAGTGTCATTAACCTTGATTGGAACTTTTCAGATCCTTGAGGTAACTTACCATTAACAGTGCTCAACAGCGTATAGGCTTCTGCAGGAGAGCCAAATACAGGAGGAAGTGGAGAGTCAGCATTACTCAGTTGGTGACCTACAAGCTGCATTCCAGCATTTGCTAGTGTGTCAATCATTGCACCCTGTTTAGGATTCATAGATTTATACTCACCTACGTACTGAGCTGTGTACAAATCCGCATCAGGTCTGCCTAGCGACTTCATAGCTACTCGAACATAACCTGCAAGTACTGCTGGATCTTTATCCTTAGCTCCCAATAAGGCCCACTGACGCTTAGCGTTTTCGACTCCTAGAGCGAGACTCCCTGTTTGATACGCTGTAGCTTGTTTATGCTGTGAAGCACTCATTATACGAGTTGCGTAATCTGCACCAATAGCTAATGCGGACTCTCTCGCACTATTTGCCTCAGTCATAAGTTTCTCAGCCGCAACTGTTTGCGCGTCAGCTGCTGCTCCAGCATACAGTGTAACTTCTGTAGCCTTATTAATCTGTGCCTGCCCTGATACAATTCCTTGAAGCTCTTTAATTCTATTAGCCTCTGCTGCAATTACTGTAGCATCAGTGGCTGCGTGTTCCTCATAACCAGAAGCTGGGTGAGAGAACTTAGCATCATACCACTCAGAAAATGTGGCATTACCACGAAGCATAGCACCAACAGTCATGTCTCCTTGATGCCTAGCCAGTTCAACATTCTTTACATAACTGTCTGTGCGCTCATTAATAGCTTTTATAGAGTTACCGAGAACTCCAGCTACGTCAAGACCTGCAGTTTCCCGCAGTGACTTATTCTTTAACTGTGTTTCATAATCTGCAGCTACCTGCGCCTCAGTTAATTTACCTGTAGCTAACGCTGCAGCAGTCTTAGTTCCTGCAGTGCTAGTAGCTAACTCTGCTCTAGCTGCTGCGATCTTACCTTCAGTCTCAAGAACTAATTTTTGTTTTGCACTCTCAGCAGCTACTGCTCCTGTAGCAGTTTGCAGTATCTGCGTTAATGTATCCAGATTTGCAGGACTCTGTACTTTTGCTGACACACTTGTACCTCCAGTACTTTCGGAAGCTTTTAAAGAGCTAGATACAATACCTGCCAGATCAAAACCAGAAGTACCTGCAGAAGTCTCAGCCACGATTAGCCTCCCAAAGAGTGTCAAACTCTGTGTCAGTTACAACAGTTCCGATAACAAAACAGATAGGAGCTACGAAGGTACTCATAATCCAACCTGTAACATTATGTTCGCAGGAATCAAGATAGTACGCTGCACAGTGTTTACTCCACCGTACTCCGAAGAACTTACCTACAGCGTAGGCTACGGAATTTCTCCTCATAAACTGTACAAACGGTACAGCCCAGTAACGATAACCGCGAGCAGTAGCTTGCTTGAAATTATTCCTGACATAGCGATTATCTGCAATATACTCTTCACGGGTGAGAAATCCATCCAGATACATTTGAGTACAAATTACTGTACCGAACGGACTACTGCCAGTTTGGCTGCCAGAGCCGCTATACCTGCCGCCAGCAACATCTCCAGGATTCATAGAATCCCACAAGGCTCCTGCAGATCGTTCCTGATTAACAGATGTAGTATCAGTGATAGCAAGACTGTCAGAGGTAGAGGAACTATCACTAGTCGAAGTATTAGCAGCTGTAGATTTTTTACCTGTTGTTGCGTTCACTGCTCCAGTAGCTGCATTAATATTCGATGCGTTAGCGTTAGCATATTTAGTAATTGTGTCTAACAGTACCGCACTCTGAGTAGCTGAGGCTTTAGCACTAAGATCATTAGTAAGCATTTCTTTTGTTGTATTATTATAACCTCCAGCAGATTTAGCCGCCCCAGAAATTCCTGGCATACCAGACTTTAGCACTTCTTTCATTGCATAATCTGCAGCCTGTTTAGAGTCTGCAATAGCTGCTGCCTTGCTTAACTCTCCACTGGTTAACGATTTATCTAAAGCATCTTTTGCTGTAGAATCAAATGTAAGTGAGAGGTCTTGTACTGAGGTAGATTGCGCAGCCGTAGATTGAGTAGCAGAAGTGCTAGTGTCTACTGTACCATCTGTTGCTAGTGTAGTATCTTTATTGCTTGGGCCGAGAAACTCAAACCCTTGGATTCCTGTACCCATAATCATCTCCTTATTACTGCAGTAGGTTATTTAAGTTTATTTAATTCCGTTACTTCTAATAGCAGACTTGTTCAATTCGTCTGCTTCGAGGAATAACTCTCCAGCTCTGAGTTGAAGAGTTCCAAAGCTTTCATCCACTCGGATTGAAAGTAACCTACTGGCTTCGTCTGTATCTGTACTTGCTGTACAGGAGCTGGTGGGAATATGCACGCGCATCCTTGCAAGTTTAGCAGTAAGAGTATTAATAGTAACTGTGTTTTTATCATCATTTGCAAGTACCTCTTTAACCCTGTTTGCGTAACTAATAAGCGCATCACGCTGAGACTCTACCTGCGCTGCTTCTTGATACTGTATACCCTTGTAAAATGCGCCTCCTATAGAGGCAAGGTAGATTACGACAGCTGCAAGAATTACCCAAGGATTAACTAAGCCCATTATCACCCTCTCTGTGTTTGCGGTCTCTGCGCTCTGACTCATTGCTGGTACCACTGTACGCTGCGATATGTTCTATAACTCTAAACCGCTCATCAAGATACTGTTTAAATCTGTCAAACATATCACTCAGTTCAGGTTTAGTAGGATACTCTTTAACCAGTGTGTGCTTAAGAGTGTTGAGTTCAGCTACATCTACTACATGAGCTTTCTCCAGCTCCTCTATATCCCTGTCCATACGATTAACTTTGAACATGATTAATACTCCAATGATGCCGAACAGTGTCCCAAATATGGCAAGCATCACAGTTACCCAATCAGCTGTTGTCATGAGATAATTACCTTACCTTCTATATCCGTTAATCCCTTAGCGTATCTGCCAGTCTTAAGTAATGTTAGCACCTGACCTCTAGGCTTGGAATCAGGGGAGCAGAATGAGATGTGTACCCAAGTGTGTTCAAGTATCAACTGATCAAATCGTAATAGGTCTTGGTACTGGATAAGTTTCTGACATATAGCTAACGGAGTTCCGAAGGTTGGGGAGACAAAATCTACTGCCAAACCTAACAGATGCTGTGAAGTATCTTTAGATTTAAGTGCGCGATTGAGCAGTAAACATCGAATCCATGAATCAATATGAATAGGAGATTCCAGTATGAGCCTAACTTTTTCCATACGAGTAGCTGTAAGTCTAGCATTAGCTAATACTTCTGGAGATACCTGAGTATTATCTATACCTAACCTAGCTGCTGTAGATGAACGAGTAGCTTCAGTTAGGCTGAAATGTTCTGAGAGATATAAAGTCATACTGAAGTCACCACTTCCCAAGCAGCTGCCCCACCAACCACAAGTTTGTGTATAGTGATATCGTAAATGAGCAAGCCTTCTCTGTAATCTGGGCGAGTTGCAGTAGTGTACTGTGGAACTATTGAAGCTTGCAGTGTTCTTAGTGCTTGATACACTGCAAGTAATTCCTCGTAGACCGCAGGATCAGTGACAGCGTTATCAGGTATCATGGGTAATCCTAGATCAATAGCACTGGTAATTGGGGCGTTAATAGGCATGGCTGGTTATCTCCTAGAACCGAGTACTGCAGTAATTTCAATAGTGCTGAAATCGAAACTCCCTATAGCTGTTAACAAATGATTCTTACCGATTGCGCGAATTGCGTAAGTTCTCATCAATTCACCTCTTGTAAGTTCTGTAGGAGTACGAGCTGCAGCTAAATCCTTACCATTCAGTGAGGAGGTTACAAGTAGGGCGAAATTATCATTACTGGTTGCGATACTCTCTACTTCTATACCTTGCAGTTCTAACAAGTGAGAACGAACTGCTTGGTACTTACCGAGCACCAGTACTGCGGTACCTTCATGAGAGTCATAATCCATTAACGCAATTAATACTGCCCCACTATTCTGCAGCACTCCAAATATTCTACCCATCTGAGGGGCTTGATTCAGCGATATAGCAGATGAGCCATAAGTTTCTGGGGAGGCAGCGGCATAACTAAGTCCAAGCTCTGAAGCTTCATTATACGCACCTATTACACCTTCCATGTTTGTTTCTATCTCAAATATACATGCATGAGTAATATGCAATTTACCCCAACGCTTGAGAGCTGAGTCGTATACAAGACAGTCAGTGTATGATTGCACAGTACCAGAAGAGGCAGTGATACCGTAACTCAAAACAATCCAGCGAGCACCTAGTACTGTGATACGTGTAGCTAGATTAGTAACTAGTGCTGTGGAGTCTATTTTGTCCGTACTGAAATTGTACGCTTCGTAAACTCTAGCAGCCAGAAAGTCTGTAACCTCTGGTACAATTACAGTGCAGCCTTGCATGGTAACTTGCAGCGCTCCAGCAAATGTTAATGCTACATGATATGTTAGATTATGACTTAGAGATACTTTCTTATAACTATCTATACCTGAACCACTTGGAGCACGACGAAATACCCAAGGAAATTGTGTGTTATTACTAAAACTTGCCAGTACTATATTCTGCGTAGTATATATTACGAACCCCGTACCTAAAGGGATTATGATTACTATCAGTCCTGCGAGATCGGTAGGTATGCTAGAGCCTGCACCAGTGATAAGAGATGGTACAAAATCCAGAGGATCAATAGTAGAACTCCAGTATACTGTACCTGTAGCATCCCAGAGGATTAGATAGTTTAATGCGCTGGTCATACCTAGAATATTAGCTGCAGTGATACCGGCTAGTGCAGTAAGTGTGAGAGCTACTGTAGCAATGTCAACTAGATAACAACCATTATTTGCAAGATACAGGTAGGAGACACCATTTGCTACACCTACAGTTACTGCGTCAGCGCCCGCCCAACTTGCAGGAGTTACATCTACCCAAGTAGGTGCGTCCTCTGTGAGCATGTAAATAGCGGAATCCAGAGTAACGCCAATAAGCGCTTTATTCTGTGATGTATCTCGAACAGTGAATACTTGAATAAAGTTAAGGTTAGCTGGATCAGCAGCTGCTACTAAATCTTTATATCTTACAGATTTACAGCCTTGCTGTGTTGGCAATACATCCTGACAGTACAGTATTTGAGGTGTTTGCAGAGCTGCTGAGTTCTGACCATCTTGGGTTGGCTGCACAACAGTTCTCGCTGCCCAGCTATAGAGCAGAGGAAACTCAGCTTCATTTAGGTTAATACGAGATTTAAGTTGTGCCATGGTGTAGGATATTATGGTTTATTAGCTATATGAAACGGAGAGATGTAATCCACTCTATCTCCAAGGTATCTAGCGCGCTCACCTTTCCAGCCTGTGTCATAATAATGATAACGGAGCCTGCCGCTGATAGTCCACTTGTAAGGCATAATCTCGTGAAACACTAAGATGCCAAATACTGGAGCTAACGTTATATCTACGATACCAGCTATTATGATGATAGGAGCACAAGGTAAAACTACCCACCAGCGGCGTGCCCTTATTGCGGGCAGTAAACCAGCGTATAACACAAATCCGATATAAAATACCCAGAGGCTACTAGCTGCAATAGCGAGCGACATTAGTTCCATGTCACTGCCTCCACCTCAGCAGTAGTTATTGCAGAGCGCACTTGCTGCTTGCGAGTTTGCAACTGGATGAACGCCGCCTTGCCGCGCGCCAGCATCGCACCGGAGAGGCCCTGGAGTTCGGCGAATGTGACGGCGTGGATTACGTTGGCGGCGTCCTGCCAAAAGTCCGGAGCGTAGAGCGCACCACCAGACAGCGACTTTACCAGAACCTGCTGGCTGTACTCATCTGCTTGGAACATCGCGTCAAGGTATTCGATGTTCGCGTAGATGGTGGCATCGTAGGCGGCTTGCAGTTCGGCAAACTTCTCCGCCTGCGCTGTTGCCAGCGGCTTGACGTACGGCGTCACAGCGCCGAACTCACCGGAGAGCGCGGCTGCGTACATCTCAGCAGTGGGTGCGTCATCAGGATGCGTTGAGCAGGGTAACCAGCCGCGCTTCGGATGGTTGAATTCGAGGTCGATACCGCCGACGTGATTCTGTTTCAGGTTTCTAAGTTCCATGATTTCTCCTATGCGATGCGCTGCGTAACCACTACATGCTCTGCTGCATCGGCAGGAATAGTCCCTGACACATTACGCCAAGTCCCATTCCGCGCAGTATTTGGGGTAAACCCGCCTGCATTAAGACACACGCTGCTGATCGAGCTGCCAGCAATCGTATCCCCGGCAGCCCACGCGCCAGATAGGTGGTGGTATGAAAGTGCATAGCACCCAATGTCGGCAACATCAGTATCATTATTCACAAAACCCGCCATGCAGTACGCAGTCGTTGCAAGCTGCGTGTTGTTCGTGCCGACCGATTCTGTGTTGCTGGTGCAGTTATCCAGCGCGCCGGATGCCGGAGTGTTCAGCGCACCGCCGTTGGTAAGGGCGGCAGAAGTAGTTGCACTGGTTGCACTGGTTGCACTGGTCGCCGTATCCGCATTCCCAACCAAATCCCCAACAAACCCTGCAGCAGTCAGCGTGTTAGTATTCGCGTTATACGTCAGCCCAGAATCAATAAATGGGAGTTGATTACCCGTAGCCGCGGCACCAACCAGCACTACCTGCGTCGTTGTGTCTGTCGATGTCGTTGCGCTGATGTTGATAGAACTTGATGCTACAACAGGATACAGCTGAATCATTCGGAACTGTGTCGCAGTAATCGCCAGAACCTTAAATATAGTCCCAGCCGCTACAGTTAATGTATCTCCACTAGCAGTACCATCTATCAACAGATTTGCGCCAGCAGTAAACTGCGCAGCTCCTGCACACACCAGAGTTCTTTCGTGTTGGCCTGCATTGGCAGCTGCCGCAAATCCAGTAGCTACTGCAGTTCCGGTGTAATTAATCGTCAGTGCTGCCGTAGCGAATATATCTGGAGTAGTAGCGGACGCCACTGTACTAATCGTACTCAACGCAGTCTTCAGTGTTCTGAATTCCGCAGCTGCAGTACTTCTATCTACAGTATCCAGCGGGTTAGTGATATCATTTGCATCTGCTGTATAAGCCATGTTAAATCTCCGACATTCTTAGAAGTTGTAAACTCTCTTGGAACATTCCAGCGTATCTTGCAGCTTCCGCATCTTTACCGATAGTGGCAAATACTGTTGCAGCAGCTTCTACTACAATATTATCTTTGAACTGTTCTGCTATCCATGAATCATAAACTGTAGGAGCTACATCAGGGAAGCGATAATAGTTAACTCTCAGCGTAGTTAACAACTTGTTTGCCCTGAGGCTTACTTGTCTACCTGCCTGATACCAATAGTTCACCATCTCAATCGCATAACTATCCATTATGCGATCTTGATCTAGTTCTGTGAACTGTAACTCATAACCTGTAGGAGTTACATTGTACTCTGAGATACTTGCTACTTTACGCACCAGAGGGTATGTAGCTGAAACGGTGAGATCAAGCGTGTAGCGAAATGACTCAGCACTAGAGTCTAATACAGGTACAGTAATAAGTGCGAATGTGATATCATTCTTCCACAAATCTGCTAGATGAAACTTCATAGTAGCTTTTCTCAGAGCCAACGCAGATTCCGCCAACAGGTCTGGGCGACCAGTGAGTGCGTACATGTCATCCAACAGTGCTAAATATGTTGCTTGGCTCATAAGAGTTCCTTAGTAAGGAGGTATTAACTAATATTAACTAATTAGGTTACACACTGATTGGCAATGCGTAACCTAGTAATTATCAGCAGTTAAGGTTTGGAGGGGAGGCTGATACTTACTTTTGCTGGCGCTGCTACAGTAGAATCACTGCTCGCTGCGCCATCACCGATTGTAGTACTATTCGCTACGTTTAACTTAGTCTGAATAGAGCTACCTGCATCGTTAGATTTAACCACACTAGCAGCTTGCAGTTTCGTAAACTCCTCAAAGTGTTTCTTTTTTAGCATTTCCAGCGGTTCGATAGATGCAGCAGCTACTACCTCATCTGCCTTGCTGCTGATATTCGGATGATTCATTGCAATCTCAGCATCCAGCTCCTGAATCTCGTGTTCGATATTCGTAGCGTATTCTGAGTTAACTCCGTTCTTAGTCAGGAACGGTGCTACTTTACCATTCTTAAATACGTAGCGCGCAGATACTAGACTCATCCTGAATACTCGCGCAGGTACTTTAGCCATTGAACTGTTCTTAAGATTTGCAAGTAACGCGGCCGAGTGTGCTGTCATACTAGATTCGTTCTGGGATGCTGCTACAGTTACAGGGTCTGCCATGATTGAAACTCCTTAGGTTATGTTACAGGGTGTGGACTAACTATGCTGCACCCCTCCGAAGAGAGATGCAGAGTTACTTAGCCCGCAGCACCAGCAGTCAGGTTGGTGATGATAGCGTTGGCCGGAGGGTTCTTGATTACGCAAGTTACCTCAGTTGTCAACGTACCACCAACTGCGTCGATACCGTTATCAACCGGCTGATTACCTTGGTTAAACTCTTCATTCTGAGTCTTACGATCACCAAGATAAGCCAGACGGAAGGTGGTAAGATCAACAGCTACTGCCATCTTACTCCAGCTTGCATTCGTGTTAAACAGCGGATGCTCAATAACACGGAATGTACCACGAGTAGTTTTGAACGTACCGAACTGCAGGCCCCAAGAAGTCTGACCATCAGCAATGTAGTACGTACCATTCAAGCGACCAATGTTATTGATAACTCGATGAGCTGCACCACCAACAAACAGCACACGCTCATTAGCTACTTTAGGGTCAGTAGCTTGGTTGAACACTGGATCGAGGAAACCTTCCAGTTGTGTGAAGTTAGTAGTAGCTCCTGCAGCGTTTACGTTAACTGCGGCGTAGCTGGAAGGATAGTAGGAAAGGGTTCCTACAATACTTACCAAGCCATCCATAGTACGGAACGGTTGACCGTTGCGAGTACCTTGGAACTTCTGACCAAAGAACAGTGCTTTCTCGATATCTGCTGCGTGGAAAGCTGCACAGTCTTGACGAGATTCAGCAACATTGGTATCACCTGCAATCATCTGAGTAGCACGAACTGTATCAGAGAGCGCCCAAGTATTACGGAAGATCTGAGTCAGGTTAGTGATACGAACAGGGTTGATAATCAACGAGTTCGGACGAGTAGAAGCTTCTTCGAACGCATTACCTACCTGATACAGATTGGTACTCAGGGTAATCTCAGCAGCAGCTACAATACCAACAGCACGAGTTACAACTACGTGAGTAGCATCAGGAATACTGTTGATGATGAGGTTCTCGCCAGTAGCATCTGCGCGCATAATCATGCCAGGCAAGATATTAGCAGTAGACAGAACTGTGAGAGTTGTATCACCAGCAGCAGCAGCCGCTGCAGACAGAGTCATCTGCGGAAACAGCATAGTTTTAGTGAAGAAGCCGTGCTCAATCTGGACAGCAGTTTCTTCGCCCAGCATAGAAGTCATGCCAAACAGAGGGGCTGTACCGTTAGGCATCAGACGAGTAATCATTCCTGCAAACGACTTCTTCGCAAGATCCGTAGTGAAGTTAGAGGTATTAAATACGCCAGCAGTTGCCATGATTTGTATCTCCTAAATTAAGTATTAAGTATCAGTTAAGTGCTGGGATTAGATTACGTACATGTCGTACGTAGCAGTACCAGTCTTAACGAAGTGCAGCAGTCGAGTAGTGAACGCTGCTTGAGCGTTATTACCTGCCGCAGTTTTCAGTGTAACTCCAGTAGCTGCGGTGTGGGTCAGAACAAAGTTCACCTGATTAGCGTAAAATACATCCAGAGTATCACCAACAGCGAGGTCTGGAAATGCTGTATCAATGTTAGCACCAGTGTCGATTGTATCTGCTACTGCGCCAGTTGGGCCAGTACGGATAATAAGACCGCTTGCGAGCAGTGCTGCCAACACTGTACCTGCACCAGCAGTAGACAGAGCTGTAGGTGCAAGGTTCAAGAACGGGCCATCTCCAGGCATTGCAATAGCAGGCAAGCCTTTATTGGGTTGAATAAGCAAACGATTCGGACGAGCCATGATGTAATTCTCCTAAAATAGATTAAAATTAAATGATTAACACACACAAAGTAGTTCTGGGACTTTCAGCCTTCAACAAACAACGACCAATCAGTAGAAGGTTTCTTAGTCTTATCCACCGGAGTTGGCCGCTGGCCCATGATGCGATCTGCTGCACCATTAAGAAACTCATTAACATGATCGTTAATTTGCACTGCTGTTGCTTGAGGGTATTTGGTGGTGAACTGCTGCTGAAGAGCACTAATCATCGGTGCCATAGCAGGGTCAGCCATCAGAGGGTTTGTTTGCTTCAGGTTGTCTGTTACTGTGTGTTGTTTAATCAAATTCGGGAGCATTGCTTTGAATCGTTCTTCTTGCTGCTGTAACGCTGCTTCTGTAATCTTAGCTGCTGCATGAGAGGATTGAGCGAAAGACATCTGAGTCATGTTATTCATTGCTGTCATCATAGCTTGTTGGGCTTCCGGGCCACCAGCTGCAATAACTTTCATAATCTCTGGAGTTACTACCTTAGTAAAATCTACTGTCTTAGCTGCGTCTATTAGTTTAGATGGATCAGAGTTAAAACTAAAAGGTGTCTCCGGTTTCGCATTAGGATCAGTTTTCCACAAATCCTTAAACTGGTCTAGTGGGGATGCACTAGCGTCTGTTGCTGCATCAGTAGCCCCGGCAACTGTAGATGCCTGAGGGTTTGCAGCAGGGGTATTAGTAGCGTTAGGTACAGTAGGATTAGTGGCTGCAGAAGATGTGGCTGCAGGTGCCGCTTGTTTAAACATATCGAAGATAGATGCCATGATGTAATACTCCTTAGTAGATTGTTGTTGGTGATACTGGTGGGTGGATGATACTATTGTTTACTGATCAGTGCTGTTAGCGGCTACTCTTTTTGCTATCTCCTCCTCAATAGTGTTAGAGGAATCAAGGAGCCAGGAGATAATATCTAGCTGACCCTGCAGGTAGCCAATCTGCTGTACAAAGATTAACGGTTTCAGCGGGTCGTATACTTCATTAATCTTTTGTGTAGCTATCTGGCTTAGTTTATTCTGCAGTACCATTTTCTGGTATCCATTAAGTACTGAGCCAGACTCCTCCTCTTCTGGAGTCAGAGAGAATGAAGAGAAGGTATTAGGAATTAGCTGAGCCATTTGGTGCTCCAGGTTGTGGTTGAGAAGAAGCTATTACTTGCTGCAGTATTGTAGGCTGCTGTTGGGTTGTAGCTGTCTGTGAGATAGAGCCAGGAGTGTAACCAAACTGTTCCGGTAATGGCTGGGGCGGAAATGATTTAGTTGTAACTTCCTGTTTAGCTTTAGCTAGGGAGTCTGCTATCTGAGCTACAGTTTGCTGCCACTGCGCTACAGCTTGCTCGTACGCTACTTGCTGAGAAGTTTTCTCGAACGGTTTAAGGTCAGCTCCCTGAGTTTTAATAAGGTAACTGAACATCGGAGATAAGTTGTAACCTGCACCAATTTGCGGAGAGCTTGCGATAGTTTGCATAGCTACCTGCAGCGTGTCTGTGTCGATCTGTTTAGCTACTGGCATCAACCCGTCAGCCATCTTAAAGTTGATTACAGCTTTACGTAGGGCGATTGGATCAATAGTTACAGGTTGTTGTTGAGGGCCGGAGTAAAGAGTTGTACCGCCTTGGTATTGTAGAATGTTGATCTTCAGCAACTCTTTCAGTGGGGTAAAGATCTGTGCCTCTAACAGCTGGGAGGTGAGCATATCGCGACCACCAGCATTACCCATAATATCAGAGTACTCTTCTTTAGTTCTATTACCTTTCGTGAACAGTCCTCGTTGTGCACGATTACGACCTGTAACTTCGTCAGTCATCATCCCAAGTTGTTGCAGTTTCACAAACACTTGTTGCGATTGATCATCACGGAAAGGTACAGCGGAGTAGGCTTCCGCTACAGGCTTACCATAAGCTGCTGGACGCACCGGAATCTTAGACGCAGGGTTAGGATTATTAATGTCACCTTCACGGATACGAGATGGATCGTATATCATGCGGTCGAATATAGCTTTACGAGAAGCTGCAATAGACTGATTGAGGAGAGTAGAAGATACTTGCTGAAACGGTATAGTATCATCTGCCAGAGATTTAGTTTGATACTTCAGTCCATCTTCGTAAGGTACACCAAACAGTACTGGAATCAGATTATGTGCATTAGTTTGGCGCTCCGCATAAATTAGTACTTGACCGTTAACGATCAGAAACTTCCATACTTGCGGAGTATTAGCTCCAGGAACTTTGAGCCCAAAATCTGAGGGGATAATTCTACCATACAGTGTAGTCAGCTCGTATAGATTCTTATACTGTATACTAGGATTCGGATTACCTAATGCTGCCCAAGCCATCCAATCAGTGGAGGCCCTAGAGTTGCGAGACATTAACGCATCTTGGTTTAACTGGGGCTGATAATAAGTTTCAGCTGACAGACTTCCTGCACCTCCGATACCAGATTCAAATGCACGAGTAATATTCTCAATGATTTTAATAGGTAACTTGTTAATGCGAGTTTTTAGTGCAGTGCGAGAGAGCAGTTCTGTCTTACCTACGAACTCTCCGTGAACAGGGATAGCTGTAGGTTCACAACGAGTATCGAAGAACGTATTATACATGTCCCAGCGATTAAGAGTATTACCTTCCCAGAGTACTTCTTTAGGTTTAGCCTCTGTAGCAGAATAGGTTAAATCTGTCTCTACTGCTGCAGTTACAATACTATCCCAAGTAACTTCCAGTGCGGATATATTGTATTTAAATCCGTCCCGTAAGAACATCTGAATCTCGCGAACCCACCCACCACGAATAGATTGATCTTCAATAATAGTGTTAAGTTGCATAGCCTCATCCTCAAATTCAGGATTAGCTACGGATTGGAAGATAGGTAGGCCAGAGAGGAATACTGCAGCCTGAGCTGCTACTGCTGCTTCTACTTGCGGTTTAACTACAGGTACTGTAATATTCTGTAACTTATCTGAGTCTCCATAACGATTAGCCAGTTTCGCTCGCTTAGTCTCTATAGTCCAATCTTGTTCGCGCATGTAAGCTAAATCTATAGTGCGCATCTGCTCTCTGATGTTCCAGTGCTGCATCTGGAGATTCTGACAAGACCTGTGAAATTGAATAATACCTTCCTGAGATTTCGCAGGCACGTAAACCGGTATTGTAGGAGAGGCCATAATTATTTACCTTTAGAGTTTGCAGATTTAACGGCTGCGGAAAGTTCTGTAGCGTAAGTAGACAGCTCTTTAAGTTTGGACTTCATTCCATGAGCTGCCATATCCACTAAGCCCTCGATCATCCCAGTAGATAGTGCAGAAGAGTCCTTGGAGTTAGCTGTTTCGCGCTCTTTACCAGCTGCTACTGCCATGTCTGAAATAGCTTGGTTACGAATACGAGATTCACGAGCTTCAGCGGTTTCTACCTCTGGTGAACTGTTTGGAGCTGAGTTATTAGGATGAGCGATAGTATCTACTCCGGCGTCTTTAGCTGCACGCTGTTCGTTAGTAGACATTACATCTTGTCTGGTTCCAGTACCTAAAGCTGCACGAATCTTCTCTACAGCTCCAGGAGTATCTGGGTGCTTTGCTATAGCTTCTGCCTTGTCAGCTGGCATGGAAGATAGGGCATCAGCTACAAGTTCTGCTAAATCAGTCATGATATGGTATCCTTCAGTAAACTAATGAGAGTTAACAGGAACAGTTAGATTCAATTCCTAGTACTTGCGCAGCTCCTAACTCTTGTGAGGCAACTGGCGCCTGCATTGCAATAAACTGCTCGTACTCAGCTAAAACTCGTGGTGAGTACGTAAGAAGGTCGAGTATCCCATCAGTATTATCTCGTTTCAGAGGCTTAAACTGAGATATTTGATAATGTACTGCGGTACGAACAGACTCGTGTACGAATATATCACCTGCAAGGTATTCTTTAAACATGTTAAGTATGCGAGTTACCTTAGAGAGACTACCAGAGTATATTGGTACACACTCAATTCCAATAATTTCTAGTTGGGCTGCGATAAAATTGAACCAGTAGAGAAGCGAGTACTGATATGCGTTAGCTTCTATCGCTATCAAAGTACAATTATGCGTAAATGCCATTGTAAATGCTGTTCTAATTGTATCTCCTGGACTAAATCTACCTTCTTCTAGGTGCATCAGTACTGGTACTGGGCCTTTAGGTCTACCGAAGATTCGGAAATGGCCGATAGATACTGCATCACTGTTCTGTTTATCATTAGATGGATCAATGATGATGTAATCACCTAGAGATAACTCAGCATCATCGAATGGGTACTCTGGAAGCTTAGCTAAATCTATGTTAGTGTTAGCGTTTGCGTTCTCATCATTGAGTACTTCAGCGTAAAATATCTCTGGGTGACCAGAATTCAAGTCCGCTTGAAACTCTTCCATAAGCTGTTCTATAGGCTGTAACTCTTCCCACAAAGATTCACCGTTAGAAAGTATTCCACCTACAATGAACTTAGTCCAACTCGGATTCGCTTTTAACTTACGAAGTATGCTCCATTTAGTAGGATACATATTAGCAACAAATATGTATAAGCAGCCAGACGGGGACTTAGCTTTCATAGCTGTACCTATCATCCACTGTTCGATGGATTCGGAAACAGTTTGGCTGTCTGCTTCTTCGCGAGTTTGTATGTCCTCGAATATCATTAAGTCTGGCCGCTCGTTATCTCGGTTAGTTCCGCGAACTGCGCCACCCTTACCGATAGCTTCTAACATTATAGTACGCCCACGATAACCGAACACTTTAAAGGCTTGAGTGTCAGTAGTAACTCCAATGTGATAATCACCGAATACTGAGAGAATGTTAGAGTTCGCTAGCATGGTACATACATCGGTAATGATATTAATTGCGTGCTTCTCTGTCGCAGATATTACCATGATATAACGACGGGAAGTAAATAAAATACAATAGATGATGAAGAATTTGATAAATGTAGTTTTACCGAAACCGCGAGGTAGTCCGAGAGCTAGTTTAGAGAAATCGCGAGGCTTGTGGATAAAGGATAGTAACCAGTTCCAGGCAGCAATGAATACTGGAGGGAATAAGTACTTAACCATAGTTGGTGCAGCTAACGCAGCCAGGAAATCTAGTGAGGATTTAGCTGCCTCATGAACTTGAGCGTGCTCGTAATTAGCAGAACTCAGCTGCTCCTCTGGCTCAGCAGTCTGGCCAGTATCTGTAATTCCTAATTGTTCTTCGAGATTAGTAGGTAAATGAGGCATAGCTGACTAGAGTTATTTCACCTCGGTTGAAGATACATTGCGAGAGAGTTGAAATTTAAGTTGTAATAGTATATCTGTAGCACGATCGCGATCTGCTACCAATAATCTGGCAGTTGTAGAGAGACTCTTAACCTCTACTTGCGACAATGTCTGCGCTAATACTTGTGGCTGAGTCTGTGAGTTGTTCATTTGACGAGTTCCTAGAGGGGAGTGTTGCGAGTTTAGACTTCAGGGTTTTAGTTTCAATTGTTATTAATTCTTGCTCACCAGCTTCTATCACTTGATTGTTAATATTAGTTACAAATCGTGAGGTAATTGCTGCAGGTAACGTGAGCTGTACTATCGTGTTATGAACAACAGTGTTGTCTGGAGCATCGGCGCCCCTGCGTTTAGCAGCGTTGATTACTGTAATAGCGCGAAGCACTTCCATAGGTTTGTACATCATTGGAAGCAAGTCTTTCATCTTCGCTATTAGTGCATCTTCAATACTATCGTAATCGCGATCTCTGGTAGTTGCAGCCTGAAGATTAGCAAACCGTTTAGCTGTAACTTGTGCGGAAAATTGCTCCTCCCCAAGAAGCTGGGAGATGTAACTTTCGCTTATTCCTAACGCTGAGGAAACTACTACTGGAGCTAAACCATTACCTAACATTTCCAGCGCGCGACCAGCTGTACCTTCGTAAATCTTAATGTTACTGTCTGTGTTAACTACTATTGGATTTGCGGCCATGATTGAGTACTCCGAGAGGTTTACTAAACTAATTATAACTTATTATATGTTGTTAGTTACTAAGATGCAACAGGGGATGCTTGAAAAAGTTTAGGAAATTGTGGAGATTGTCATAGGTATAGGAAGCACCTCAGACCAAAAAAGGGTCGCTACCCCCTCCGGCAGTGAGTGAGTACTTACTGCAATGATTGGCGCAGGTAGTGACAATAATTGTCAGTGAGTTAGTTGTTAGTAATTAGGGAGTTACAAGGGAAGTGACAATAATTGGTAGTAGAGGTGACAATTTGCGGCAGTCAAGAATCATTATTGCAGGTTATAATGTAGTGTAATCAATGAGTTAGCAGTGAGCGCGGCTTGGCATGAGTATTGCTTCCTATAAGGGTAGGTGTAGCATCTCGCTACACTCTTATATAGGAGTTACGACATCATGGAAACAACAACCAACAATCTGAGCAACAACAACCAACTGCCCGCTAGCACCTTGGCACCAGTGCTGCACTCTGCTGCCTTTGTTCCGATGGACAGCATCAAGGGCAAGAGCGTAAGCAGTGGTAATCGCTGGTGCAAGCTAATCAAGAAGGGGGAAAACTCCAAGCTTGGCATGAGCCTCGCAGTGGAAGTGCCAGAGATTACAGGCTTGGCAGATTACAGCCAATACCCTGCAATCACAGCGTACTTGATTGACGCGCTGCATGGCCTGCAAGCGGAAGCAGTGAAACAGCGGGCGATTGCAGGTGATAAGGTGTTGCAGTTCTCCGCACTGTCTGTTGCCAACCTTGAAGCCGTAGCAGTAGCTATCAACGAATCCAGCGGTATCGGACAACTCTCTGAAGAGCGTATCAAGAGTTGGTTCGATGCAGATGCGCGGGAGCTGGTACTGGTCGCACTGGCTGACAGGCTTGGTATTAGCGAGTCTGCTACTGAGGGAGACATCAAGCGCATTGAGCAGGTAGCTAATCAGATGCGTGATAACTTGGCTAAACTGTCCAGCCGTAAGCCTGTGCAATTTGATGAACGAGTTAAGAAGGCACTTAACATGGCGCTGGATGCAAGCGATACAGGTGACAACATGACTGGTCGCTTGAGGGAAAAACTGAATCAGACAGTTGGTGCAGATGACATGCTGATGAATTTGGGACTGTAAGGCTAGCAGATAGTTCCTAACTTGCGCATTGTATATCACAGTGTGCAAGTTAATGAACTAACAATGAATCCCCCATATAACTGGAATATCCGGCATAACTGACATACCTCACATATACAGGATACCTCACATACCTCACATATCCACATATCACGTGAGGTATGCGGGAAATCCGACCCCTTTTTCGGGTTTGGTTAGTTAGCAACTAGTCAGGGTACAAACAGGTAAGTTAGTAGTTATGTATAGCAGTAGTTGGTAACTAGGGGGTATGATGTATTTTGAAAATTTATTGACGGCCTAAAAGTTACACTAAGAGAATTATGTCAGATATTACAGGTCTTGGGCATGAGTAGTTGGTAAACAGGAAAGACTGAAAAAGAGGGGTAAATTACAGTGAGGGGTGGGGTGATATGAAGATATATGGGGTATGTGAGGTATACTGGGTATACTGGGTATGTCAGGTATATGAGATATATGGGGGACTGAAATAATGCTTAATAGTTATGACGCAGAACAATACATTCTAGCTACCAGTTCAGCTATATGGAAAATAGCTAGAATGTATTATGAAGAGTTGCCAGAACAGCCACCTAAAATTGTGTGCAGTTCTGAAGCAACAAAGTATGCGGGAGTGGCATACTTTAATCTAACTAAAGGGATTAAGTATAATCTAGCCTTTATATGTTCTATGGAGAATCATACAGAATTCGATAGAACAATTGCACACGAATTAGCACATGTAATACAGTTTAGGTTATACCCTAGAGCTAAACAAGCTCACGGCCCAGAGTTTAGAGCTATTATGTTGGTGTTAGGGTATAATGGTAGTACGTATCACAGTTATAGTGTTAGTAAAGCAAAGAGTATAGCAAAGAGTTTACAGCAGGATGATCTGCTAAAAGAGTTAGGAATAGATTTATAGTCAGAGTAACTAATAGAGATGGAGACAATCATGGTTAAAAGATTTCGCATATTTACTTCCGTATATCAGTATCATAGCTGGTTACGGGGTATTGACAGGAGACTGGTACAGGTGTACAGTGTGGTAAAATGGGATAACTTGAGGATTGAAGTAAGTTATTGGGAGGTATAGCCAAAGGCTACTGCATCATCTTCAGCACTGCTGTTTATCACTATTGCGTGGCAGATTAATAACTGGCAAATGTGAGAAAGTCTGCACTGTGTAGTACACTATGTAGCATGATATGCTGTGACAGAGTGTATCATGATGCAATGTTGCATCACCCTAAAAGAAAGGTCAGTAATCATGGAATCAGTAATCATGAAGGGGAAACACAAAGTAACAGTTACAATAGCAGATATTGTAGCTGCTAAACCATGTAGCGATGAGTGGAAAGACAGGCTGCCTGCTGATATGGATGCAGCAAAATTTTTGGTACCTGTCAATGTGTTAGATATATACAAATCTCATGGTATGAAAGACATGCTTTGGTGTTTAACTAAAACAGGTAATAAACAGTTATGCGTAGCTATAGCTATAGCTTTCGCTGAGGATGTATTGAATATATTTGAGAGTAAGTACCCTTCAGACACTAGACCGAGAAAAGCTATAG
>Ga0214473_10000789_pt1 | contig 43332 bp, 39 predicted proteins | sample RVTome_7_FD_203509 | JGI IMG/M metagenome (GOLD analysis project Ga0214473, IMG submission 203509) | Soil microbial communities from uranium-contaminated site in the Upper Colorado River Basin, Wyoming, United States - RVT98D197 | ecosystem: Environmental > Terrestrial > Soil > Contaminated >...
GTATGCGCGTTAACACTTAAAGCAGGAGCCCAGTGCATTAGCAGTGCTCGCTGGGATCTGTACGGGGGGTGCCGGGTAACCGGCATTCCTACCGTGAACGACATTTGGGTTGCCAACTCCGATGGAACGAGCCCGGCGCCGGTTACAACCGCGGCGTCCAGCGACAGGCACCCGTCCTACAGCGCCGACGGCATCGAGCTCGTCTTCGCGTCCGACAGGGCGGGGACGCTTGACATCTGGAAGATGAACGCGGACGGTTCCGGCACACCGATCCAGTTGACGAGTGGACCGGATTCCGATGCTCTCCCAGCGTGGAGTGCCGACGGACAGAAGATCGCCTTCCAGCGCCAGACCGGCACCAACGTCGACGTGTACGTGATGAACGCCGATGGCACGGGCCTGACGCCGGTCGTGAACTCTGCCTACACTGAACAACAGCCGACCCTGAGTCCCGACGGGTCCAAGATCGCCTATATATCCGACGCCGACGCAACCCACCATCTCCACCTATGGGTCGCCAACGCTGACGGCTCTGACCCCCACCCGATTACCCTTCTGCCGTCGGGGCGCTTCGTGCCGGGCGGTATCGGTCACCCGAGCTTCAGCCCGGACGGAGGGGAACTCGTCTTCAGCAGCGCTATATCAGGACAATCCGACATTTGGCGGATAAACGTCAACGGCTCCAACCCTAGAAAGCTCACTAACGACCCGATGCACGACGCCGCTCCGACCTGGAGCCGTGACGGCACGAAGATACTGTTCCACTCCGGCAGAAGTGGTTTGTGCGACATCTACTCGATGAATCCTGATGGCACGAACCAGCAGCGTCTGACCCAAAGCGTCGACGACGGTGTCCCCGACCTGAATCGCGACTCGTCGAAGATCGCCTTCTCGTCGACTCGTGCCGGCGGGATCTGGAATATCGTGGGGGATATCTACCTGATGAACGCCGACGGGACGGGCATGGCGCCTGTCTCCGATCTGTCGTTCTTCAGCCACCATCCGTCATTTGGCCCCGACGGGACGCAGCTCGCTTTTACCTCAGACCAGGCGGGGAGTCGCGATGTGTGGAAGATGAACACCGACGGCACCGACGGCGTCCAGCTCACGAGCGTGACCGCGGCGGAAAACTTCCCGACGTGGGGCGGCGGCAACAAAATAGTCTATGCCTCCGACGCGTCCGGCGATGATGACATCTGGATCATGGGCGATGACGGTTCGCTGCAGACCCGTCTGACGACGTCCGCGACGATTGAGCGCTATCCGGACATCAACCGGTCCGGTACTCGGGTGGCATTCAGCGCGGGCGGCACGACGGCCCCCGATGGCGGCCGGGATGACGTCTGGGTGATGAACTCCGACGGCAGTGGACTGGCTCAGCTCACAAGCGATCCGGCTGTCCAGGAGTGGCATCCCAGCTTCTCACCGAGCGGCGCGCGGATCAGCTACGTGAGAGGTAGTGATCTCTACTACATGGGCAGCGACGGGACGAACCCTACGCGTCTGACCTACGACCAGGCGGCTGACACCGTCCAGACGTGGGGCGCCGACGCCACGACTATGGTCTTCTTGACTTCTCGGACGAGCGGCAACCCCGCCGCCAAGTCCATCTGGAAGATGACGCTGGCGCCGGACCAGGTCAACGAGGCGCCGGTGGCCGAAGACGTGGCGGCTGTGACGGATGAGGACATTGCCACGCCGGTGACGCTGGCCGCCACCGATCCCGACGAAGACACGCTGACGTATTCAATCGTGACGCCGCCGGGACACGGCACGCTCACCGGTGACGCACCAAACCTGACCTACACGCCGAACGCCGACTACAGCGGCATCGATAGCTTCACGTACACGGCAAATGACGGCACACTCGACTCGAATGTTGCCGACGTCTCGATCATCGTCAATCCCGTGAATGATCCACCGGTGGCAGTTACAGATAACGAGGGGACGCTCGAAGACACGCCTGTGTCGATCGACGTTCTGGCGAACGATACCGACGTCGACAACGATGCTCTCGCCGTGATCTGGTTCACTCAAGGGGCGCACGGTTCCGTGTCAACCAACTTCGATGGGACTCTCATCTACGTTCCCGATCTCAACTACAACCAGGGCGACTCTTTCACGTACACGGTGAGCGACGGAAACGGCGGCACCGCGACAGGCACGGTCGTCCTCACTATAGAGCCGGTCAACGACCCACCGGTCCTTGACCCGATTGCCGATGTGGTCACCGACGAAGGTTCGCCGATGAGCGTCGCTGTTAGCGCAAGTGACCCCGACGGCGATCCATTGACTCTGTCGGCTGCCGGGCTGCCTGCTTTCGCAACCTTCGCTGACAATGGCGACGGTACGGGCATATTGTCGCTCAGCCCAGGCTTCGACGACGCCGGGACGTACAGCTTCGATGTTACCGCTTCCGACGGCGCGCTGACTGACACGAAGAGCGCCGGAATCATCGTCAACAATACCAACCGTCCGCCCGTTGCGGACGACCTGGCGATTGCCCTGGATGAAGACGTGGCAACTGAAATAATGCTCCCGGGCTCGGATCCCGACAGCGACGCGCTCATATACTTAATAGTGACTCCTCCGAGTCAGGGCGTCCTTTTGGGCAGCGGGCCGGTCGTGACCTATCTGCCGATGCTTAACCTCAGTGGTCTCGACAGCTTCACGTACTTGGTGATGGACCCAAGCGGGGCGACTGACGCCGGAGTGGTGAACCTGACGATCAACGCCACAAACGACGCTTGCACCGCCGCCGATGACGCGGCGACGACGGACGAGGACACCCCGGTCAGCATAGACGTGCTCGCAAACGACTCCGACCCGGACGGCGACGCGCTGGCGACAGCATCCGTGACCCAGGGACTCCATGGCACGGTCTCGATCGGTGCGGATGGGATGTTGACCTACGCGCCCGAGCTGAACTACAACGGCGAGGATTCCTTTACCTACGTCGTAACCGACGGGCACGGGGGAACCGGCACGGGCAACGTTGCCGTGACGATCAATCCTGTCAACGATGCGCCGACCTGCGAGGCCGGTCCTGATCAGGCGGTCAACGAGAAGACGCTTGTGATGCTCAGCGGATCAGGCTCCGATCCCGACGGCGACGCTCTCTCATACAATTGGACTCAACTATCCGGTCCGCCGGTCGAGCTGAACAGTCCCGAAAGCGCCGCCACGTCGTTCACGGCGCCGGAGGTAAACGAGAATACTGCGTTCACCTTTGAGCTCACAGTAAGCGACGGCCAGGCCAGCGCAACCGACAGATTGACGGTCACAGTTCGCGACGTGCCTCCGGTTCAATACGAAAGAGCGCGCTCCAAAGGCTACTGGAAGAACCACCCGCAGCACCTTGCGCAGATGCTGACAGACGGCCCATTCGACCTGGGAGACACCGAAGTGAGCGGGTTGAGCCAAGCCATGGAGATTCTCACGAACGCCAACTCAAAGGATGCCAGGTACTCTCTGAGGGCACAGCTACTGGCCGCTCTGCTCAACCTGCGAAACGGCTCGAACCCGAACGTGCTCGGCTACGACATACGGACCGTCACAAACCAGGCAAAGAGCTTCCTGGCTTCGCATCCAAACCCGGTTGGAAGCACAAGCCCGGATCACACAGCATGTCTTGCGCTCAAAGACAAGCTCGACGCGTACAACAACAGCGGAGAGTAGTAGGAAAGGGAACGCCAGACTATGTGAAAAATGTCATTCTGAGGCGTCAGCCGAAGAATCTAATGAGCAAACAAGTCTGTGACCTGAGATTCTTCGCTTCGCTCAGAATGACAAAGCGCGCTTTCTACTGGTTTTCACACAGTCTGACGCTGTTAACTTTCTAAACTTATTCGATAGATGTTGGGTAAGTGCTGGTAGAGATAGTGACAATTAGTTAATTGAGTAAAGAGCGTCGTTTCCTAAGATAGCCGTGAACCCAACGACGCAGCCATATTCCAGCGAGACCAAAGGGGCAACAACGACCACAAGTACCGCAAATGGCACAGAAACTGTGGAAACCACTATTCAGAAGCTCTTTCGATGGTGTCCTTCGAAAGAAACACTGGTTGGGCTAGGTGCGGGCGCAGTCGTCCTTGGTTTGTCTGCAGCTGCGATGCCGTTTGAGAAATGGCCATGGATCAGGATTGCCATCCGTGACTTTGGCCAGATCTTTGCAGGCGGTATTCTTTTTCCCTTGGTCTACATTCTGCGTTCAGGTGGTGGATTCAGCAAGTTTGGCCTTAGCTTCCGCAGGTGGCAGGTATTCCTTCCAATCAATATTGTCCTTGCCGTGCTTCTGCTGGTCAACTTCATATCGGAAAGCCCGCCTCCGCCTGATTTTCAGCTGAGCACGTCCAACTTATGGGCGGCGGCCTACGTCATGTTGGCCTTGTGCTTTGAGTTGATTTTTTTCTATGCTTTCCTGAGAACGTTGCTAGAGCGAGCTTTCGGCATAGTACCAGCGGTAGTCTTGACGGCTCTGTTCTACAGTTTTCACCACTTGGGATTTCAGCCCGAATATGGCAAACTGTTCTTCGTAGGACTACTCTACGCAATCACATACCGGCTGGGAAATAGCGCCTTGCTCATTTTTCCCTTTTTCCTGGGAGTCGGCGGGACTTACGATGTTCTTATCCAATCGCAAGTTGTTTCGCCTGTTCTGTACCCCGAAATACGCACAGTATGTCTGGCCATAGCCTTTGCAGGAACCGCGATTTGGATCTGGAAAAGACGAAGACCCACATCAGGCTGTGTGGAAACGTAGCGGCAGAGCTTGCTCTGCGGCACATCCAGGCAAAGCAAGCTTTGCGGCTACAATATGAGGTATAGTCGACGTAGCAATTCTGACTTTTCACACAGTCTGACCTAGTCATTAGGACATCTCAATGAGCAAAAAACCAATAGCCGCCGGAAAAAGCAGCTTCGATCTCATTGATTCGGAGAAACTCTTCCATGAACTTGCCCTACAAGAAGGCACGATCTTCTTCGATGTAGCGTGCGGCAAGGGAACGTATTCGATAAAAGCATCTGAACACGTCGGCCAAACAGGGCGTATTTATGCGTTCGATCTGTGGAAAGAAGGAATTGACTCCCTACACAATGAAATCGCTTCAAGACAGGTCAAAAACATTATTGTAGATGTCGTTGATATCAGCGACCGAGTCCCGCTTGCAGATAGTTCGGTTGATGTTTGCCTAATGGCAACAGTCCTTCATGACCTTATCCAGGATGGCACCGATCAGGGGACAATGAAGGAAGTCCTAAGGGTGATGAAGCCCTCCGGAAAACTTGCCGTCGTCGAATTCAAGAAAATCGCCGGGCCGCCGGGGCCGCCTCTTGAAATCCGGCTTTCAGCCAAAGAAGTTGAGCAATATCTTCGCCCGTATTCTTTTCATATTGAGAAGACGATCGATGTCGGACCATACAATTATCTCTCTGTTTTTGCTAACCGAAAGGCCCTGTAGCCCGGTATTCCCTTGACTGTACGCAAACACCTATCAGTGGAGTCAATCCAACGGATTGCCAATGAGCAGTCACGTTCAGAACCCGCTTGGACCTCGACGCAACACGCCTGCCAATAACAATCGCGCACTCGGCTTGCTTGTACTTTTTTTCACCAGAAGTCTTTGCAGGAAAAAGTGCCTGTTTGTAGAATATCTAATATAGGCTGAGGTATTATCTCTCCAAAAAACCTCAGCCAGTGAAGAAAGCTTGCTTGACACCACACTTGTTGCAACTAGCCGCAACACACACCTATTATTGCATGCGATTAGAAAAAGGCCGACATTATGCACCACCGACCAGCGATCCGGTTTTTCGTGGCTATGTTTTGTTGGGGGATGCTTTGTGCTGCCATTTCACCGCCTGCGCTTGCTTCAATAGAAGCAAAGGGTGAATGGGTATTCCCGCCTTATACAAAAGAGGGTGGATTGGGTTCCAACTACGTCTACGCCATCAAGATCAATGCGGCCGGAGAAGTGTGGTGCTGTGCAGGCGAGGGATCGGACCAAGAACCGCTCGGCGGAATTTCCAAATACATCGGTAGTCCTCAGCGCAAACCGCCCGAATGGGCGATATATAACAAATCAAATGGTCTTCCCGACAGCCGCATCTATTCATTTGATTTTGATGCCGCGGGCAACATTTGGCTGGCCATGCAAAAAGGTGTGGCCAAGATAGACGGGTCCGGAGCTGTCTTGTATGCTCCCAAGGAGTTTGAAGGATTGCCGATGCGCTGTATTGACGTGGGTCCAAACGGGGACGTTTGGGCTGCAAAGGGATCGAGCTCCGGCAACGGTCCGGCGCTCTACCGCTTTGACGGAAGCGGTTGGCACAGATACGATGCAAACAGTGTTCCCTATCCAAACGGTCCGCTCGATTTTGAAATCAATGCGCTTGCGGTTGATCAACGTGGAAACGTGTGGATTGGCACGGTGTATGGAGGAGCCAGCAAGTTTGATCCCAGTAACAGCTCATGGACTAATTATGGCCCGAGCAATTCAGGCTTGCCGCACTACAAAGTAAACGCGATTGCATTTGATGGCTCCGGTAACGTATGGTTTGGGACGGCGATGTTGGCCAATGGCACAGGCGGAGCTGCAAAGCTCAATCCTTCAAATGGGAGTTGGACGCAACAAAGCGTTGGTCACACGGACGTGATGAGCATAGCGGTATCCGCTGAGCATGGAATATGGTTTGGGACCCGCACTGAAGGTGTCTATCTTTTCGATGTCGGCAGGCCGCCGGATAAACAGTGGGTACATTTCAACACCACGACCACTGAGCATGGACTTCCAAACGATGACGTCCGGGGCGTTGTTTATGATAATGCGGGACGCGTCTGGTTTGCCACTCTTTCCGGAGGCGTCGGATGTCTTCTAGCTAAGAGCATTCCTCAACTGACTGCTCAAGGTCCCGAAGCCGCCCCATCGGTAGCGGCAGCGGTTGCAGAGACGCAAAGCGGGACAGGTGAACCCGGCTCTCAGTCCGCAACCGAAAGTCAAGCGCAGGCAAACAACGATATTAAAAAGTTGGCCATGACCGGCATGGAGCTCTTGAGGTATTTATGCCCGGGCTTGTTTTTGATCTTGATCGGGCTTGGCAGCGGCTCACGCCGCAGGTGAGAGCTAAAAAGCGTTCTTATCCAGTTAGGAGTGACAGCCCGCAAAGCGTGTTGGCAGGTCTCCTGCCTCTTGCACAATAGGACTCCGGATTAAGAATTGCTCAATATGCTACAATTAAATAAAGGGGGTCATGACATGATCAGGTTGCTGACTCTCGCAGCTCTGGTGCTGGATTTTTGTGGAATTCTGTTTAGTATGTTTATTATTAGCAAGTGGTTGAGGATCGCGAAGAAGAAGGTCATACAACCGGTTTTTGTGCTGCTTGCGATTGGCTTTCTGAACTTGGGAGTCTGGAATTTCTTTGATGGTAGATACTTGCTAAGTGCGGCGGCATCTTTGTTTTTTGTTATTACACTTACATTGTTCATGCTCAAGCCATTGAGCGAGACTTGGAGAGCCTGCCAAGCCTAGAGCAGCAAATGCCGGTCGCTGATAGAAACAATCGAAGGATGATCAGGGGATGAACGAGCCCAAAACACTGAAACTAGGAAACACAACCCTTTCTCTGGTTCAAGGCGACATTACCAAACAAACAACCGATGCAATTGTCAACGCTGCAAACAGCAGTCTAATGGGCGGCGGAGGGGTGGACGGCGCGATTCATCGAGCAGGCGGTCCGGCGATCCTGGAGGACTGCAAGAAAATCGTGGCCGCTCAGGGAAGGCTTCCGACAGGACAAGCGGTCATAACCACTGCGGGGAATTTGCCTTCAAAGCATGTGATTCACACAGTCGGACCCGTGTGGAGCGGCGGCAAGAGAAATGAGGCTCAGCTTCTGAGAGAATGCTACTTGAACAGCCTCAAATTGGCCGAAGAAAACGGCATCCGTTCTATTTCATTTCCTTCGATTAGTACGGGAGTCTACTCTTATCCGGTAGATCAAGCAGCACAAGTTGCGTTGGGAGCGCTTGCGGATTATCTAAGCACACCCAGCAGCCTGGAAGAAGTTGTATTTGTCTTATTTGATGCAAAAACGCATCAAGCCTATGCCGATGCGTCGGAGAAGATCAGGTAGCAACCAGTGAAATTAGCTTGCTTCTTCTTTTTCCTTCTTGACATCCTTGGCGGCCTTCGGGCCGGCCGGCTTCGTTGTCGGAGTGGGCTTGGTCTCTCCCTCGGGGTTCTTCGGACGGCAATAATCGGTTATGTGAAACCCTGGGCCCTTGAAAATGATTCCCACCGGATAGAATATTCTTCTTGTCTCGCCCCCGCACTCCGGGCAAACTGATATGGGCGATTCCGTAATCTTCTGAACCACCTCAAAAGAATTTTCGCACTTCGTGCATTTGTAGCCGTAAGTAGGCATAGTACCTCCGGAAGAATTGGTTTATATCCAAATTTTACTTGCGTCCGAGCTTATCGTCAAGCTCTGCTATTTTGCGGCTGCTGCGCTCTAACGATCTGTCTACAAATTGCGCAAGGCTCATCAAAGTTATAAAGTAAAATGGGAATAAACGAGAAGATTGGGTGAAAGATATGAAGACGGGAACGGCCGATCTGCCTCTTCACTATGGTAAGGCTCCAGCCTGGCTTTTTCAGAGAATGAAAAAGCTTGCGCGTGAGATCACGATTTTTATCATCTCCGAGTTTGGTCCCGAGGAGATGCTGAATAAGCTTGCCGATCCATGCTGGTTTCAAAGCTTGGGCTGCGTCCTGGGATTCGACTGGCACAGCTCGGGTCTTACCACAACTGTTTGTGGTTCATTAAAAGAGGGTATCAAGGGGTTAGAGAAAGACTCGGGCCTCTTCGTCGCCGGCGGAAAAGGAAGAGTCTCAAGAAAAACGCCTTCCGAAATCGAGAGTTTTTCGGATGCGATAAGTATTGACCCTCAGAAACTGGTTTATGCAAGTAAAATGTCGGCCAAAGTTGACAGCGCTGCTCTTCAAGATGGCTTTCAGCTTTATCACCACTGTTTTTTCTTCACAAAAGACGGTTCCTGGAGCGTAGTTCAACAGGGGATGAATGAGACAAACAGGTATGCCCGGAGATATCATTGGCTTGGGGAAGAAGTCGAGGATTTTGTCAATGAGCCGCACCATGCGATCTGTTGCGATACCAAAACGACGACTCTTAACATGGTTGCCTCGGAGAGTGCCGGGGCAAGAGAAGTATCGGTTGCGCTGTCAAAAGAAAAGCCGGACTTTCTCTTAAGGGAGATCAAGAAAGTGCAGAATATTCATTTGCCGCCCCATCATCAAGTTCTGGTGAAAGACATTAATCCGGACAGATTAGAGGGAATTTTCCTGAAAACATACGAATCCCAGCCGCAGAGCTTTGAAAATCTTTTGGGATTGAAGGGCATCGGTCCTAAAACAATCCGGGCTTTGAGCTTGATTTCGGAGCTGGTGTACGGGGCTCCAGTCAGTTTCAAAGACCCGGTTAGATACAGTTTTGCTCACGGCGGGAAGGATGGTTTTCCTTATCCGGTGGACAGGGAGAACTATGACAGGTCTATTGATATTTTGAGAAAAGCAATTGCGCAGGCCAAAATCGGGCAGACCGAAAAGGTCAAAGCCATTCAAAGATTAGGTGTTGTCTATCAAGACAATGTTCGCGGTGATCTGAAAAAATGAAGATACTGATTCATGCCTGCTGCGCGCCTTGCCTCACTTATCCCCTGCAAGAATTGGAAGATGCGGAAACTCTGATCTTTTTTTATAATCCGAACATTCAGCCCTACGTTGAGTATGAGCTCAGAAGGGACTGTCTGGAAAAATATTGTCAGGGTCAAGGTGTGGGGTTTGTTGAAGGCTCATATGACATCGATCGTTTTTTTCAAGATGTCGTCTTCAGAGAGCATGTGAGATGCCATATTTGTTATAGGTTGCGGCTCAGCGAGGCTGCGAAGTACGCGAAGCACGGAGGTTTTGATGCCTTTACTACAACGCTGCTGGTGAGTCCCTATCAAAAACACGATGTCATCCGTGATCTGGGAAACTCGATTGGCGAAAAATGCGGAGTGCCTTTTTTCTACCGCGATTTTCGGCTGGGCTGGAGAGACACGATTTCGATCTCGCGAGAACATGGGCTCTATAGGCAAAAATACTGTGGCTGTCTCTACAGCGAAAGAGAACGATTTCACAAGGACTACCGGAAAAGCCGCGACAAGACTCTCAGCTAGTTGCTGTGCAGCAAGTGACAGGCATTTGTTTGCATCCGTAGCTGCAGAGCTTGCTCTGCGGAACGCGTTAAGGACAAAGCAAGCTTTGTCGCTACGACACGGCAAAGTATGTTGTTGACATGAATTCTCGGTCAGTCTGTTATTCAATCGCCGATTTGCTGCTTGGTTTGGGAAGGAGAACCTTTTGAACCTGGAGAATTTGGGCAAAATCATTCTTTTGTTTGCCCTCATGCTTCTAATAACAGGCTCCCTCCTGTATTTTTTCGGGAAGGTTCTGGGAATAACGCATCTGCCTGGTGATATCCAGTATAGGAAGGGCGACTTCTCTTTTCATTTTCCACTGGGCGCATCTATCCTCATCAGCATTTTGCTCACAGTCGTTTTGAATATTGTCTTCATTATCCTTAGAAACCGGTAGGAAGTTATGAATGTCTCCGACTTTGATTATCATTTACCTCCTGAGTTAATCGCCCAGGAACCAGTTGAACCGAGAGACTCGTCACGTCTTCTGGTTGTAGAACGTCAGACAAAAACAATAAGTCATGCGGGCTTTAAAGACATCATCAAATATTTAGGGGCCGGCGATTGTCTGGTTGTCAATAATGCTCGAGTATTGCCCGCTCGACTCATAGGCAATAAAGCGGGAACCAATGGCAAAGTGGAGCTCCTTTTGCTCTCGGAGGTGCAACCGGGGAAGTGGGAAGTTCTGGCTAAGCCGGGAAGAAGACTGCCGCCGGGAGCGGTTGTCAATTTTGATTCGGGCGCCTTGACGGCTATTGTTGAGCAAAGAATGCCGGAAGGCAAACGCCTGGTTTCATTTGAATGCCAGGGTGAATTCAGGAACATGTTGCACAAATTGGGCCAAGTTCCTTTGCCGCCCTACATTCATAAACCGATTGCAGATCCCGGCCGTTATCAAACGGTATACGCAAACCGGGATGGAGCAGTGGCAGCTCCGACGGCCGGTTTGCACTTTACCGAAGAGCTCTTAAGAAATGTAAGAGACAAGGGTGTCAGAACTTCTACCCTGACGCTGGATGTCGGGCTCGATTCCTTTCGGCCGGTCAAATTTTCGCAGGTTGAAGAACATCAAATGCACAGTGAAAAATTGAGTCTTTCGCAAGAATCAGCGGACTTAATCAATGAAGCAACTCGAAAAGGCGGGAGAGTCTTTGCTGTCGGAACGACGTCGGCCAGAGTTCTGGAGACGATGGCCGCCGAAGGACGAAGGTCGCAGGACGAATCAACGGACCGCAGATGGGCGGTCAAGGCAGCGGATGGAAGTACCAAGCTTTTTATCTATCCCGGGTACGAGTTTAAGATCGTAGATGCCCTGCTCACGAATTTTCATCTGCCGAAGTCTACATTGTTAATGCTGGTGTGCGCTTTTGCGTCAAGAGAATTGATTATGGAGGCTTACCGCCAGGCGATAGAGAAAAGATACCGTTTCTTCAGCTTCGGCGACGCGATGCTCATCCTGTAAAAGCGATTCGTTCTTCAGAGCTAGTTGCTGAGACCATTATGCGGCGTAAAGCGCCAACATGTTCTTAGGGTTCAAGGATTCCAGGACTCAACTCGCGCACCGGTCTTTCCGCTGTCTGCTCCTCCGGCTTCCAGCTGCCGGTTTTTCTTCCTGGTAGCCCGCATCTGACAGCTGGCGGCTGTTTCTATCTTGCGTCTGGTATCTCGTATCCTGTATCCTTTCTTACTATGTCATTTAAATTTGAGGTAGTTCATAAAGACAACAATACCGCTGCCAGAACAGGCAGAATTTCAACGGCCCACGGTGTGCTCGAAACTCCGGTCTTCATGCCGGTTGCAACTCGAGGGGCGGTTAAGACTCTGACGCCGGAGGAGTTGGAAGGAATCGGAGCCGAAATAGTCTTGGGCAATGCTTATCACTTGTATTTGCGCCCTGGAACGGAACTGATAAAACGAGCCGGCGGGTTGCACAATTTCATGAATTGGCAAAAACCCATCCTCACTGACAGCGGGGGGTTTCAGATTTTCAGCTTGTCTGAGACACTCAAGGTAACGGACGAAGGCGTTGAGTTTCGGTCGGTATATGACGGATCGAGCCATTTTCTATCTCCCGAGAAGGTCATTGAGGTCCAGCAAATTCTCGGCGCGGATATCATTATGGTTTTAGACGAGTGTCCACCGTATTCCGCCGGCAAGAAGCAGGTCGAAGAGGCTGTGAACCGCTCTTTGGATTGGGCCAAAAGATGCAAGGCAAGTTTTTCCACCGGCAAGGATCAGGCCTTATTCGGGATCGTGCAGGGCGGTGTTTTCAGAGATCTGCGAAAACGAAGCGCTGAGGAGACAGTGGAGATCGACTTTCCCGGATACGGCATAGGCGGATTTAGCGTGGGAGAGCCGCACGAGATCATGTTTGAGGCGCTGAACGAGACAATCCCATATTTGCCGTTCGCCAAACCTCGCTACCTTATGGGCGTTGGTAATCCGACAAGCTTGCTCGAAGTGGTAAGGCAGGGCATTGACATGTTCGATTGTGCTCTTCCGACGAGAATAGCCCGAAACGGTGCCGCGTTCACCTCTAAGGGTCGCCTAAATATTCGAAACGCCCGGCACAAGGCTGATCTTGAGCCTCTTGATGAAAATTGTGGATGTTATGTGTGTAAGAGTTATTCGCGATCCTACCTGCGTCATCTCTTTATGCTGGGAGAAATTTTAGCTCACCGGTTGCTCACGCTCCACAATCTAGCGTTTCTCTTTGACTTAATGCGACGGGCGAGAAAAGCGATTGTCGAAGACAACTTTGAAGATTTTCGAAGAGACTTCGTTGACAATCATGATTCGTAGCACGCACATATGAGAGGACGGGAAGGATTTTTGAACCTCTCTGCCGAACGTATTGATAATTTTCAAGAGAATCATAAAGGAGTTGTTGAAAATGGCGGCTGTGAATATTGTCTGGTTTGCTCTTCTTCTGGTAATCTTCTATTTTCTTTTAATCAGGCCTCAACAAAAGGCGATGAAAGACCATCAGAAACTAGTCTCCGGGCTCAAAAAGGGCGATAAGGTCATAACCCGTGGAGGCATCTACGGTGCAATTCAGGCAGTGGGCGATGACACGATAACTTTGCTGATCGCCGAGAATGTTAGTATCAAAGTGGCCAAGAGCTCGATTGAGAAGATGCAGGGCTAGCCTTCCTCGGAGAAGCTATGGAAATAAGAATTGACGTCGCTAAGACGCCCAAGTTTGGGTTTGACATAAGCGGAGATACTGTCGAGGCCATTGAGAGGCCGGGTGGGGGCTTAAGCCTGATAATGGCTGATGGCCAGGGCTCGGGAAATGCAGCGAAGTCGCTGAGCAGTTTTGTTGTGAACAAGGCAGTCGGTTTGATCGGCGACGGAGCCAGGGACGGCACAGTTGCTTCAGCCGTTCACGATTCTCTTTTTGCTGCCAGGAAGGGGAAGGTCAGCGCAAGTTTGACAATCATCTCCGCCGACCTATCCGATCAGACTATCGTGATTTCCCGCAATACGAATTGTCCCGTTATTGTCCAATCCGATTCGGAATTGACGATCATTGACGACAAAACTTCGTCAATCGGAACGGAAAAAGTTTCAAGACCTAGCATTTCACAGGTCGAAATGAAACCGGGCCTGCTGGTCATTGCATTCACGGATGGCATTCTAAACGCGGGAGAGTGGTATGGAAATCAATGGGACTTGAGAGAAATTATCAGTCACATCAAGGACGCTTCGGTCGGATCTACCGTAAGCACCGCCTATTATCTATTACAGAAGGCGATCGCTGCCGATGAGGAAAAACCCAAGGACGACATGACTGTTGCTTGCTTGTCAATTTTGCCGTATGGCGCTTCTCACAGGATAAGAAGGATGATAGTTTCCATGCCTCTCTGAGGATCACAGATGGTTGAGGACTATTTTCGGGATTTGACGATTGTCGTCACCGGTGTTTGCACAGCCGGGAAATCGACTTTAATCGAAAGCTTAAAGAAACATGGGCTTGACGCCAGACATGTTGCCCAAGAACACTCATGTGTACCACAGCTCTGGAAGCACTCCAATCCCGATTTCTTAGTAGTTCTGGATTGCAGCTATGAGGCTGCACAAAAGCGGCGGGATATTTCATGGACCAGAGAAAGGATTGATGGTCAGAGAAAATGCCTGGCTGATGCCATTGCCAACTGTGATCTGTATTTGAATACCGACAACCTGAGCGAGGACGAAGTGTCCGAGCTGGTTTTGCAGGGGATAAGAGAGAAATTCGGCACCTAATTTCTTGGAATCCCTGCAGGCCCATGTGGCCAAAGATATTCAACGGCATAAACGCTGAAAAAAGTTTTGAGATTTTGCCATTACCTGTGGTAATATGTCTAATGGCCTGTGTTTCTTGGCCGAATGTTAATATTCTCACAATAGGGGTGAAAATAGATTGAGCAATAAACAAAAGTACATGCTTTCCTTGAGCTTCATTATTATCCTGGTTGCCGGTTCGGTGTACTTACTTATTAAGCAGCCCCCTAAGCTCGGTTTGGATCTTCGGGGCGGCATGAATGTTATTCTGACCGCAAAATCAAAACCCGGTGCCGGTGTGACTTCAAAGACAATGGAGCAGGCCCTCTTCGTGATCGAACAAAGAATAAACAAATTGGGCGTGACCGAGCCCCAGATTTCCAGACAGGGCTCGGATAGTATCATGATCCAGTTGCCCGGCATCAAGAATCCCGACAAAGTCCTGGACATAATTGGCAAAACCGCGTTGCTTGAATTCAAGCCGATACAAGACCAATATGCTCAACTATCGGAGTCTCAGCTAAACGCCATGATAAAGAAGGGCGGGGATCCTTTTGTGACGCTGCCGCCTGATTTGAGGCTAACCGGTGACGCGTTGAGTTCCGCAAGCGTCGGCTATGAAGAAAACACGTCAAAACCTAAGGTTAATCTTACTTTTCAAAGCGCAGGCGGGAAAACATTTGACAAATTGGCTGCGCAGTTTTATCAGAAGAGGCTGGCTATCATTCTTGATAATAGAATCCAATCGGCACCTGTTCTTCAATCCACTCATTTTGGCGGCCGGGCCGAGATAACAGGCAATTTCACGATAGAAAACGCGAAAGAATTGGCGCTTGTTCTGCAAACCGGTCGTTTACCGGTTGAGTTGGTTATTTCTCAGAACCAGACCGTGGGTCCTACGCTGGGGCGAGATTCGCTTCTAGCGGGTCTTAGGGCCGGAGTTATCGGTCTTATCATCGTAGCGCTATTCATGCTGGGTTACTACCGTCTTTATGGGCTGCTTTCTTGGTTTACGTTATCGATATTCACTACTCTGCTTTTAGGCTCCCTCGCGGCGATAAATGCGATACTAACGCTTTCAAACATTGCGGGCATAAGTTTGACACTACCGGGCATTGCGGGCATCATATTTATGTTTGGTTCAGCCGCGGACTCAAGCGTTATCGTGTATGAGAGAATAAAAGAAGAGGTAAAAGGCGGAAAAAGTATCCGGACCGCTATGAGCACCGGCTACACTCATGGCTTCAAGACGTTCCTAGACGCTGATCTTGTTACCTTCCTCACCGCCGCTATTTTATTCTATTTCGGAATCGGTCCCGTCAGAGGATTTGCTTTGACCCTGATGCTGGGTATTGGGTGTGATCTGTTGACCTCATATTTTTTCACCAGGGCCGCTCTGGGCCTCTTAGCTCCTCTGGGCGTTTTTTCGAAAACTACGGTTTCAGGCCTGAAAGAGGTGGCTCAATAGATGGAATTCAAAATAGATTTTATCGGCAGAACTAAGGTTTGGTTTGCAATCTCAGGCGCTCTGGTTGTGATAGGTATCCTGTCTCTTCTCATAAGAGGAGTGAATTTTGGTATCGAGTTCAAAGGAGGCACCCAGCTTGATTTGAAATTCAAGCAAAAGGTCACGGTCTCGGATGTCAGATCGGAGCTTAGCGATCAAGGCTTGGGCAAGAGCATTATCCAATCGAAAGGGCAGAACGAAATCCTAATCCGTTCCCGCAGTCTTTCAAAAGCGGAGCAGAAAAAAGTAGTTTCAACGCTTGATGGAAAGTGGCGGATTGCCGACCGGACGATCCAAAATGTAGGGCCGGGTTGGGGAGCCTATATAACCCAGGCTGCCCTTGTAGCCTTGCTTCTCTCATTGCTTGGTCTTTTGATTTACATAAGTCTGCGGTTTGAGTTTAAGATGGCCGTTTCCGCAATTGTCGCTGTTGTTCATGATGTTATTATAACCGCCGGTGTATATGCGCTGGTTGGCCGGGAGGTCACCCCCAACACCGTAGCGGCGCTCCTATCGATATTGGGCTATTCTCTCTACGATACAATTGTGGTGTTTCATCGGATCTTGGAGAATACGCCGCGCATTGGCAAGAGAGCCTATTCGACAATGACAAATGATTCCATAAATCAGGTTCTTATGAGAAGTATCAACACAAGTCTTACAACCCTATTTCCGGTTATCACGCTTGTTCTGATCGGCGGAGAGACGCTGAAGGATTTTGCTTTCGCTATGACGGTCGGAATAATTACCGGTGCTTATTCCTCTGTTTTTGTTGCCAGTCCACTGCTTTCACTTTGGAAAGAGCTTGAACCTCGCTACCGAAACCTAAAACTGAAATACAGCAAAGCCTAGACCGAAAATCATCTTTGATTCTCCTTTTCTTCCCGTGCGTCACTAAGAATTGCTAATCTGGAAAGAAGTGCATTGATTTTTTGATGGCTCAAACGGGGTTAGGGAGTCTTTTTTGCTACTCTGATTTGCTTCTTTCTGCTAGAATTTAAGAAAAAACTGACCTAACCCGGACAAAATGACCAATATCGAACAACTTGTGAGCAAAATCAAAAAGTATAATGCCCAAGCTGACATCGCGAGCATCATAAAAGCTTACGAAACGGCTCGCACTTACCACGGCGATCAATTTCGGATATCGGGAGAGGACTATATTCGGCATCCCTTGGAAGTCGCCAATATACTGGCTGATCTGCAAATCGATTCCACCACGATAACGGCGGCATTGTTGCATGATGTTCTGGAGGATACCGATTTTAAACTCGAGGAAGTGGAGAAACAGTTTGGGAAGGAAGTTGCTGCCCTGATTGACGGTGTAACCAAATTGGCTCGCATTAAGTTTAAATCCAGGGAAGAACAGCAAGCCGAAACTCTTCGGAAAATGCTTATCGCGATGGCGAAAGACATAAGAGTCATCCTGATCAAGCTGGCTGATAGACTGCATAATATGCAAACGATTTCACATCTGCCGCAAGAGAAGCAGATCAGGATAGCCGCAGAGACGATGGAAATATACGCTCCATTGGCGCATCGCCTGGGTATATCGCAGCTCAAGTGGAAACTGGAAGATTTGGCATTTATGACCTTGGAACCCAAGCGGTATGGACAAATTGCCAAAATGATTTCAGAGCGGCGCTCTGAAAGAGAAGCCTATGTCAATACTGTCGCAAGTGCCTTGAGCAGGGAACTTGAGGGCGTTGGCATCAAATGTGAAATCAGCGGAAGGGTAAAACACTTTTACAGCATCTATCAGAAAATGGCGAGGCAGGGCAAGGAGTTCAGCGAGATATATGACTTTTCGGCCATTCGTGTTTTGGTTGACAACGTAAAGGACTGCTACGCAGCGCTCGGAACTATTCATACAACCTGGAAGCCGGTACCCGGAAGGTTCAAGGACTACATTGCAATGCCCAAGTTCAATATGTATCAATCTCTTCACACGACTGTCATCGGTCCTATGGGCCGGCCCTTGGAGATTCAAATAAGAACCAAGCAAATGCATCGGACGTCTGAATATGGAATCGCAGCTCATTGGAGGTACAAAGAGGGCGAGAGAGATGAACGGTTTGATGAAAAATTCTCTTGGTTGCGACAGATGCTTGAGTGGCAAAGCGAACTCAAGGACCCGCGCGAATTTATGGAGACTCTAAAAATAGACCTCTTCGAAGACGAAGTGTTTGTCTTCACGCCCCAAGGCGATGTTATGAGCCTGAGAGCAGGCTCCACGCCCATCGACTTTGCGTACGCAATTCACACCGATGTCGGTCACAGGTGTGTTGGGGCCAAGGTAAATGAGGCGATTGTTCCGCTTGGCTATAAACTACAGATGGGCGATATCGTTGAGATTCTCACATCTAAGTCGGCGCCCGGACCGGGTAAAGACTGGCTAAGCGTTGTTCAGACTTCAAGAGCCCGGAGTAAGATCAAGCAGTGGTTCAGCAAGGAGAGACGAGAGGACAGCCTGAACCAAGGCAAAGACCTTTTGCAGAAAGCACTGCGTAAGCAGGGGCTTTCTTTGAAAAGTCCCGTATACCATAAAATGCTGGAGAAAATAGCGGCGGATTTCAATTTTAACGATTCTGATGTTCTCCTTGCCAGCATCGGAGCCGGCAAGACCTCGCCTAAGCAGGTTGTGACAAAAATAATTAACGCCGTGAACAAGGTAGCGGAAAAAGAAACTCCGGAGGAGGCCGTAGAGCCAATACCGACTTTCCTAAAGAAACCATCTGCCGCCGCCAAAGGTGTGAAGGTAAAAGGTATTCAGGATGTTTTGATTAGATTGGCGCGCTGTTGTAATCCGGTGCCGCAAGATGAGATAATCGGTTTTGTAACTAGGGGGAGGGGCGTTTCCGTTCACCGCAAAGATTGTCCGAACACGAAGCAGTTGCAGGCGCTCCCCGATAGGGTTATCGAAGTCTATTGGGATACTAAGCAGCCGGCTACTTATCAGGTGGAAATCGAGGTTGAAGCCGTAGATCGAACAAAACTGCTGAGAGATATAAGTACGATTATCAGCGATTCAGGGGTCAATATTCTTTCTGCCAGTGTTACGACGACCAAAGAGAGCATTGCAATTCTAAGATTCATTTTCGAAGTTGGAAGTCTGGATCATCTAAAGAATATTCTTAGCAACGTCAAAAAAGTCGAAGCTGTTTTCGACGCCTATAGGGTGCTTCCTTCACACTGACGGCAACAAAGGTTCTTCTGAACACTATGGCTTGATGTCCTTGATCTTGTCAGGCTGTGTGAAACGTAGCGGCAGAGCTTGCTCTGCCTATCGAATCGTGAAGCGTCTTGTCTCAAGAAAGGAACAAGTTGAGGGCGGTTATTCAGCGCGTTAGTGCCGGTAAGGTCTTGGTTGAGAATAAGGTTCTGGCGGAGATAAAACAAGGAGTGGTTGTATTACTGGGTGTTTCTCAAGACGATGAAGAAAAGGACGTCAACTATATAGCAGAAAAAATCGCCAATCTGCGTATTTTCGGTGATGAAGAAGGAAAGTTGAATCGATCAGTCAAAGACATTGACGGAGAAGTTCTGGTTGTTTCTCAGTTTACGTTACTAGGGGATTGCCGGAAAGGCAGACGTCCCAGCTTTGCTAAAGCAGCTCAACCTCAAAAGGCCCTTCAACTGTATACGGGAGTTATTGAAAATCTACGTGCTGCAGGTCTGGCTGTGAAGGAAGGAAAGTTTCAGGCCTTAATGTCTGTGGAAATCACAAATGATGGTCCTGTAACGATATTATTGGATAGCTTCAGGCAATTCTAAGTGGCTCTCACTTCCAATATTGTAGTTGCCCAATTTATTGGGCTCCTTGAATGAAACGAACGATATGAAATGGAATTCTTCTATATCGATTAGTCCATGAAAGCAGAGGAAAATTTGTTAGTCGAAAAGATTGTTGTTGGGGCTTTAGGAACGAATTGTTATATAATTGCTCCTGGCGCAAACTGCGAAGCTGCTGTTGTCGATCCCGGAGCAGACGCCTTCAAGATTCAAGAAAAGCTAAAGCAGCTAAATCTCAAAATAAAGTTCATAATAAATACTCATGGTCATTGTGACCATATAGGAGCCGACAGCGAATTAGCCGGAGGTGTTAAGGTGCCCATTTATATACATTTCGAAGATGCCGGCATGCTGAATGATGGATCCGCAAATCTATCTTTGTATTGCGGTGAGCGGATTGAATCAGTGGACGCTGTTACAGAGGTCGCAGATGGACAAATCCTTCAACTCGGCAATCTTGATTTGCAAATAATCCATACGCCGGGCCACACAAAGGGAAGCATTTCGATCCTTCTTTCCGACGGAGAAAACAGACTATTCACGGGAGATTTGCTCTTCAAAGGCTCAGTTGGAAGGACTGATTTTCCGGGGTCATCTTTCCAGGCGTTGCTGAACTCTCTTAAGAAGTTGACCGATTTGCCGGATGACACGCGAGTTTATCCCGGTCATGGCCCGGAAACCTTCCTAGGAGAAGAAAAACAAAACAATATGTTCTTTAAGGAAATCGATTAAGAGATCATGGAACTAAAAGCACCTCGGGGCACTTATGATGTGCTGCCCGACCAGGCAAAAAGCTGGAACAAACTCGAAGAGAATGCTATGTCTCTTTTTGAGCGGTATGGCTACGCCCGAATAGTCACACCGACATTTGAACATACGGAACTATTCAAGAGGGGAATCGGGGAGTCGACCGAGATTGTTCAAAAAGAGATGTACACTTTTCAGGACAAAAGCGGCAGAAGCCTGACTTTGCGTCCGGAAGGAACTGCGCCGGTGGTCAGAGCATATCTTGAGCACAATCTCTCATCTTCTCCTTTACCTGTAAAGCTGTATTACATAGGCTCCATGTTTCGCTATGAACGTCCTCAAGCCGGCCGGTATCGCGAGTTTTGGCAAGTGGGCGTGGAAGCAATGGGATCGGAAGACCCGGCATTGGATGCGGAAGTAATTCTCCTCCTCGTTCACTATTTGCAGGATATCGGTTTGAAAGATTTGACATTGTATATCAACAGCATGGGTTGCCGCGAGTGCCGTCCCAAATTCGTCTCCGAGATTAGGAAGGAACTCGGCGGCTACGTGGATGAGCTTTGCGAGGATTGCAGGCGAAGGATTGAACAAAACCCCTTGCGCGTATTTGACTGCAAAAGCAAGCAGTGCAAGAGCGTCCTGCAAAAAATGCCTCTGATTTCGGACTATCTTTGTCAATCGTGTGCGGATCACTTCTTGGCCGTCAAAGACTTCTTAATGGAAGTAAATATTTCATTTGAACTAAATCCTTATTTGGTCAGAGGTTTTGACTACTACACAAAGACGACTTTTGAGGTGGTAAGCGGCTCTTTGGGCGCTCAGAATGCACTTGGGGGCGGCGGAAGATATGATGGCCTGGTGCAGGATTTTGGCGGGCCTCCCACTGCCGCCATTGGATTTGCAATTGGCGTAGAGAGAGTCCTGCTTGCTCTATCCAAAGAGCGAGGTCAAGGTAGCCAGCCGGTAAAAACACAAGTTTTCTTGGCTGCTTTGGGAGCCGAGTCGCGACCGACAGCCTTTGGGTTGCTTTATAAGATGCGGACTGAGGGGATTTCAGCTGATATGGATTACCTTGGTAGAAGCTTAAAAAGCCAGATGAAGTTGGCACATAAAAGAGGGGCAATATTCACGCTGTTACTGGGCTCAGACGAACTTGCGAAGGGAGTCTTGGTAGTTCGAGATATGGAAACAGGTCTGCAGGAAGAGGTCCCATTGGATGAGTTCATAAGCAGCCTCAAGAAAAAGTTGCAGAAGAAGGAGCAGGATAGTGAAGAAAACGATAGATTACTCCATGCGCAGCCATAGTTGTAGCTCTTTGTCCATCAAAGAGGTGGGCGAGGATGTCTATTTGATGGGCTGGGCTCAAACGAGAAGAGATCACGGAGGATTGATCTTTGTTGATCTTCGAGATAGAAGCGGCATTGTTCAAGTTGTTGCCGATCCGGAAAGAAGTCCAAAGACTTTTGAGACTGCCCACAGTGTCAGGCCGGAGTTCGTCCTGGCTGTTAGGGGAAGAGTAGCCGCGAGACCGGAAGGAACGGTGAATCCCAATCTGCCGACAGGCGAAATTGAGGTAATTGCTCAAGACATCGAGATTGTCAGTGTTTCGAAAACCCCGCCATTTGAAATAGAGGAAAATATTGAAGTCGATGAAAAATTAAGACTACAGTACAGGTACCTGGACCTAAGACGTAAAGAAATGCTGGGTAATATAGTTCTACGCCATCAGGTTGTCAAGACCGTGAGAAATTTCTTGGACAGGCACAGCTTCTTGGAAGTTGAAACGCCGTACCTGACTAAGAGTACACCTGAAGGAGCACGAGATTATCTTGTGCCGAGCAGGGTGCATCCGGGCCACTTTTATGCTCTTCCTCAATCTCCGCAGCTTTTCAAGCAGATTCTGATGGTCGGAGGAATCGAGCGCTATTATCAAATTGCCCGCTGCTTCAGAGATGAAGATCTAAGAGCGGACCGGCAGCCGGAACATACTCAAATTGACATGGAGATGTCATTTGTCGAACAAGAAGATATTCTAGCTTTGGTTGAAGATATGATCGTCGAGGTCTTTTCTCTAATAGATGTTCCTGTGAAGAGGCCATTTCAACGTCTCTTGCATGCGGAGGCCGCTGAAACATACGGCAGCGATAAACCTGACTTGAGATTTGATCTGAAGATAACCGATATCTCGGAGATCGCGGCAGCGTCGCAGTTCAAAGTTTTCAATGAGGCTGTTTCAAACGGAGGCGCTGTAAAAGGCATCAGGGTGCCGGGAGGGGCCGGCTTTTCCAGAAAGGAAATTGACGAGTGGACCGGTTTTGCCGTTGAGACCGGAGCCAAAGGCCTGGCCTGGCTGATGATTACCGACAACGAAGTAAAATCACCGATTGCCAAGTTTTTTTCCGAATCTGAGCTCAATGCGGTAAAAGAAAAATTCAATTCAAAAACAGGTGATCTGCTTCTTTTCGTCGCGGATGAAAAGAGCGTTGCGCAAAGGGTTCTTGGCACAATGCGACTTGCTTTGGCCGAAAAGCTTGATCTTGTAGAAGACGACGGTTTCAATCTTTGCTGGGTTGTCGACTTTCCTATGTTTGAATTTGACGAAGACGAGAAAAGATTCAAGTCCCATCATCATCCTTTCACGATGCCGCAGAAAGAGTCAATCCCTCTGCTGGACACCGATCCTCTTTCCGCCAAAGCTTATGCATACGACTTGATTGTAAACGGCGTTGAAGTAGGAGGGGGGAGTCTGAGGATTTATGAGCGCAACCTCCAGGAAAAGATTTTCAAGCTGCTCAACATTGGCCGCGAGGAGGCTGAGTCAAAATTCGGTTTTCTCCTGAAGGCATTTGAATACGGGCCTCCGCCTCATGGGGGTATAGCTTTTGGATTGGACAGGCTTGTAATGCTTTTAGCAGGCCGCGATTCCATTAGGGACGTCATAGCATTTCCCAAAACCCAAACCGCTACCTGTCTATTGACTGATGCTCCGGATACAGTGTCCGAGGGGCAGCTGAAAGAATTGCATCTTCGATTGCGCTAGCTCGGATTCCGTGGCTTATCGCCTCTTGAGATTTATTGCTAGCGCCCGTGCTCTGTGCTAGAATCTAATTGAGAAGCTCTACCTTGTTGGTGCTCACAAACTTATTTGAGCCAATCGTACTACATCGGGAGTTCCACTCTGGTTGCAGCGCGAATGCCTGAAAAGGACTCGCAAAACAAACAGGCGAACACCCACCTGCGGAAGGGCAGGACTCTAAAGTCTTGGGAGCCACGGCAAGGTGGAGCTTTTGTCATATAATCGTGTCTTCCCGAAAAACCTTCATTTGTTCAACCTCCGTCACTTTTGTCCTTGTTTCAATGAACAATACCTTTGTGCTTTGAGAAGTGCTAACATGTTGTTGAATAGGCTTTTGCACTGCTTCGGGAAAAATCAGACCAGCAGGCCTAACAGCAATCTCGGGGCTGTGCGTAATTAAGAGTGAAAAGCGAAAAATGTACAACTACAGCGTAAAAAAGGTTGCGCGAACTAGTTCTAAGACAATCCTCGGTTAAATACTTTGGCAGATGGGCAACCAGGACCGTAACTGCATTTTGAATTTCTATATGTCGTTTTTCATTTTCAGTTTTACTTTTTAAGTTGATCGGGTTCCTTAGAGAAATTTGCCCACCTGGAGAATGTTTTTGAGGTAGGATTAATATGGATATGAGCTTATTTGACGATTCGCAGGCTGAAGAACTTAATAAGGATGCGCCGTTGGCGTGGCGAATGAGACCTCAAGCGTTGGACGAGTTTTTGGGGCAGGAAAAGATACTGGGCGACGGGACCGTTTTGCGACGGGCGATAGAAGATGATCGCCTGGGTTCCCTGATATTCTGGGGGCCTCCCGGCACCGGAAAAACGACTCTTGCCGGAATAATTTCCAAAATGACAAAAGCGCATTTTGCGCAACTAAGTGCTGTGACCTCGAATGTTTCTGACGTGCGAAAGGTCCTGCAAGAGGCGAAGGAACGCCGGTCTCACGAGAAAAGAAAAACGATTTTGCTCATTGACGAGCTTCACAGATTCAACAAAGCACAGCAAGACGCGCTCCTGCCGGCTGTTGAAGACGGCACGATAGTCTTGATCGGCGTCACGACCGAAAATCCCTATTTTGAAGTCATTTCTCCGCTTGTCTCCCGCTCCAGGATTTTCGAATTTGAGGCGCTTTCGGCAGAAAGTATCAAATCGATCTTAAAAAGAGCTCTTACTAATAAGGGAAAGGGCCTGGGGGGATATAAAATCGATCTAAGTGCAAAGACCCTGGATTTTATTGTCGACAATGCTCAGGGGGATGCCCGGCAAGCCCTCAATGCTCTTGAAATGGCCACGATGACGACGGCTCCGGAGAAAAGCGGCGTAAGAAAGATCACGCTCGCGGTAGCCAAGGACGCTATGCAAAGGAGGGCGTTGATATATGATCGTAATGGGGACGCTCATTACGACACAATTTCGGCGTTCATCAAAAGCCTTCGCGGTTCCGACCCGGACGCAGCGCTTTATTGGCTCGCTAGAATGATCTACGCCGGAGAAGACCCAAAATTTATCGCAAGAAGAATGATAATCGCCGCATCGGAGGATATTGGTTTAGCTGATTCGAAAGCACTGGAGATTGCCATAGCAGCCGCAAGAGCCGTGGAATTCGTAGGCCTGCCGGAGGCAAGGATCAATCTTGCTCATGCCGCCATCTATCTTTCGGCTGCACCAAAAAGCAATTCGGTAATAAGGGCGATCGACAAGGCATTGGCGGCGGTCAAAAGCAAGCATAATGACGTTGTACCCAAGCATTTGAGAAATTCGCATTATCGCGGAGCGAAAAAACTGGGCCATGGAGCCGGCTATAAATATCCTCATTCCTATCCCTCGGGCCATGTCGAACAGGATTACGTGCCGGAAAACATAAAGAATGAAAAGTTTTATGTCTCATCCAATTTAGGTGATGAGAAAAAGATTCATGACTATTTGGCTAAATTACGAGCACACGATGAAGAATAGAATTCAGCCAGGAAAAACACATTGGGTGAGCTCGGGGAGCACACCAAGCGCTCCACCTTTTGGGAGATAGTCGCGTGTGATGTCATTTGAGCAAATCGTGCTGACAGCAATTGAAGTGCAGGAAATATGCTGGTAGGCAGATTAGATAAGACTTTCAAAGTAGAAATCGCCAGGTGCTTATGTTAGAATTTGGTACATGGCCGGATTTGGGAGGTAGACTATTTGAACTGGTATTCAGTGCTTTACACTGTTTTGACTATCGTAGTGGTTGTCTTAGCCTACTTTATTGTTTCGGTCTTGATTCAACTTGCAAAGACTCTGAGTAGTCTAAATTCTTTGATTGTGAATATTCAGGCCGAGGTAATCCCCCTTCTTTCGGAGCTGAAGACTACTCTCGACAACGTAAATACCGAGCTTAGCACGGTCGAAGATATTGTGAAATCGGTTCAGGAGGTAAGCGACAAGGTGAACGCCACAACGACGGTTGCTCAAGAGATTATTTCCTCACCCCTGATCAAACTGGCGAGCTTTTCAGCCGGTGCCAAGAAAGCACTAAGCTCTCTGGTTAAGCGAGAGGAGAAGTAAGTGTCTTCGAACGGTTCATGTAAGAAAGTAATAATCGGATTGGGTATCGGAATAGGGCTGGGTCTGGTTTTGTCGCCTACAGCCAGAGAAAAGATCAAAAAGATGGTTTCTGAAAAATCCGAAGATCTTCTACCTGATGCAAAAGAAAAGATTGAGCACTATCTAAGCCGGCTTTCCGAGGCAGTCACCCTTGGAAAAGCCGCTTTTCAGCAAAGGGAAGATGAGCTGGAGCAATTGATGAGAGATAGAGCGCACAGAAAAGAAGCGGAATAGCCCACACGGTCTCAACAGGAATTGCCATAGTCTTGCCGACGGATTTTGATCGCAAGGTATTCTGATACACCTTATGTCATGGGAGGCGGGATGCAGCCGGAACAGAACACAGAAACCATCCAGAAATTTCAGAGAATAGCCGTTGTCGCATGGGCGCTTGTCGGACTTATAGCTTTGATGGTTGCCTTGTTTTTTATGGTGTCCTATTTGAAGCAAATTTTTGCTTTGTTTGTCTATACAATGGCAATCGTTTATCTGTTGCGGCCCGTAGTGGGTTTCATCGAAAACAAAGGTGTTCCTCGCTTGCTGGCTGTTTTCCTCTCCTATCTGGTTGTTATGCTCATAATAGCTTTGCTGTTGTTGTATCTTATCCCGATCATCGTCAATCAGGGGGAGCAGTTTGTCAGTCGATTCCCGCGATATCTGAAAGCCGAAGTAGAATTTTTGAGCCTGTGGCAGGGCAGGCTTGCCGAGCTTAGAGTTCCACCTTCAGCTATCAAACTGCTGGAGCAAACGGTTGTAAAAGTAAGAGAAGCCGGCCTTGCACTTTTATCTTCGGTTCCAGGCTTTACTTTAAACATCATTTCCGTCGTTTTCTTTTTCATACTTGCTCCTTTTTTGGCTTTTTATCTTTTAAAGGATCTGGATCAGGTAAAAGAGACAATAGTGGAGCTTATTCCGGAGCGTTATCAATGTGATGCCTTGGACGTCATCCACAAAGTGGACCTGGTCTTAAGCGGTTTCCTCAGAGGCCAGTTCTTGGTGGCTCTCTCAGTCGGAACTTTGGCAAGCATCATATTTAGTATCCTGGGAGTTGATTTTTCTATCGTGCTGGGAATGATTGTGGGGGTCTTGAACGTTGTCCCCTATTTCGGGCCGATTTTGGGCGGCTTAATCGCCGCAATAGTCGCATTTTTTAAGGCGCCGATACTGGCGTTGTGGGTGGTTTTGGCAATGCTAGTGGTGCAGATGATTGATTCTACACTTCTTTCTCCGAATATCATGCGCCAACAGGTTAATCTGCACCCCGTGCTCATCGCGTTTTCCTTGTTGATTGGCGGGTCGCTTTTTGGTGTTTTGGGAATTGCCATAGCTATTCCCAGCGCGGCAGTCGGCAAAGCACTTGTCTATCATTTTCTCGAGCGCTCAAGATGCGCCGATCCTAACAAATCTGAAAGGTGAAGCTGAATGACGAGTGACGAAATAAGAAATAAATTTCTTTCATTCTTCGAAGAGAGAGACCATCGACTGGTTCCAAGCTCTTCTCTTGTGCCGAATGATCCAAGCTTGCTTCTGACCGCGGCCGGGATGGTCCAGTTTAAGCCGGTCTTCCAGGGAGAAAAAAAGGTAGATTATTCCCGGGCCGCGTCCTGCCAAAAGTGTGTACGGACCACCGACATCGAAAACGTCGGACACACAGCTAGGCATTTGACCTTTTTTGAGATGCTGGGCAATTTCTCTTTTGGAGATTACTACAAGAAGGAAGCCGCACCTTGGGCTTGGGAATTCTTAACCGAATATTTGAAAATGGATGCGGCCAAGTTCTGGATTACAATCTATCAAGACGATGATGAGGCTTTCGAGGTTTGGAACAAAACTGTTGGCATCTCCGAAGAGAGAATTGTGAGGTTGGGAGATGAAGACAATTTTTGGTCCGCAGGACCGACAGGACCTTGCGGGCCTTGCTCGGAGTTGCTATATGATCTCGGCGAGGACAAAGGGTGCGGCAGAGAAACTTGCGGTGTTGGCTGTGACTGCGATAGATTCCTGGAGGTTTGGAATCTGGTTTTTATGCAATACGATAGAGACGAAAAGGGAAATCTAAGCCCTCTGCCTCGAAAAAATATCGATACGGGAATGGGTCTTGAACGGGCTGCGGCCATATTGCAGGGCGTGCCAAGCAATTTTGAAACCGACCTGATAAAACCTATTCTTATGAAAACGGCTCAGATTGCTCGAGTCTCCTTTGAGCTTGAGTCAGCGGAAGCGGTTCCTCTAAAAATAATCGCCGATCATGTAAGGGCCGTTACTTTCCTCATAAATGATGGCGTGTTGCCGTCAAATGAAGGTCGAGGATACGTTTTGCGCCGGCTTATTAGGAGAGCTGTTCGACATGGAAGGCTCCTTGGAATAGAAAAGCTGTTCCTGACAGAGATTGTTGCAGAAGTAGTAAGAGTCATGCACGGAACATATCCTGATATTCTGGAAAATCAGACCTTTATCTCAAGGGTTTGTGAAAGCGAAGAGGAACGGTTTTCTCATACCTTAAAAGCCGGTCTTGCCGTGCTCAACGATGTTATCACAGAGGCTAAGCACAAGCGTCTGAAAGAGCTCAGCGGGGAAGTTGCCTTTCAGCTTTATGACACGTATGGTTTTCCGTTGGAACTGACAACGGAAATAAGCGTTGAAGAAAATCTCAAGGTGGATGTAGATCAGTTTGATATGCTAATGGAAAAGCAGAAGTCAAAAGCCAGAGCCTCCTGGACATCAAAAGCAGCTTTTGCCGACAGCAGCATGGCCGAAGCCTATAATGAGGTTTATGACCAGTTTGGGGACAGTGAGTTTGTCGGCTATGAGAAAGACTCAGTCAATACCAAACTGGTGGCAATAATCAAGAACGGTGTGGTTGCTCCCCGTGCTGAAAAGGGAGAGACCGTTGAGGTGATACTGGAAAAAACGCCTTTTTATGCGGAGATGGGCGGACAAATCGGTGACAAAGGACTTATTAAGACCTCCAGTGGCAAGATCGCCGTCGAGGATACAGCGGTTCCGCTGCCTGATTGGTTTGTCCATCACGGCAAAGTCGTTGAGGGAAATATTGAGCCGGATCAAGCTGCCGAAGCCTTGGTGGATGTGAAAAGCAGAAGATCAATATCCAAAAATCATACCGCTACTCACATTCTTCATTGGGCTCTTCGGACGATTTTGGGAGAGCATGTCCGGCAAGCAGGTTCTTTGGTTGATGAAAATAGACTGCGATTTGATTTTACCCACATGAGCGGATTGTCGGAAGAAGAGATAAAAAAGGTTGAGTACCTGGTCAACAGCAGAATTCTTGAAAACCATCCGGTAAAATGCTTTGTCACTTCTTTTGATTTTGCAAAAGAGAGCGGCGCGGTCGCGCTCTTCGGAGAGAAATACGGTGATTTTGTAAGAGTCATGGAAGTCGGCAACTTCAGCCGGGAACTTTGCGGGGGCACTCATGTCGGCAACACCGGTGAAATAGGGATATTTAAGATCCTAAGCGAAGGAAGCATCGGCACAAATCTGAGGAGGATCGAGGCGATAAGCTCATATAAGGCTTTGGATTTCTTAAACGGAGAAGAGGAAAGTCTTCGTGAAATCATAAGGCTTCTCAAAAGTGACGCCGGCAACGTCACGGAACGCGTGAAGAATGTTCTGTCAGCAGCGAGATCGCAGGAGCGGGAAATCGATTTGTTAAAATCAAAGCTGATGGCTGACCAATTGGACAAAATACTCTCTTCCGCAAAAACGCTCGATGGTTTCAAGGTGGTCCTTGAGAGGGTTGAGGCCCAAAATCCCGATGATTTGCGAAAATATGTGGACGTTATCAGAGATAAGATCAGCAGTGTCGTCATATTGCTGGCTGCGTCGTCACAAGGGAAGGTTTTTCTGGTTTCCGCGGGATCATCGGATGTAGTAGCAAAGGGTTTTCACGCAGGCAATCTATTGAAGGAAATTGCTCCTCTTGTGGGCGGCGGCGGCGGCGGTCGCCCTGAGCTGGCTCAAGCCGGTGGAATAGTGCCGGACAGAATACCATTGGCTTTGGAAAAAGCCTGGTCGACTATTCAGGAAATTCTTGATCAAAAACAGTCTTGAGCAGGAACGAATTACTTCAAACAACTTATCCCCCATCGCTACCTAACGGAGTCTTGCCATGAAGAAGTTGGCCCTCGATGTTGGGGATAAGCGAATAGGCGTGGCAATCTCAGACCCGACTGGTACCCTGGCCATAGGCTTGGCTACTATTGAGCGAAAAAGCAAGAATTCTTCGGATGTGTTTGACAAGCTAAGAGAGATTGTCAAAGAACAGAGTATCGGCGAAATCATCGTGGGCATTCCGTTTGAAATTGACGGCAGCGAAGGAACCCAGGCAAAAAAGGTGCGCGAATTCGCCAACTTGATAGAAGATACGTTCGATTTACCTGTGAGAGAGTGGGACGAACGGCTCACTTCGGTGCAAGCGGAAAGAGTCCTAATTGCGGCCGATATGAGAAGAGAAAAGAGAAAAAGGCATGTTGATCGGATTGCAGCCGTTCTCATTCTACAGGGCTACTTAGATAATCTGCAGAGAAAGACGTGATTATAAGAACTTGCGTGTCAGAGAAAATGCTGGATTTGGAAAATCCCGGCGACCCTTAATTTTGTTTGTATTCGGCGTAGTGCTTTTGGCGCTTTTTTACTCGTGTCTCTTTTTGAGCCCCTCAACCCGCAGCAAAAACGTTGAAATAACTATTCAGCCAGATTGGAAGATGACTGAGGTGTCATCAGCTTTGGTTGAAAGAGGTGTTATCAAAAGCACTTTTGTATTTACTTTGCTCACCGAGTATCGAGGAATCACCAGATTCTTGCCCGGAGACTATAGCCTCAAGCAGGGCATGAGCTATTCGGACGTTTTGAATGTCTTATTGCGAGGACCGGTAATCCAGGAGTTTGTGGTCACGGTTCCCGAGGGTTTTGTGATCAATCGGATCGCGGAGCGCCTGACCCTCAACACGAAAATCAATGGTGAGGATTTTAGAAACCTAGCGCAGAATGCAGCGCATTCCACGGATTTTGAGGACTACGGTTTTCTTAAGGATAATCCCATCAACAGCCTTGAGGGCTACCTTTTTCCAAAGACCTACACCGTTACCGAGGAAGCAACAGCTAAAGACCTTATCAAACTGATGCTGGGCCAATATGAAAAAGAGACGGCCAATTTTAGTATGTCCGCCGTCGCCCAACAGCGAGGTTTGACAACCCACAATCTGCTGACTATTGCCTCACTTATCGAAGCGGAAGCAAAAATCGCTGAAGAAAGACCCTTGATAGCCGCGGTGATATATAATCGACTGAGCAAAAACATGAAATTGCAGATTGATGCAACGGTTCAATACGCTTTACCGGAAAGAAAGCCAAGTCTAAGTCTGGAAGATTTGAAAGTAGACTCTCCTTATAACACCTATTTACATACAGGTCTTCCCCCCGGCCCCATCTGTAATCCGGGCAGTGCTTCAATCCAGGCAGCGCTCAATCCCGCATCGGTCAATTATTTATACTATGTTCTTACCGACCCAGGTGGGAAACATGCGTTTACCGATTCCTATCATGACTTTCTTAACCTAAAAAAGTCAGCGAGGAAAGATTAGTCAAGAAATGCCAAACCAAGGAGTTCTTCTTTGAATAGACAAAGAAAGCCCGAATTGCTCGCACCTGCGGGAAATCTGGAGAAACTCAAGGCGGCTGTTGTCTACGGAGCCGATGCCGTCTATATAGGAGGCAAAGAACTTAGCCTGCGGTCTGCCGCTGACAACTTCGACATATCCGACATCAGAGAAGGTGTGAATTTTGCACATGAACGAGGCACAAAGGTCTACGCCGCTCTGAATATTTTCGCTCACAACAAAGACTTTGAACATCTAACCTCTTATGTTGATGAACTACGAAGCGTGGCCGTAGACGCGTTGATCGTCAGCGATCTCGGGATTTTCAAGATAGTCAGAGACGAATTTCCCGCTTTTCCGATCTTCGCGAGTGTCCAGGCAAATATTACAAATTGTTTTGCCGCAAAAAAATGGGAGGAACTGGGAGCAAAGAGAGTCACGTTAGCCAGAGAATTGAGCCTGGCCGAGATTAAAGAAATAATTGCCGGCGTCGATATAGAAACGGAAGTATTCGCACATGGAGCAGTATGTATATCATATTCCGGCCGGTGCTTGTTGAGCAATTATTTTGTGCAAAGGGATGCGAATCGAGGCAACTGCGCACACTGCTGCCGCTGGAAATACTTTCTTATGGAGGAAGCAAGACCGGACGAATTCTACCCGATTTTGGAAGACGAAAGAGGCACCTATATTTTGAGCTCCAAAGATCTTTGCCTACTGAGAGCTCTACCGGATCTGATTTCAACAGGCGTCGGCAGCTTGAAGATTGAGGGGAGAATGAAGAGCTTGCACTATGTTGCAGTGGCAACAAGAATCTATCGGGAAGCAATCGACAGCTACGCAAAAGACCGGGATCTTTTTCAAATCGACCCGAAATGGGAAGAAGAACTTCGAAATGTAAGTCATCGGGAATACACTGAAGGGTTCATTATTGACGAAGACAGACAGGAGACCTCGGCCGGATACTTGAAAAATGCTGAGTTTGTGGGAGTCGTAAAGAATGGTGAGATCGAAAACGGCTGGATCTTAGTTGATGTTAGAAATAGAATTCTTGAGGGGGAGGAACTTGAGGCCTTCACGCCGGGAGGTAAGCGGGAAAGAATTTTCATCAGAAATATGCAGCGCGCTGACGACGGCGAACAGCTCAAAGCAGCTCACGCAAACTATGAAGTCTTAATCCCCTCGGAACCACTGCCTGAATTCTCAGTCCTAAGAAGGTTGAAGAGGTGATATCTTGCTAGCGCTTTTCTGCCCGACGGCATACTATGACTCAATTTACGATATTGATCTCAAGGAGCTGAGGAGCAAAAACATAACCGGTTTAATTTTCGATTTTGATAATACCTTAATCGCGCGAGGCAGCCGGGAAACCCCGGATGGATTGCATGAATGGTTGCAGAAGTTAGAACAGGCAGGATTTCGTGTTTGCATTGTCTCAAACAATTTGCAGAGTAAGATCGGGGCGATCGCGCAGAGTCTGGGTATTCCACTGGTAGCGCAAGCCGGTAAACCGAGAAACAAGGCGTTCACGCAAGGAATGAAAATAATGGGTACAATGGCGTCTCAAACAGCAGTCATAGGAGATCAACTGTTCACGGACATTTTGGGAGGTAATCGGCTTGGTCTGGTCACAATCCTGGTTGTTCCGATGGGCAAAAGAGAGCTGCTGCATACGCGACTCCTAAGATATCTTGAACGCCTGATCCTTACGCACTTGCAGCACAAGAACATGCTTATCCGCAAAAAAGCAACTGACTCAACAGGCGAAGTCAAATGATTGGAACAGGCAAGAAGCTGGGCAAGATCCTAATTGAGTCCGGATTGATTTCAGACGAGCAACTACAAAAAGCCATCAGTTCCAAAAATGGGAAATCATTAAGTAGGGCTTTGGTAGATCTTGGATTCGCTTCTGAACCGGATATTGCATCGGTACTTGCCGGAAGCATGAGTCTGCCTTTTCTGGATATTTCAAATTATGAAATTAACCCCGGCGCTGCGACGATCATTTCGGAAGAACTGGCTACTCGTTACATGGTTCTGCCGATTGACTTCACTGAAGATAAGTTGATCGTCGCCATGGCTGATCCCTCAAATGTCTTTGCGGTCGACGATCTAAGGATCGTAACCGGTTATGATATAAGTGTTGTGGTTTGCACGGAATCTGATCTGCTGGCCGCCATTGGCCGGTTTTCGCGAATGGAGCAAACGGCTGAACAGGTCGTTGAGAGCGTCGAAGACGAAACTGCGGAACTGGCCAAGGGCGAAGAAAAGGATGCCGAAGAAGCCCCCGTTGTGAAGCTGGTGAATCTGATTGTGACCGGAGCGGTTCGGGACAGAGCCGGCGACATCCTTGTTGAGCCCCAAGAAAACGATGTAAGAGTAAGATATCGGATAGATGGTGTTCTGCATGAGGTGATGAGAGCACCAAAACAGATTCAGGCCGGCGTCGTGGCCAGGCTCAAAATCTTATCCGGTATCGACATTGCCGAGCGACGATTGCCCCAAGATGGCCGCTTCGGATTGACACTGGACAACAAAGCCGTGGATTTCAGGGTAGCTACGTTGCCCACGATTCATGGAGAAAAGGTGGTCCTGCGTCTCCTCCAAAGAGAAAGCATCATGATCAACCTGGATGACTTAGGTTTTCTTGAAGGTTCACTGAATGCGTTCAAGTCTTCCTTCACTAAACCCTACGGTGCCATCTTGGTGACAGGACCAACAGGAAGTGGGAAAACTACAACCTTATATGCTGTGCTCAATATCTTGAACGTTCCGGAAAAGAACATCATTACGTTGGAGGACCCGGTTGAATACAGGCTTCAGGGCGTGAATCAGGTTCAAGTTAATCCCAAAGCGGGTCTCACTTTCTCCACCGGCCTGAGATCCATCTTAAGAAATGACCCGGATATAGTGATGATTGGAGAAATCAGAGACCAAGAGACTGCGCTAATCACTGTTGAGTCTGCGCTTACCGGTCATCTTGTTCTCTCCACTCTTCATACCAATGATGCTCCGGGCGTGGTTACGAGACTGACGGAAATGGGAATTGAGCCGTTTCTTACTTCTTCAGCTGTTGATTGTGTCATTGCCCAACGACTAGCCAGGAAGTTGTGCAAATCCTGTAAGGAGTCATATACTCCCTCTCTGAAGTCTCTTCAGGATGTTGGCTTTCCGTTGACCGGCAACGAGGTTCCGACCATTTTTAAAGCCGGGGGATGCAGTAAATGCAATAATACCGGGTACAAGGGGAGAATCGGGGTCTACGAAGTAATGTTGGTAAGTGAGAGTATCGAGAGGCTGACCGTTGAGAGAGCGACGGCGGAAGAGATTAAGAAAACGGCCATCTCAGAAGGCATGAAGACTCTGAAAACCGATGGATTTGAAAAAGTTCTAAGGGGCGCAACTTCAATTGAAGAGGTAATGAGGGTAATTGTTTAGGAGATTCTGGATAACTAGATGAGGGATAACCAGCAGGGTCGGGGCTCGTCCCCCCGCAGCGGAGCATGGTCATTCGCTGAAGAAGATCGCTGGAAGCTGTAGCTGGAGGCTGGGATAATGACTACTAAACTAGATGAACAAATAGAAATCTTATTGTTGGAAGAAGACTTGATCACGTCCGACCAGCTTTATGAGGCAAAGAGAGATCAAGCTCGGAGCGGAAAGTCCTTGAAGCAAGTTATTCAGGAGAAGGGCTTTGCCAGCGAAGCTGAGGTAGCATCTATCATTGCGAAAAGGCGTGGACTGACCTTCTTGGATTTAGGGACATATAGGATCAACGCAAGTGCGGTTGCTCTCATCTCCGAGGAGTTTGCAAGAAAACACAACGTCTTGCCGATTGATTTTGAAGACGGCAAATTGGTTGTTGCGCTGACTGATCCGACGAACATCTTTGCGATCGATGATCTTCAAATCATTACCGGCCATAGAATTAAGCCGGTCGTAGCAACTGAAGAAAGTCTTGCGGCCGCTATCAGCCATTATTTTAGAATGGATGTCTCCGTTGGTGATGGTCTTGAAGAAGTCGAAAGTTTCGAAGGGAAGGAGCTTTCCGAGCTCAAGGAAATCACAGAAGAAGCTCCGATAATAAAACTCGTGAACCTGATTATTGCGAAAGCGGTTCACGACAAGGCAAGTGATATTCACGTTGACCCCGGGGAGAAGAACGTTAGAATAAGATACCGCATTGACGGTGTTCTCCACGAAGTAATGAAATCGCCAAAGCGGATTCAGCCGGCTCTCATCTCAAGATTCAAGATTATGGCTGGGATGGATATAGCCGAGCATCGCAAACCGCAGGACGGTCACTGTGGTCTAACCATCGGAGGAAAAGCGATAGACTTCAGAGTTGCTACTCTGCCTACGGTTTATGGCGAGCGTGTGGTTCTGCGGATTTTGGAAAAGGAAAGCATCCTGCTTAATCTGGATGATTTGGGATTTCTAAGCGACTCACTGGACAGATACCGACAATCTTTCAATAAGCCCTATGGGGCGATATTAATCACAGGTCCGACGGGCAGTGGCAAGTCAACGACTCTTTACGCAACATTGAATGTTCTAAATACTGAAGAAAAAAACATCATTACAATCGAAGATCCCGTTGAGTATCGGCTTCCCGGCATAAATCAAATTCAGATCAACACAAGAGCAGGATTGACTTTTGCAATGGGGCTTCGCGCAATCTTGCGGGCCTCACCCGACATAGTGATGGTTGGTGAAATAAGAGATAAAGAGACAGCACAGATTGCTATCGAAGCTGCTCTGACCGGTCATTTAGTCTTCTCTACGCTCCATACAAATGATGCTCCGGGCGCAGTCACAAGACTCACCGAGATGGAGATTGAGCCATTTCTCACGTCATCTGCTGTTGATTGTATTCAAGCTCAGAGATTAGCTAGGAAGCTCTGTAAACACTGCAAAGAGTCATACACACCATCTCTTAAGTCTCTAAAAGAAGTGAATTTCCCCCTAAAGGATAGTAAACCGCCTAGCATTTATAGAGCCAAAGGATGCAATAAATGCAACAACACCGGCTACAAAGGAAGAATTGGCATTTATGAAGTGATGCTGGTAAGTGAGACCATCGAGCGGTTGACCGTTGAAAGAGCAACGGCGGAAGAGATTAAGAAAGTGGCCGTCTCAGAAGGCATGAAAACTCTAAGAGTTGATGGTTTTGAAAAAGTTTTGATGGGCGCAACCTCGATTGAAGAGGTAATGAGAGTTGTTGTTTAAAGAGATTCTCGATACTGGATACGAGAAGCAGGGATCGGGCGTGAGTAGCTTGTCAATGCTCAGCCTGGAGTTGATGGCTAGCTTCTAGTACATAAGTCACTTTAGGTCGGGAAAGCTTCCTGGCTTTGTCTTTTTACAGCTAATGACTCGGCGGCTTGTGGTCGATAATATTCGAGAAAAAATTCAGATGGGAGATTATGCATGGACTTGAACGATATCCTGAGCGAAGTTTTAGAGAAAGGCGCATCCGATCTTCACATAACGACGGGGGTTCCTCCGACAATTAGGCTTCATGGCGACTTGATGCCCCTTGATCATCCCAAACTCTCTCCCAATGATACTCAGAACCTGATTTATGGGATATTGACTCAAGAGCAGAGGGAGAAATTAGAGAGAAATTGGGAATTTGACTGCTCTTATTCAGTTCCGGGCAAGGCAAGATTTCGAGTGAATGTCTACTATCAGCGGAACAGTCTCGGCGCCGCATTTCGTGCAATTCCGGTTGAGATAAAAACGATTGAAGACTTGGGTCTACCCTCGGTCATAGAGAATTTGGCCAAAAAGCAGAGGGGGTTTGTTCTGGTTACGGGACCGACCGGTAGCGGCAAATCCACTACACTGGCTTCTCTCATTGATATTATAAACCAGACGCGACCAGTCCATATTATGACCATTGAGGATCCAATTGAATTCTTGCACTCGCACAAAAAAGCAATTGTGAATCAGCGAGAAATAAACTCAGACACTAAGGATTTTGTCAGCGCCCTGAAGTATGTTTTGCGGCAAGACCCGGATGTTATCTTGATCGGGGAGATGCGAGACATGGAGACTATTTCAGCAGCCCTAACTGCTGCGGAGACCGGGCATCTGGTGTTTGCCACGCTTCACACTCAAGATGCCCCTCAGACTATTGATAGAATTGTCGACGTGTTTCCGCCGTATCAGCAACAACAGATAAGGGTTCAGCTTGCAGGATGCCTTCAGGGTGTAGTATCGCAGCAACTCCTGACCACCAGAGAAGGATCGGGGTTAATCGCCGCAGTGGAGCTTATGGTGACCACATCAGGTATCCGAAACATGATTAGAGAAGGAAAAACTCACTTGATCTACAACGCAATACAGACAGGTCAGCAGCACGGAATGCAGACAATGGACCAAGCGCTGGCGGATATGTACCGAAGGGGCAGGATTTCACTTGAAATGGCCATGTCCAGAGCCATGGATGTCCGAGATCTCAAACAGCTTTTGGGGCAAGTCGGCTGATAGCCTGAGTGAGGTAGCTAATGGCAAGTTCCTATGCATACAGGGTGCGAGATAAACAAGGCAAGCTCATTTCCGGGATGTTGGAAGGTGACAGCGAAGCGACCGTTGCTAACAAACTGCGGCAAATGGGCTATATTGTTGTAAGTATCACGCGAAAAGCTGAATCAAGTTTCAACATTTCATTTCAGGGCCTAACGAGAATCAAATCAAAAGATTTGACGGTATTTAGTCGGCAGTTTTCGACAATGATCAACGCAGGACTGTCGCTCACAAAAAGTCTGAACATTCTTGGTGAGCAGACTCAAAACAAAAAACTGGCAAAAATCGTTGTTGAAGTTCAGCATGACGTAGAGGGCGGCCAAGCACTTTCTGAAGCTCTAGGGAAACACGGCAAAGCATTTCCGCCACTCTTTATTAATATGGTAAAGGCCGGTGAAACTGGTGGCGTCTTGGATGAAGTCCTGCTAAGAGTAGCCGAACATTTTGAGAAGGAGAGCGTCCTAAAATCTCGAATCAAATCCGCCATGTCTTATCCGACTGCGATGTTTGGTTTTTGTATGTTGATTCTTTTTGTCATGATAACCTTCATTGTTCCGATTTTTGTCAATATGTTCGATACTCTCGGCGGCACACTTCCGCTTCCAACCCGCATTTTGCTTGTTTTGAGCAATCTAGTCAGAAACTATTGTATCATCTGGATACTATTTATCATTGGGTCGATTGTGGCATTCCGCCGATTCGGCGCCACCGAGGGGGGAAGGCTCAAAATCGACGCAGTGAAATTGAAGCTGCCGGTTTTCGGCAAGTTGAGCAAGAAGATAGCTATTGCGAAGTTCACCAGAACATTTGGCACACTTGTTTCCAGTGGCGTTCCGATCCTACAGGCTCTGGATATCGTCGGAGACACAGCCGGGAATGCGGTTGTTACGAGCGCGGTGAAAAAGACGCGTGTAAGCATAAAAGAGGGCGAGACAATAGCCAAACCATTGTCTGAAAATTCAATTTTTCCGCCAATGGTTGTTCATATGATCTCGGTTGGCGAAGAGACCGGTTCACTGGATTCCATGCTTAGAAAGATTGCGGATTTCTACGACCAGGAGGTTACAACAACAGTCGATTCCTTGACTTCCCTGCTTGAGCCGCTAATGATTGTGATAATGGCTCTGGTAATCGGAGCCATTATCATCTCTCTATACATGCCGATGTTTCAAGTAATAACCTTGATCAAGTGAGCCTGGGGCATGGTTCCCCAGGGTCATTCTGAGGCCGAAGGCCGAAGAATCTCCAGCTTCACTTTCTAAAGTTGATGGATTTTTGACCCGATAACACTAAGTGAAATGTTCTTTGAGAAACAGATAAAGGCAAACCCCGGGTAACCGGGGGACGCAAAGCCACGGGCCCTCGGGATTTTTTCGAAGGGCAGCCGGGTTGCCTTAAGACTTTTTTAAGAATGCAAGCCGCTGTCCTTAGCGGCTTGCGTTTTTAAGGAGGCGATGCTCCGAAGATCATAGGAGAATGTTGAAAGGAGGTGCACTAAAGTGCTAAAGCTACTAAAGAAAGAAAAAGGTTTCACCCTTATTGAATTGATGGTAGTTGTACTAATCATAGCAATCTTGGTTGCGATTGCAGTCCCTGTTTTCAATGTTGCCAGATCTTCCGCCCAAAGGAGGACTTGCCAGGCAAACCTCCGGACCATGGACGGTGCGATCCAGACATACAATGCTGATCAGGATGATTGGCCAACTTCTACGGGAGACTTGTCTCCGGAATATGTAAAGGAGATACCTACATGCCCTTCGGGGGACATCGATGGCGCAGGTTTAGATGAAAACTACCAGTTTCACGCTGCAGTGGGGACCACCTCACCGTATGTAACATGTCCTAACGATGATGAGGGCGATGTTAGCGATCATGATTATCCCTAGTCTGTAGTCGACACAAAAGGTGGCAAAGGAAGGTCTTTGCCACCTTTTTTTTGACCAAATTGCCGGATAGCTGGCTGGAAGCGCCCTTGCCGACGGTATAGAGTTTTGTGCTCGAAAGCGGCAAAGAAGACCGACAATAATTTAAACTATCGGGACCAAACTGCCGACTTTAGACTTAATCAAGGAGGCAATCCAATGGTCAACGCAAACATGATAACGGCCGCAATGATTTTCATACTAGGTCTGATGATCGGCAGTTTTCTCAATGTGTGCATTTATCGCATTCCGCGCAAGGAGTCGATAGTCTTTCCGGCTTCTCATTGTCCAAGTTGTGGCGGTACAATCAAGTTTCGGGATAATGTCCCAGTCTTGAGTTATCTCCTATTACGTGGGCGCTGCCGGTTTTGCCGCGCGAGGATACCATTTCGATATCCTCTTGTGGAATTATGCACGGCTGTTCTCCTGCTTGTGCTATTCAAAAACTATGGGTTGACTGTTGACTTTTTCGTGTTTGGATTTTTCACTTGCGTCTTGATTTTGATCTCCGCCATTGATTTTGAGCATCTCCTGATTCCGAACGTCATTATTATTCCAAGCATAGGGATTGGATTTGTGCTGGCCTTTGCTAGGGGCTATGATGACTTGTTGAAATCAATGGCAGGTTTTGCGGCCGGCGGCGGAATCATCCTTTTGATCGCGGTAATATCGCCGTTTCTTCTAAGACAAGAGGGGATTGGAGGCGGGGATATTAAATTGGCTGGTTTTATCGGGATTTTCCTTGGTGGATTCGTTTTGATGGCACTATTTTTGGGTTTTCTGTTCGGGGGCTTGGTGGGAATTGCCTTGATAGTTGGGAAAAACAAGAAGTGGAAAGATGCTGTTACTTTTGGTCCATTTCTATCGCTGGGCTCTCTGGTCACGCTCTTTTTTGGGGCGAATATTTGGACATTTTATTTAAATTTAGTCGCGATGAAATAAAGACAAATTTTTGTGATAGAATGAACGGGAAAAAGTTAAAGGCCGGGTAAACAAAGGCCGATAGGAATGCAGAATCAACTGGAGGAAAAAATAGTTTACTCATCGATTTTGGCTGAATAGTTCTTATTAGATTTTTTCTTTAGCCCTGAAACAACAGGACGAAACAATATTTGCAGAAGGATGTCGAAGCGATTGTTCTAGGAGGATTTCCATTTGGGCGTTTTTTCTTTTGGCAAAGCATCCTCATCAGTAGGTTTAGACATTGAGACCAATACCTTCCGGGTTGTTCAGTTAAGACCATCATCAGACAAGCCTGTTCTTCTAGACTATGGATCGATTAAGGTGCCGGTCGGCGCTGTCATCGAGGGTGAAATAGTCGACGTTGATATGGCTGCACAGACTCTGGCGCAGCTCTGGAAGAAGACGGGTTTGTCGGAAAAGAAAGTAACAATTGGAATTGCCAATCAAAAGGTAGTGGTTCGGCTTATTCCTTTCCCCTGGATGGAAAAGAAAGAACTGAGAAGTGCCATCCAATACCAGGCTCAAGACTTCATTCCAATTCCTATCGAGGAAGCAATATTGGACTTTGACATTGTAGGTGAGTTCACGAATGAAGATAACGAGCGCATGATGGAAGTGCTTTTGGTTGCAGCGCAGAGGGATATGGTGGAAAATAACATCGCGGCTCTAAGCAAGGCTGGCCTGAAACCACAAGTGATTGACGTCTCCTCTTTTGCGCTTGTCCGGGTCTTGGTCGACAAGCCTTCGATTTTGCCGGAAGAAAATGGTGAGGAAGCTGTCGCCTTGGTCGATATCGCCAGCGGCATTACCAATATTGTGGTGGTGGAGAGTGGCACTCCAAGATTCACCCGAGTTGCCTCATTGGCCGGCAATAACTTTACTCAACGCATTGCTGATACCATGAGCGTGTCATTTGATGAAGCCGAAGAGCTAAAGGTGAAAGTCGGGTTGCCTGTTCCTAAGAGCGAGAAAGAAGAAGCGCTCCCTGTTGAGCCGGAGAAAGCAAAGGTTGTACAGGACATACTCCTCAAGGAAATAAATAAGTTCATCGGAGAGATACGGCGTTCAATCGACTACTATCTTACTCAGCGGCCCGGAGTTAAGAGCATAAAGCGCGTTATTCTAAGCGGTAACGGTGCCAAATTGAAGAACTTAGCGATTCATCTCGAGAAGGGCTTGCAAGTACAAGCTGACTTCGGTCATCCGCTGGAAAAGGTGAAAATCGGGCCAAAATTGTCACAGGAGTTGCTTGCTGGTGAGGAACTTGCGATTGCGATCTCTTTGGGCTTGGGATTGAGAGGTTTGGAAGAATGACAAAGGTAAACCTTCTCCCACGCGAAGTCTTAGAAAAGCGCAAATCCGAAAAGCGTTTCTTTTATTTAATTGGCGGCTTGGCAGTGCTTATTATCTTGTTTCTTGGTATCTACAGCTTTGGTTCGATTCAGATCAGAAAGGAAGAAAAGCGGGTAGCCGATCTCAAGGCGGAGAATGAAAGACTAAACAAGGCTATCGCCGAGCATCAGGTCTATGAAAAGCGTAAGGCTGAACTGCAAAAAACGCAGGACATTGTCTCGACGGCTTTATCAGGTGAGATAGCTTGGCATAAGATACTAAATGAAATCAGCATGGTGATTCCAAGCAACATATGGCTGCGTGAATTTACCGGAGACATCCTTGAAGGAGTCACGTGCAAGGGCTATGCTCAAGACTACGATTTTGATACGCCGGACCTCGGCCACAAACCGGTTGCCGAGTGGATTGTGAGAATTGGCGAAATTAAGGCCTTCAGCTCAATCTGGTTGAGCTACTCGCAGAAAACGAAGTTTTCCGAGCAACTTGCAATTGAGTTCGAAATCTTAGCGCAATTAAAAGGAGAAAAACCCGCCTCTGCTCCTACTGCCCCGCCGGCAAATAACTAGTAGGGGTTGTGAAAACTTTTGGACTTTAAGCTTGCACCAAGAGACCAAATCATATTGGCTGTAGTTGTGGCCGTGCTGATTTTGCTGGGCTTTGGCATTCTTGTTGTGAGACCTCAATTCAGCCGAATTGCAGAATTGCGTGCT